>Ga0209536_100011331_pt1 | contig 13075 bp, 11 predicted proteins | sample DeeMarSeWOR28_12_FD_187461 | JGI IMG/M metagenome (GOLD analysis project Ga0209536, IMG submission 187461) | Marine sediment microbial communities from White Oak River estuary, North Carolina - WOR-2-8_12 (SPAdes) (version 2) | ecosystem: Environmental > Aquatic > Marine > Intertidal zone >...
GTTCGGCTGATGAAACGGTATACGCCCAAGATCCCAGGGGCCCTGGTGGCCCTGGTGCTGTTGACAGTCGTCGTCGCGGTGTTCGACCTCACGGACAAGGGGGTCGGCGTGCTCGGTGCGATGCCCTCGGGTGCCCCGGCGTTGACCTTGCCCGCCATCCCGCTGGCCGACTACCTGCGACTGCTCCCTAGCGCCCTGGCGATCGTGGCCATTCTTCTCTGTGAAGGTCTGCTCGTGGTCCGCAGCTACAGCAGCAAGTACGGCTACAAGGTGGACGGCGATCAGATGTTGTTCGCCTACGGCGCGGCCAACCTCGCGGCCGGCTTCACCGGTTCGCTGGTCACCGGAAACAGCCCCTCCCGCTCGGCGGCGATGGATGCCTCGGGCGCACGCAGCCAGCTGCCCAGCCTGGTGGCGGCCGGGACGATCGCGGTCGTGATGCTCTTCTTCACCGACGTGCTGGCGTATCTGCCCAATGCCGCCCTGGCCGGGATCGTTGCCAACGCGGTGCTGTCGCTGATCGAGGTCCACGAGTTGCGCGAGCTGTGGCGGATGCGCCGTTCGGACTTCTGGATCGCCGCCATCTGTCTTCTCGGCGTGCTGGTCCTCGGTCCGCTGCGCGCCGTCCTCGTCGCCTTCCTGCTGTCCACCATCGACGTGATCCGGCGGGCGTCCCGTCCGGAGACGTCCGCGCTCGAGGAAACGCCCGACGGCAGCCACTTCGTTCCCGCGGACGCCGGGGAGGCCTCTGGTTCGTCAGGCCTGGTCGTGTATCGGTTCGGCGCCCCGCTCTACTTCGCCAACGCAACTCTATTCCTCGACGAGGTCGAGCAGCTGCTCGACCGGACTACCCCCCCTGTCCGCTGGTTCGTGCTGGACGCCGAAGCGATGGTCGACGTCGACACCACTGGCGCGGAGGTCCTGCGGCAGGCGATCACCATGGTGGCCGGCCGCGACGTCACCTTCGCCGTCAGCCGCGCCGATCGGTCGTTCCGCTCATGGCTGGAGAAATACGAACTGATGGAGCTGATTGGCGAGAGACGCTTCTATCCGACCAACCGACACGCGGCGGCGGCGTTTCGCGAGGAAGCGGCGAGATAGGTCGCCGCTTCCGTCGCAGCGCAGTAAGAGAAGCAAGTTCTGAGGACGCGATGAGCCTGTTGTCACATCCGGGGTTCGGGTTGCGCGCTACCCCGTGATGGCGGCGTTGATCGTAACCGCAGCAGCCGCGCTCCCGCTCGGGTCTGTCCCGGCGCACGCCCAAGAACCCGATCTCAGGATAACCGGACTCGCGCGTGGACGGCGCGCGCCGCTGAATTCGCCAAGTGACTGAAGGTATGTGGCAGTCGAATCCTCGCCCGAGTGACGGGACAGCAAGCCCATGGAGGACCACCGCGTGGACAACGAAGAACGCCGTCAGGTTCGGTAACTAGCTCGGGCCAGATATCGGCCAGAAGGCGAGGAACGGCGGGTACAAGTTGGCGAGGCAGGGGATTTGGAGCCCCCTGCGTGACCAGAGACGCCACTCCCCGGTAGCTTCTTCCCATCCCGCAGAACACAGGAGCATTACAATGGTCCGAGAAGCAGGAGTGGCGGAACTGGTACGAAGATTGTGATCTGATGACCGGACTCGAACTCGACCACCCCGTCGCAGTCAACTCCCGCGCCAACACGATGCGCGATTTTTGCCAGCGCCCAAAGCAGGCTCTGGCGGACTATGAGCGAGCGATCGAACTGGCTCCCTTTTGGGCCGAGCCCTACTACGAGCGTGCGTTGCTCTATGAGAGCGAGGGCGATCCTGACCGCGCCTTGGCAGACCTGGAGAAGGCGGTCGAATTAGCCCCGAATTGGACGGAAGCCGTCGAAGACCTGAGCCGCCATCGTGGATCCGAGGGCGCGTAAAGGAGATTCCAGGCCCGCGGTGCTCGGCTTGCGCGTGCCTCCAAAGGCCGCCGTGGGCTGCCCGGCGCCTCGGCGGGGCCGGCCGACGCCAGCCGCGCCGAGAGATCGGAGGGTTGCCTTATTGGATGCTTGGATGTATTCTTTGAAGTACTTTTGGAGGTACCTTCGATGGCTAGAGTCCCTGAGATCGTCCCCATCACCGACCTGCGGCAAGATTCCTCAGCCGTCCTCAAGAGAGTTCGGTCTTCGCGGGAGCCGGTCATCATCACTCAACGCGGGCGAGCCGCTGCCGTGTTGCTGAGCGTGGAAGAGTACGAGCGCACGGAGAACGAAAGGCACATACTTCTTCTTCTCGCTAGGGGCGAAAAGGAGATCGCCCAGGGGGGAGGGCACACCTTGGATGATGTCCTTGCCGATGCAGACCGGTTGCTCGCCGGAAGCGATTAGTGCGCATCCGCTTCACCGCTACCGCGAGGAACGAGTTCCTCGCGGCCATCGAATACATGCGCAAGGACAAGCCAGGTGCGGCCGTTCAGTTTCGACGCAAGGCTGAAAAGGCCCTGCGCCGGCTGAACAGGTTTTTAGACTCAGGACGCAAACTGCCCGAGTTTCCGGACCTCCCTTTTCGAGAGGTCGTTGTGCCCCCGTACCGTTTCTTCTATCGAGTCGAGCAGAAGACGGTGTGGATCGTTGCGATATGGCACGGAGCCCAACAGGCGGACGAGCCCTAGGCTCGTGTTCGTTCGCCCATGTTGTCAGTCGTGCGTGGACACCCAGTTGGACACCAATTCGCCCGTCGCGGAGATTGCTACGTTTGCGGACCAGCGCTAAGTCATTGATTCGGGATACAATCGGGCCCACGCCGGAGTGGCGGAACTGGTAGACGCAGGGGACTTAAAAGCACGCAGGAAAGGGCGGCAGGTCAAGGCTTTGCTGGCTTGCCGCCCTTTCTATTCTCCGAGCATTCCGAGGAGTACTGTGATCTCCGAGGGTTCTGGACACCTCCGTGGACACCTGTTGTGCGGGATGAGCCCGATCTGCTATACACCCCATAGCGATCAAGAATGAAGAACAATGGAATGAAAGTGAAGCGCAACGAACGGTGAAGGGGTTCGACATGAAGTTCGCACGGATGACAGATCTCGCCGCTCTCGTGCTCGCGCTGGCGGCCGCACCCGCGTTAGCTCAGCAGCAGGCCGGCGAGATGACCCTCGACACCGAGGATGCGGCGAAGCACTTCAAGACGCGCGGCTACTCGCCTTACGCCGACCGGGGCTTCCCCACCCGACCCCTCTGGGGCGACACGCATCTCCACACCGCCAACTCCCCCGACGCCTTCGCCTTCGGCAACCGCCTCAGTCCCGAAGAGGCCTACCGGTTTGCCCGCGGCGAAACCGTCACCTCGTCGACCGGCCAGCGCGTCCAGCTCTCCCGACCCCTCGATTTTCTGGTGGTCGCGGACCACGGCGTCGCCATGGGCGCGATGATGGAGCTCTACAAGGGCAACCCTTCGCTGTTGGGGGACCCTCGCCTGAAGCGGTGGCACCTGATGATGAACGAGAGCCCCGAAAAGGGTGTAGAGGCAGCTGGAGAGCTCATCTCGGCCGGCAGCCAGGGCGACATCCCGGAGGCGATGCTCGACCCGAAGATCGCCCGCACGATCTGGAACACCTACACCGCGACCGCCGAACACTTCAACGAGCCGGGACGCTTCACCGCGATCATCGGCTATGAGTGGACGTCGCTCATCAAGGGTAACAACCTGCACCGCGTGCTGATGTTCCGCGGCGACAAGTCCAAGGCCGACCAGATCCAGCCCTTCACCTTCGCGGACAGCCCCGACCCCGAGGACTTGTGGGATTTCATGGCCGCGTACGAGGAGAGGACCGGCGACTTCGTCCTCGCCATCCCCCACAACGGCAACCTCTCCAACGGCATGATGTTCGCGCTCACGACGGTGTCCGGCGAGCCCCTCGGCCGCGCCTACGCCGAGACGCGGGCCCGCTGGGAGCCGGTCTACGAGATCACCCAGATCAAGGGCGACGGTGAGTCGCACCCCTATCTCTCGCCCAACGACGAGTTCGCGGGCTACGAGCTATGGGACAAGGGAAACCTGGACATGAGCCAGAAGAAGACGAAGGACATGCTCCAGTACGAGTATGCCCGGGAGGCCCTCAAGAACGGACTCCGCCTGGAGGCCGAACTCGGCACGAATCCCTTCAAGTTCGGGGTTGTCGGCAGCACCGATTCCCATACGTCGCTGGTCGCGGTGGAGGAGGAGAACTTCTTCGGCAAGCACACCGGTAAGGAGCCGAGCGACCACCGCTGGAACAAGCCCGTCCTGGCCACTCCGGCGGGTAACGTCATGGGCTGGGAGCAGGTCTCGTCGGGTCTCGCGGCCGTTTGGGCCACCGAGAACACACGCGAGGCGATCTGGGATGCGTTCAATCGACGCGAGGTGTACGGGACGACCGGGCCACGCATCCTCGTCCGCTTCTGGGGAGGCTGGGACTTCGTGCCGTCCGACGCCCAGAGCCGTCTGCCCGGGGCGATCGGCTACGCCAAGGGCGTGCCCATGGGCGGCGACCTGCGCCAGGCCCCGACCGGCAAGGCCCCGACCTTCCTCGTGGCCGCCCTCAAGGACCCCTACAGCGGAAACCTGGACCGCATTCAGATCGTCAAGGGCTGGATCGACGGCTCGGGTGAACTGCACGAGAAGGTCTACGACATCGTCTGGGGTGACGCCGAGACCCGCATGCCGGGCAAGGACGGCATGCTACCCCCCGTGGGTAACACCGTCGACGTCAAGAACGCCACTTGGACCAACACCATCGGTGACCCCGAGCTGATTACGGTGTGGAGGGACCCTGATTTCGACCTGGCGCGGCCGGCGTTCTATTACGCGCGGGTGATCGAGATCCCGACACCGCGGTGGACGGCGTACGACGCCAAGCGGTACGGCATCACCATGGACCCCGAGGTCCCCATGACCACCCAGGAGCGGGCCTACACGTCACCCATCTGGTACACCCCTTGATCGTTCCGAGAGCGCACGACGTTCCGCAGTAAACTGGCACGGACGACTGCCGTGCAGGAGGTTGGGAGTGAAGCGCATGTTATTGAGATCGTTCGCAGCCGCGGTTGCTGTGTCGCTGCTGGGGCTGCCGGTCGCCGCACAGCAGGCCGACCTGGTGCCCACCGGAGAAGACGTCAGGAGCTCGATCAAAGAGCCCAGCTACTCGCCCTACGCAGGACGGAGCTATCCCACGATACCCCTGTGGGGCGACACCCATCTGCACACCTCGCTCTCCCTGGATGCAAGGGCGCTGGGCGCAACCCTCGGCCCCGAGGAGGCCTACCGTCTCGCCCGCGGCGAGGAAGTGACCTCGGCGACGGGTCTGAGAGTGAAGCTTTCTCGCCCCCTCGACTGGCTCGTCGTTGCCGACCATTCGGACGCGATGGGCGCGATGAACGAGATCGTCGCGGGCAATCCGAAGCTGCTACAGGATCCCCAGGTCCGGAAATGGCATCAGATGATCCTGGAGGGCGGAGAGTCCGCCTACGAAGCCACCATGGACGTCATCGCCACGTTCTCGCAGGGCAAGACACCCGAGGTCCTCAAGGACAAGGAGTTCATCGGCTCGGTCTGGGAGTCCTACCTGAAGACCGCGGAAGAGTTCAACGCCCCAGGGACCTTCACCGCCATGATCGGCTACGAGTGGACATCGACGGAAGGCGGCAACAACCTGCACCGCAACGTCCTCTATCGCGACGACCGCTCGGTGGCCCGGCGCCTGCTGCCCTACACGGCGGCGGAGAGCTTCAATCCGGAAGACCTCTGGAAGTGGATGGCCCGCTATGAGGCCGAGACCGGTGGTCAGGTCCTGGCCATTGCCCACAACGGCAACCTGAGCAACGGGCTGATGTTCCCGGAGATCAATCCCGCGACCGGAGAGCCTCTCACCCGGGGATACGCCGAAGCTCGCAACCTCTGGGAGCCCCTCTACGAGGTCACCCAGATGAAAGGGGATGGCGAGACGCACCCGCTCCTTTCTCCCAACGACGAACTGGCCGACTACGGGACCTGGGACAAGGGGAACCTGGGGCCGATCCCGAAGGAAGACTGGATGCTGCAGTACGAGTACGCACGAGAAGCCCTGAAGAACGGCCTCAGGTGGGAGGCCAAGCTCGGCACGAATCCCTACCAGTTCGGCATGGTTGGCTCGACGGACAGCCACACGTCGCTCTCGACCGCCGAGGAGGAGAACTTCTTCGGGAAGGCTGTGCACAAAGAGCCCTCCCCGCACCGCATGGAGAAGCCGGTTTATCAGTTCGGCGAAATCACGGTGATGGGGTGGGAGCAGATGGCGGCGGGCTATGCCGGCGTCTGGGCGACCGAGAACACGCGTGAGGCGATTTGGGATGCAATGAAACGCCGGGAGGTTTACGCTACCACCGGCTCGCGAATTCTGGTGCGCTTCTGGGGCGGGTGGGACTTCGAAGTTGCGGACGCGAACAGTCGCCTTCCCGCCGAGGCGGGCTACACGAAAGGTGTGCCCATGGGTGGCGAGCTGCAGGAGGCCCCCGTGGGCAAGGCGCCCACCTTCCTCGCGGCCGCGCTCAAGGACCATCTCGGCGGGAATCTCGACCGCATCCAGATCGTCAAGGGCTGGCTCGACTCGGCCGGCAGGACCCACGAGAAGGTCTACGACGTCGTCTGGGGCGACGCGGAGAAGCGTAAGCCCGGCCGCGACGGACAGCTCCCCCCGGTAGGCAACACCGTCGACGTCAAGAGCGCCACCTGGACCAACACCATCGGTGACCCCGAGCTGATCACCGTGTGGGAGGACCCGGACTTCGACCCGGCGCGGCCGGCGTTCTATTACGCGCGGGTGATCGAGATCCCGACACCGCGGTGGACGGCGTACGACGCCAAGCGGTACGGCATCACAATGGACGACGAGGTCCCGATGACGATCCAGGAGCGCGCCTACACCAGCCCGATCTGGTATCAACCTTGAAGAAATGGACTGAATCTCGGCCTGTCAAGACAAGGAGGGGTGGATGACCGACCGTAACGATGGTGGCCGTTTGTTCCCACGCTCGATCTACCGCGTGCTGGCGCTGCTGTTGCTGTCCGGCGTGACGATGGTCGTTGCGGACGAGGATCCGCCGGGTTCCGCCGCAAAGGAAGAGAGCGGCCAGAGTCTCGAGTCGGCGGCCAACGACGCCACGGCCGCGATGTGGACTTTTCAGTTCGCCTGGGAAGGCCGGACCTGGAAGGACGACGAAGGCCCTAGCGGCGAACCCCGCCCCGAAGGCAACCGAAGCATGTTCCAGCTACGCTTCGTGGCGCCGATCCCGCTGGGCCGAAACCTCAAGCTGCTCAATCGCCTGACTCTCCGCAACAACGAGGCGGCCGACAAGTCGTCAGGGGCGGGGGACGCGGAGTACTTCGCCCTCTTCATCCCGCTGGAGTGGTCGACCGGGCGCTGGGGCATCGGCCCCCAGGTCAACTTCCCTGCCGACGACGCCAAGTTCGGCAGCGACGTCTGGCGCTACGGCTTCGCCACCGCATGGCTCGAGCGGGTGGCCAACGACAAGATCCTGACCGGTGTGCTGGTCCAGCAGGTCTGGGGTAAGACCGACCCCGTCGACGCCGATCGTCAAGTCGCCCAGCCGATCACGATCCAGCCCGTGTTCAACTATCGGCTGAAGAAGGGCTGCTACGTCAACATCGGCGAGACCGCGTTCAGCTACAACTGGGATGCCAGCGCGTGGATGATCCCGCTGGGCTTCCGCTTCGGCAAGGTGTTCATCAACAAGAACGGTTCCACACTCAACGCCTACGCCGAGGTGCGCAAGACCTTGGTCTATGAGGACTGGCCCGGCAGCGTGATGGACAACGCGTTGCGCTTCAACATCTCCTACGCGTTTCCGATGTGAAGTCGGCAGTGTCAGGGGGCGTGGCTGGCCTACCCGCTGGCCGCCGCCATTCGCGGGGGTCGTGGTTCGAAGGCCGAGTCATGAGGCGAGTCACGCTCGACATCCTCTTCGCGCTCGCAATGCTGACATCCGCCACGCCCGCCGTCCACGCCCAGGAATTCGAGCCGCGCACCTACGCTGTCGCGCCGGTGAACTTCAATTTCGTCGGCATCCGCTACGGCTTCGCGTCGGGCAATGTCTTCATGGACCCAGCGCTTCCGGTCAAAGATGTCGAGGGAGACATCCACCTGGTCGTGACGCGTTACACTCGGAGCCTGAGCATCTTCCGCCGTCCCTCCAAAGTGAAGGTGATCTTGCCGTGGTCGTCCGGGCGCTGGGACGGCTTTCTTGAAGACGAGTTCCGCACACGAAGCGCGACGGGCCCTCGGCGACGCGGCGATCGTCGTTGAGACCCTGTTCCACGGCGCAGAGGTCATGACCCCGCAAGAGATGAAGGATTACGAGCCGGGTACGGTCTTCGGTGCCCGGCTGGGGGTGACCGCGCCCACGGGCGAATACGACAACACCAAGGTGATCAACTTGGGTACCAACCGTTGGAGCTTCGCGGGGGAACTCGGCCTGGCCGCGCCGGTCGGAAAGTGGAGCATCGAGGCCATGGTCGCTGCCCGGTTCTTCACCGCCAACGACGACTACTTCAACGGACTCCGACTCACACAAGATCCGTTACTGGTTGCCAAACTTCACGCCGTGAGGTCGATCCGGCCGGGATTTTGGTGGGCGCTGGCCGCGGGCTACGGCTACGGAGCCAGGACCGCGATCGATGGTGTCCCGCGCGCCACAACGCAGCGCAACTGGCGCGTGTTCGTGGCCGTCGCCTATCCCATCTCGCCGCAGCAGGGGTTCAGCGTATCGATCGGCAGCGGCGGCAACCTCGGTGCCGGGACCGACTTTGACGCGATCACGGTCGGATACCAGTACAGCTGGGGCAAAGGTTGACAGCCCGCATCCCGGCAAGGAGCTGGCGCATGACGCGGACGGCCTGCCTGGCGTTGCGTCGCAGCGCCAGGGACGGTCGGTCGTTGGCTGCGGGTTTCGTGATCCAGTGTCATATGGCGAGGTGAATCTCATGACCCGACGTATCCAAACCTGTGTGCGTTACTTCCTGCTGGCCGTTCTGTTCCTCCTACCTGTCGCGAACCCTCTCGTTCACGCGGGGCAGGAGTCCGAGCAAGTAGGGCATGACCACTCCCATCATCACCTCGAGTCCACGTTCGGGGCCGCCTATAACGATGGAAAGACTGGTACCTTCACCGGCTTCGAGTACGAGTACCGACTCAGCGGCCTGTTTGGCCTCGGAGCCTTCCTCGATGGGACCTTCGACGGATTCGACCTGGCAGCGCTAGGCGTTGTGGCCAACTTCCACCCGGGAGGCCGATGGAAGGTGCTGACAGGCCTCGGGGTGGAACGCAAAACCGGCGGTGGCCACGACAAGCTGCTCTTTCGCGTCGGTGGCGCCTACGAGTTTCACGTCGGCAACGGCACAGTATCACCGACTGTGGCGTACGACTTCCTCGAAGATGGCAAAGATGTCGTTTACGCTGGGGTAGCCCTCGGGTTCACCTTCTGAGGCTTACGGGCTCGTGAAACGAGCTGAGGACGTGTCTCACAATTTCGACGTGGCTGAAGTGACAGAATAGTCGGGCGCTAGATAGCAGGATCCGTCTCGCTAGGTGGCAATCATCACCAAGCATTGCGAGTGTCAACCACGCGCCATGTTGCCAGTGGCGTGGACACCCAGATGGACACCGATTCGCCGGTCGCGACGATGGCTACATTTGCCGAGCGGCGCTAACTCATTGACTCGCGGTACAATGCCGCGGAAGCCGGAGTGGCGGAACTGGTAGACGCAGAGGACTTAAAAGCACGCAGGAAAGGGCGGCAGGTCAACAAGTTCTTGGCTTGCCGCCCTTTTCGTTCTCCGAGTATTCCGAGGAGTACCGGGATCTCCGACCGTTCTGGACACCTCCGTGGACACCTGACGCTGATCCGGCGGCCCGCCTTTGACCCGAAGGACGACCGTAACTAGACTCGGACGTTCTTCACGAATCGGAAGGTCACCGTGATTCAATCGGGAGGGACCACAAAATGAAGGGAAGACATGCGATCCAGCGAGCACGGGCAACGCGAACGCTCCTCGCCGCCTTGATAGCCACGCTCTTGTTGACCGGCGGTCCCTACCCCGTTCGGGCCGAGGAGCAGACCCTCTCGGAGCGCGTGCTGCACCACCGGGGCATCGAGGCAATCGTCTGGGCCATGCCGATGCTCAACTTCAAGGGCATGCGCAACAGTGTCATGAGGCTCGGTGTCGAGTTCAACGACGTACCCTACTACTCCAAGGTGCAGAGCTGGAGATTCCAGTGGGCGACCCCGAACGACACGACGCCCTACATCGTGCCGTTCTGGAACGTGAAGGACGGGCCCGTCGTGGTCGAGATCCCTCCGTCGGGCGAAGGCGTCGGGATCTTCGGCACGCTGATGGATGCCTGGCAGCGCCCGCTCGAGGACGTCGGGGCCAAGGGCAAGGACGGTGGTCTCGGCGCCAAATACCTGATGCTGCCACCCGGCTACGATGGCGAGCTTCTACCGGGCGCGATCACGCTCGAGCAGCGGACCTACAACGGTTTTTCCATTCTGCGTCCGATCATCGAGGACGCCAGCCCTGAAAACCTCGCGAAGGTCGTCGCATTCGTCAAGAAAATCAAGATCTATCCGCTCGCGCTGGCCGACAACCCGCCCGCCAATCGCTACATCGATCTCTACGGCAAGAACGTCGAGGGCATCATGAAGCTCGACGAGAACGTCTTCAGCGAGTTGAACGAGATGATCCAGGAAGAAGTCGTCGATCCGTCGGATCTGTCCATGATGGGTCTGCTCGCCAGCATCGGAATCGAAAAGGGTAAGCCGTTCGCGCCCGACGCCGCGATGAAAAAGATGTACGCCGCGGCATCGGCCGACGCGCTGGAGTACATGATCCACCAGTATCACAAGGTACTGAATCCCCCCGTGTACGAGGGGAAGAAGTGGAGTGTCCTGACGCCTCCGGGCATCAGGGAAACCGGGTTCACGTACCAGTTTGCCAATCGCGTCGATTACCACGCGCGTGGATGCCTCTACTACGCCGTCTGCTCCAGCGTCAAGAACTACGGGACGGCGACCTACTACGTGGATCTTGCCGAGGACAAGGACGGAAACTGGCTGGACGGCGGCAGTCACTACAAGCTGAACGTTCCGCCGAACGTCCCGGCGAAAGACTTCTGGTCGGTGGTGGCCTATGACCTGGAGACGGCGGCTTGGATCCGCGACATGCCCCGGGTCGGGATCGCTTCCTCGACGGAGGGCGTCGAGGTCAACCGGGACGGCAGTGTGGATGTGTACTTCGGCCCCGAGGCGCCCGAAGGGAAAGACTCAAACTGGCTCCCCACTGCAGAGGGCCGGAGGTTCTTCCTCCTGTTCCGTTTCTACGGGCCGGAGCCGGCCGTTTTCGACGGCAGCTTCCAGTTGAATGACATCGAACGGATGGACTGAGGTGTCGGTGATGAGCACTTGCAGAATACCCCTGATCCTGATTGTGGTTGTGGGATTGACTTGGGCGGGCACGGCCGTGTCCGCGGAGAAGCCCCGGTACACTACCGGGATTCCGTCGCACGTGACCACGCCGGACGAAGTCAAGACGCGGCTGGGTACTCTGCGCTTCTTCGATGGGATGCCGGACGAGAAGACCGTCGATCTGGTCTACGACAACCTCGACTTTCAACGAGGAGTGAGCGCCTTCCTGAACGCGATACCGATTGCTTCGATGTACTCGATGCGCAAAGGGATTCGCGAGGGCGGCGTCACGGAGAACAACGTCGTCGGAATCACGGAGGACCTTCTTGATTCCCGCTCGCTGTTCCTGACCGGTAACACCACGACCTATTACGTCATCAACTGGCTTGATCTGAAGGATGGTCCCCTGGTCGTGGAAATCCCGTCGAACGTGCTGGGCTTCCTGGACGACTTCGCCTTCCACTACGTCGCGGATTTTGGGCCGGCCGGGCTCGACAAGGGCAAAGGCGGTCGATATCTGTTGCTGCCTCCAGGCTACGAGGGCGACCTGCCAGAGGGCTACTTTGTCATCGAAAGCCCGACTTTCGGAAACTGGTTCCTGCTTCGCGCGTTCCCGGGGGAAAACGACCCCAAGGCGGGCGTGAAAAACGTAAAGAAGAACCTGAAGATCTACCCGCTGGCCAGGGCGAAGAACCCGCCCCCGACGCGATTCGTGAACTGGTCGGGAAAGTACTTCAACACGATCCACGCGAACAACTTCCACTTCTTCGAAGAAGTTAGCGCGGTCATTCAGGAGGAACCGTCAGCGGCCTTCGACCCAGAGATCCTGGGACTGCTGAGCGCCATCGGCATCCAGAAGGGCAAGCCTTTTGAGCCCGATCCCCGCATGAAGAAGATACTAACGGACGCCGCCGCCGTCGGGAACGCGACGGCCCGGGCAATCCTTTTCGGGACCCGGGACGAAGCCATGTACTACTACCCGGACCGGCAGTGGAAGATCTGCTTCAACGGCGGCTACCAGTTCATCGAGGAAAACGGTGAGCGCTTTCTCGACGCCCGTACCCTGTTCCACTACTACGCGACGGGCATCACTCCCGCCATGGAGACCAAGATCATCGGCGGCGGGTCGCAGTACGTTTATACAGAGCGAGACTCAGAGAAGCGTTTCCTCGATGGGAGCAAGACTTACAGGATTACCGTGCCGCCCAAGGTCCCGGTGAACAACTTCTGGTCCTTCATGGTCTATGACTCTCAGACCCGGTCGATGCTGCAAACCGACCAACAATTTCCAGGGATCGACAGCAAGAAGGAAGGGCTCGAGCAAAACGACGACGGCTCCGTCACGGTTTATTTCGGACCAACGGCGCCGGAGGGCAAAGCGAACAACTGGGTGCAGACTCTGCCTGGCAAGAGCTTCAACGTAATGTACCGCATGTACGGGCCGCTGGAACCGTGGTTCAACAAGACCTGGAAACTCGAAGACTTCGAGTTGCTGGACTGATCGCCAGGCCTACGGAGGAATACCCATTGGGGATCGGCGTGACCTACCTGTTTTGAGCCCAGTGGGACCTGCACGACGTTGAAGGAGAGCAGTGATGATTCGTAGCGTCTACACTTGCCT
>Ga0209536_100011332_pt1 | contig 13075 bp, 12 predicted proteins | sample DeeMarSeWOR28_12_FD_187461 | JGI IMG/M metagenome (GOLD analysis project Ga0209536, IMG submission 187461) | Marine sediment microbial communities from White Oak River estuary, North Carolina - WOR-2-8_12 (SPAdes) (version 2) | ecosystem: Environmental > Aquatic > Marine > Intertidal zone >...
CTGCGGCGTCATGTGCGAGTAGACGTTGCAATACGGGCACTCGAGCCCGATTTGCTCGTCACCCTCGCTCAACAAACCCTGGTGCCTGTCCAGTGCTAGCGTCATTCGCTCAGACCGCCCGTTATTGCCGGTCACCGTTGTCGTTATTGGCCGTGCCGGCGTTTATTGTAATACCGGCACGGCGCGCCGTACCGGTATTACGAGTATGCACCAAGGTTTTACCATGCCAGCAGCCCTTGGACATAATCTGATGACTATTCGCCGAGGCGCCTGTACTTGATGCGGTGCGGGCTGTCGGCCTCGGCGCCGAGGCGGCGCTTGCGATCTTCCTCGTAGTCGGCGTAGTTGCCGGTGAACCAGGTCACGACCGAATCGCCCTCGAAAGCCAGGATGTGCGTGCAGATACGATCCAGGAACCAGCGATCGTGCGAGATCACGACGGCCGACCCTGGGAACTCGAGCAGAGCCTGCTCCAGCGCGCGCAGGGTTTCGACGTCGAGATCATTGGTCGGCTCGTCGAGCAACAGCAGGTTGCCGCCCGACCGCAGCATCTTGGCGAGGTGCACGCGATTCCGCTCGCCGCCCGACAGCAGCCCGATCTTCTGCTGTTGCTCTGCGCCGCGGAAATTGAAGCGGCCGACGTAACGGCGCGATGGCGTTTCGTAGTTGCCGACCTTGATGAGGTCCTGGCCGTCGGAGATTTCCTCCCAGACGGTCTTGCTGTCGTCGAGGCTGTCGCGGGACTGGTCGACGCTGGCCAGCTGCACGGTATCGCCCAGCCGGATGCTGCCGGAATCCGGCTGCTCTTCACCCGTGATCATGCGGAACAGCGTCGTTTTACCCGCGCCGTTCGGGCCGATTACGCCCACGATGCCGCCCGGGGGCAGCTGGAAACTCAAGCCGTCGATCAGCAGCTTGTCGCCGAAGCCCTTGCGCAGGTTGTCGACCTCGAGCACCACGTCACCGAGTCGCGGGCCCGGCGGAATGTAGATCTCGTTGGTCTCGTTGCGCTTCTGGTAGTTGGACGAGGAAATCTCCTCGAACTGCCGCAGGCGCGCCTTCGACTTGGCGTGGCGGCCTTTCGGGTTCGAACGCACCCACTCGAGCTCGGCCTGCATCGCCTTGCGGCGGGCTTTCTCGGTCGCCTCTTCGTTGGCGAGGCGATTTTCCTTCTGCTCGAGCCACGACGAGTAGTTGCCTTCCCACGGGATGCCGTGGCCGCGGTCGAGTTCGAGTATCCAGCCGGCCACGTTGTCCAGGAAGTAGCGGTCGTGGGTGACCGCGATGACGGTGCTCGGGTACTCGTCGAGGAATCGCTCCAGCCAGGCGACCGATTCCGCGTCGAGATGGTTGGTGGGCTCGTCAAGGAGCAGCATGTCCGGCTGCGACAGCAACAGCCTGCAAAGTGCGACGCGGCGTTTTTCACCGCCCGAGAGCCTGGTGACGTCGGCATCCCACGGCGGCAGCCGCAGTGCGTCGGCCGCGATCTCGAGCTTGCGCTCCAGCTCCCACGCGCCTGCCGCGTCGATCGAGTCCTGCAGCTTGCCCTGTTCCTCGAGCAGGGCGTTCATCTCGTCGTCGGACATCGGCTCGGCGAACTTCTCGCTGATCTCGTTGAACCGGTCAACCAGCGCCTTGGTCTCCGCGACGCCTTCCTCGACGTTGCCACGCACGTCCTTTGCCGGATCCAGTTCGGGCTCCTGGGGGAGATAGCCGATCTTGATGCCCGGCTGCGGTCGCGCCTCGCCGTCGATCTCGGTGTCGATGCCCGCCATGATGCGCAGCAGCGTCGATTTGCCGGAGCCGTTCAGCCCGAGCACGCCGATCTTGGCGCCGGGGAAGAAGCTCAGCGAGATGTCGTGGATGATCTGGCGTTTCGGCGGGACCACCTTGGCGACCCGGTTCATCGTGTAAATGTATTGCGCCATTTCTGTCGGGTGATGGTTAAGGAGCGCGCATTATCCGGTATGCTGCGGCGATAGCAAATCGGCCCGTAATGCCCATGAGTGACCCGGTACTTGTTTACAAAGGCAGCGAGATCGCGGCCTACGGATTCGGCGATCCGCATCCTTTCGGCACTGACCGCCACGACGTGTTCCACGGCGAGCTGGCGGCGGCCGATCTCGGCGATGCCGTGCGCTACATGACGCCGCGGCGGGCGACCGTCGACGAATTGCTGCTGTTTCACACGCCCGAGTACATCGACAAGGTATCGCGAATGTCGAAGGAGGGCAGGGGTTACCTCGACGACGGCGATACGCCGGCGCTGCCCGGAATTTTCGACGCCGCGTCGGACGTCGTCGGCACCACGCTCGCGGCCGTCGACGCCATCATGCACGGTGAAGCGAAACGGGCGTTCGTGCCTATCGCCGGCCTGCATCATGCCGCGCGCGACCGGGCCGCGGGTTTCTGCGTGTTCAACGACTGCGGTGTCGCAACCGAGTATCTGCGGCAGCGTCACGGACTGGCCCGAATTGCCTACGTGGATATCGATGCGCATCACGGCGACGGCGTCTTCTACGGTTTCGTCGACGACCCCGACATCATTTTTGCGGATATTCACGAGGACGGCCGCTACCTGTACCCGGGAACCGGCGCCGCCGAGGAGACCGGCACCGGCAGGGCGCGGGGTACCAAGCTCAACGTGCCGCTGGCACCGGGTGCCGATGACGCGGAATTCCGCATGGCGTGGCGCCGCGTCGAGGCATACCTCGATGCTGCCGAGCCCGAATTCATCATTTTCCAGTGCGGCGCTGACAGCCTCGAGGGCGACCCGATTACGCATCTGTGCTTTTCCGAACAGGCGCACGCGGACGCCGCGGCGACGCTGTGCCGCCTCGCCGACAAGCACTGCGGCGGTCGCCTGATCGGCACCGGGGGCGGCGGCTACAACCGCGAGAATATTGCGCGCGCCTGGACGCGAGTGGTGCAGGCATTCGTCGAGGCCGGCTGAGCCCATTGCGGTAAACCGGCCTCTACAGCGCGCCGTTTTGCAGGTAAGATCGCCCTTTTTTCCCGCCCCCGAACAGCATTCCAGATCCCGGAGAACCTCGCTCATGGTTGCAACCAAGCCCGTATCCGCCACCCACACTGATCGCCCGCTCGAGGAATTCGATCCCGAACTCGCCGAAGCGATCCAGCTCGAGCAGCGGCGGCAGGAAGAGCACATCGAACTGATTGCCTCCGAGAATTACGCGAGCCAGCGGGTCATGGCGGCGCAGGGCTCGGTGCTGACGAACAAGTACGCGGAGGGTTACCCGGGCAAGCGCTACTACGGTGGCTGCGAGTTCGTGGACGACGCCGAAACACTCGCTATCGAGCGCGCGAAGGCGCTGTTTGGCGCCGACTATGCGAACGTCCAGCCGCACTCTGGCTCGCAGGCGAACACCGCGGTGTGCATGGCGCTCCTGAATCCGGGAGACACGCTGCTGGGCATGAGCCTGGCCGAGGGCGGACACCTGACGCACGGCACCAAGGTCAATTTTTCGGGGCGCCTGTACAACGCCATCCAGTACGGACTCGACCACGAGACAGCTCTGATCGATTACGACCAGGTGCAGGCTCTGGCGACCGAGCACAAGCCGAAGCTGGTCATCGCCGGATTCTCCGCCTACTCGCGCGTCGTCGACTGGTCTCGCTTCCGCGAGATCGCGGATAGCGTCGGCGCGTACCTGATGGTGGACATGGCGCACGTGGCGGGCCTGGTGGCCACCGGCCACTACCCGAACCCGCTGCCGCATGCCGACGTGGTGACGACCACGACGCACAAGACGCTGCGCGGACCGCGCGGCGGCCTCATCCTGGCGCGCGAGCACCCCGAGCTGACCAAGAAGTTCAACTCGCTGGTGTTTCCGGGCATCCAGGGTGGCCCGCTGATGCATGTCATCGCGGCGAAGGCAGTGGCGTTCAAGGAGGCGATGGAGCCCGGATTCAAGGTCTACCAGGAGCACGTCTGCGAGAACGCAAAGGTGATGGCAAGCGTTCTCGAGGAACGCGGCTACCCGATAGTCTCCGGCGGCACCGACAATCACCTGATGCTCGTGAGCCTCATCGAGCACGGCATCACCGGCAAGGACGCGGACGCGGCGCTCGGCCGGGCCAATATCACCGTCAACAAGAACGCAGTGCCCAACGATCCGCAGTCACCTTTCGTCACCAGCGGCCTGCGGCTCGGCACGCCGGCGATCACCACGCGCGGCTTCGGCGTCGAGGAGACGCGCCTGCTGACCGGGTGGATTGCGGATATACTGGACGACATCGACAACGAGCAGACCATCGATCGGGTGCGCGGCGAGGTCCTGGAACTTTGCGCGCGATTCCCGGTTTACGACTGAACACCGCCTAAATGCATTGCCCTTTCTGCGCCAACGAAGAAACGAAAGTAATCGACTCCCGCCTTGCGGGCGAGGGCCGTCAGATTCGCAGGCGCCGGCAGTGCCTGGACTGCAACGAGCGGTTCACCACCTTCGAGACGGCGGAACTCGTCATGCCGCGGCTGGTAAAGAACGACAACAGCCGCCAGCCCTTCGACGAGGACAAGCTGCGCTACAGCATGGTTCGCGCGCTCGAGAAGCGGCCCGTGCCGAGCGAGGCGCTGGAGCAGTCCATCGGGCGTCTCGTGCACAAGCTCAGGACCATGGGCGAGCGGGAGGTGCCTTCGCGGCTCGTCGGTGAGCTGGTCATGGAGGAGTTGCGTGCACTGGACGAGGTCGCCTACGTCCGCTTCGCCTCGGTGTATCGTCGTTTCCAGGACGTGACCGAGTTCGAAGAAGAGATCAAGCGACTGCAGCGAATCTCGGAAGCGGCTGCCAGCCGCGAGCAGATGTCATTGTTGCCCGAGCTGCTGGGCAAGAAGAACCGATAAGGCCCGTTTATGGCTGATTTCTCGGCCGCGGACAGCGCATTCATGGCGCGCGCCCTGCGCCTCGCGGAACGCGGCATCTACACGGCCCATCCGAACCCGATGGTGGGCTGCGTGCTGGTCCGCGATGGCGAGATCGTCGGCGAGGGCTGGCACGAGCGTGCGGGCGAGGCACATGCAGAGATCAATGCACTTGCGGCTGCAGGCGAGCGGGCACGCGGCGCGACGGCCTACCTGACGCTGGAACCCTGCTCGCACGAGGGCAAGACGCCGCCCTGTGCGCCGGCCCTGGTCGAGGCGGGGATTCGCGAAGCGGTCATCGCCATCGAGGATCCATTTCCCGCTGTCAGCGGCAACGGACGGGCAGCGCTGGAGGCCGCCGGGATCAAGGTCCGCAGCGGTTTGATGCAGACGGCCGCGCAACAGCTGAATGCCGGGTTCCTGAGCCGCGTGCAGCGCGGCAGGCCGTTCGTCCGGCTCAAGATCGCCAGTAGTATCGACGGCGCGATCGCAATGAAGTCTGGCGAGAGCCAGTGGATTACCGGGCCGGAGGCCCGTGCCGACGTGCAGCGGCTGCGCGCGCGCTCGGGCGCCATCCTGACCGGGATCGGGACGGTGCTCGCCGACGACCCGGCGCTGACGGTTCGCCACGAGGATCTCGACGACCGTGGCCGGCAGCCGCTCAGGGCGGTGCTGGATTCGCGGCTGCGGATGCCCCTGTCGGCCGGCATGCTGGCCAGGCCCGGCGAGACCCTCCTTTACTGCACGGACGACGGCAGGCGGCATGCGCTGGCGGACACCGGCGCTCACGTGGTGCGCGTGAGATCCGTGGCGGGCGTGCTCGACGTGCGGCAGGTGCTTGCCGATCTCGCCGACCGCGAGGTCAACGACCTGCTCGTCGAGGCAGGACCCGCCGTTTCCGGGCACCTTTTGTCGCGCGGGCTGGTGGACGAACTTGTGATTTACCAGGCACCCCATATCATGGGCAGCGAAACGCAAGCGATGTTCCGCACTCCCGAATGGTCGCGGCTGGCCGACCGCCAGTCGCTCGACATCGTGGACCTGCGGCGTGTCGGTTGCGATATCCGAATAACCGCGCGACCAGCAGGCTGATGTTTACCGGAATCGTAAAAGCGAAGGGCTCTGTCGGCGCCATCGAGAAGCGCGGTGGTGACGTCCGCATGACAGTTGTGGCGGCGGATCTGCCGTGGTCGGAATACGCGGTGGGCGACAGCATATCCGTCAACGGCGTGTGCCTCACCGCGGTGCGTTTGCTCGACCGCGGTTTCGATACCGACGTCTCTGTCGAGACCCTCGACGTTACGACGCTGAAGCAGCTAGCCGTCGGCGATGCCGTCAACCTGGAGCCGGCCCTGCGCGTCGGCGACGCGCTCGGCGGGCACCTCGTGAGCGGACACGTGGACGGCATCGGCAAAGTGATTGCACGTGGCGACGACGCGCGCTCGATCCGGATGAGATTCGAAGTGCCCGGCGAGCTCTCTCGCTACATTGCGAAGAAGGGCTCCATCTGCGTCGACGGCGTCAGCCTTACCATCAACGAGGTATCGGGAAACACCTTCGGCCTCAATATCATTCCCCACACAGCCGAGGCGACGACGATGGGCGCTTACGAGGTCGGTACGGCTGTCAACATCGAGGTAGATCTGCTGGCGCGCTATATCGAGCGAATGCTCGGCGGCGAAGCCGGGGGACTGTCCATCGATTTCCTCAGAGAGCATGGTTATGCCTGACAACACGACAACGCACCCCAGCGCGATCGATACCCCGTTCAGCAGCATCGAGGACATCATCGCGGACATCCGCGAAGGCAAGATGGTCATCATGGTCGATGACGAGGATCGCGAGAACGAGGGTGACCTGATCATGGCGGCATCACTCGTGCGGCCCGAGGACGTCAACTACATGGCCACGCACGGCCGTGGACTCATTTGCCTGACCCTGTCGCGAGAGCGTTGCGCGCAATTGCGGCTGCCGCTGATGGTGTCCGAGACGGACGAACATCATGCCACCAACTTCACGATCTCCATCGAGGCCGCGGAGGGCATCACGACCGGCATCTCCGCCCACGATCGTGCCCGTACCATCAGGGCAGCCGTTGCGCAGGACGCGCGACCCGACGACCTGCGGCAACCGGGCCATATATTCCCGGTCATGGCGCAGCCTGGTGGCGTGCTGACACGCGCCGGGCACACCGAAGCGGGCTGCGATCTCGCCCGGCTCGCGGGACTGGAGCCTGCGGCCGTGATCGTCGAGATTCTCAAGGAAGACGGCAGCATGGCGCGCCGGCCGGACCTGGAGCGTTTTGCCCGCAAGCGCGGCATCCGCATCGGCACGATAGCGGATCTGATCCGTTACCGGCTCGAGAAGGAACGCAATATCGAGAGGATCCTGGAGCGGCCCGTGGACACCGAGCACGGCCGTTTTACGATGTATTGCTACGACGACCTGATCAACCGTGCGGTGCACGTTGCGCTGGTCAAGGGCAATCTCGAAAGTGCGGGCAACCCGCTGGTGCGGGTGCATCTGCAGGACACGCTCGGCGACATCATCGGCGTGAAGAGCCGCTCGCTCGGCTGGCCGCTGGAGAGCGCCATCGAGCGTATTACCCGGGAAGAGGCGGGCGTCATCGTGATCCTTCGTGAACAGGAGTCGTCGCGCGACTTCATCGATGCGGTCGAGGGACTCGGGCGTGAACGGAGCGAGATCGAGGAACACCGCGGCGGCGATGCGGTGCTGCGCACCTACGGCGTCGGCGCCCAGATCCTCCGCGACCTCGGCTTGTCGAAAATCCGTGTATTATCGGCACCCAAACACATGTACGCGATCTCCGGATTCGACCTGGAGATTACGGAGTATGTGGAAAGCTGATTTCCGGCATTCGTAGCGAGCCGTCATGGACAAGATAAGAACAACGGAAGGCGACCTGATGGTCCGCGACGCACGATTCACGATCGTCGCTTCGCGATTCAACGATTTCATCGTGGACTCCCTGCTCAAGGCTTCGCTGCACTGCCTCCGGCAGCATGGCGCGGCAGATGCCGATATCGACATCGTGCGCGTGCCCGGTGCGTTCGAGATGCCGGTGGCGGTAGGAAAGGTCGCTGCGTCGCGGCGTGCGGACGGCATTATCGCGCTCGGCTGCGTAATTCGCGGTGGTACGCCGCATTTCGACTATGTCGCCGGCGAATGCGTGCGCGGCGTCGCGGGGGCGGCGCGTAAGCACGGAGTACCCGTCGGCTTCGGCATACTCACCGTGGACACGATCGAGCAGGCGATAGAGCGAGCCGGCACCAAGGCCGGCAACAAGGGCGAAGAAGCGACGTTGGCCGTGATAGAGATGGTCAATCTTCTGCGCCGCATAGACTGAGCATGAAAGGTGCAACGTCAACAGGCGCACGCACGCGTGCGCGCGAACTGCTGCTGCAGGCTCTGTACCAGAAGCAGATCGCCGGACACGATCGCCGCGAACTGCTGTCCCAGTTCAGGGAGCAGGTAGCCTACCAGCGCGTGGACCAGGCGTTCTTCGAGGAACTCCTTGCGGCCATCTGCGAAAACCAGGAAGCGCTTGAAAAAATCATCGAGGGTCTCATCGACCGGCCGCTCGAGCAGCTCGATCCGGTGGAGCTGGGAATACTCCTGATCGGCGTCCACGAACTGCAGTCGCGTATCGACGTTCCTTACCGCGTCGTGATCGATGAAGGTGTGAATCTCGCCAAGCGCTTCGGCGCGACCGACGGCCACAAGTACATCAATGCCTGCCTCGACGCCGCCGCGCAGTCACTGCGCGAGATCGAGGTCAAGGCCGAAAGAAGTGGATGAGTTCGAGCTGATTCGCCGCTTTTTCTCGCGGCCGGTGAGTTCCCCCGCAATCGTGGCCGGCGTCGGCGACGACGGCGCAGTCATCAGACCCACCGAAGGCCGGGAGCTGGTCACCGTGATCGACACGATGGTCGCGGGAACACATTTCCCGGCGGGCATGAGCGCGGCCGACATCGGCTACCGCGCCGTTGCGGTCAATCTCTCGGACATCGCCGCAATGGGTGCGCAACCGCGCTGGATGACCCTGGCGCTGACGCTCGTCGAGGCAGATGCCCGCTGGCTGGAGGAATTTGCCGAGGGCCTTTACGAGGCGGCAACGCAGTGGGACGTGGCGCTGGTCGGCGGCGACACGACAAAGGGCAGGCAGTTCGTTGTCAGCGTGCAGATGAGCGGCGACCTCGAGCCCGGCACGGCCCTGTACCGCAGCGGCGCGAAAGATGGCGACACCATTTTTGTGACGGGCACGCTCGGCGATGCGGCCGCCGGGCTCAGCGAGCTGTCCCGTGGTGCCGCCGGATCCGCGCTTGCGCGCCGGTTTGCACGGCCGACCGCCCGGGTGGGTGTCGGCAGGGCACTTGCCGGTGTCGCAAACGCGGCGATTGACGTGTCCGATGGCCTGGTTGCCGATCTCTCCAAGATCCTCGAGGCAAGCGGCGTGGGCGCGGAACTCGACCTGCGGCAGCTGCCCCTGTCGAAGGATTTGCTCGCTTCGGTCGGCCGCGAGCAGGCGCTGCGCTGCGCAATGGGCGGCGGTGACGATTACGAGTTGTGCTTCACGCTGCCGGAAGCGAAGCTGCCCGCGGAAATCGTGCCGGAAGTCACCGCTATCGGCCGGATCAGGGTGGAGCCCGGCCTGGTATGCCGGGACGGCGATTTGGTTGTGCCATTCGACGACTCCGGGTACCGTCATTTCTGATGACTGACGCACCCCCTAATCTCGCTCGAACCGTACTGACAGACCCGGTGCACATCCTTGCTTTCGGCTTCGGTACCGGCCTGTCTCCGGTCGCGCCGGGGACCGTCGGCTCGCTGGTTGGGGTGTTGTTCGCCTGGCTGACGATGGACCTGGGCCTGCCGCTGCAACTCGCCGTTGCGGCAGCGATCTCCCTGTCAGGCATCTGGATTTGCGGCGAAAGTGCGCGCCGTATCGGCGTCCACGACCACGGCGGGATCGTCTGGGACGAGATCGCGGGTATGTACATAACGTTGCTGGTGGCGCCGCCCACGATCACTGCGTGGATCCTGGGTTTCGTGTTGTTCCGGGCCTTTGATATCGCCAAACCGTGGCCGATTCGGGACCTGGATCACAGACTCGGCGGCGGCGTGGGAATTATGCTGGACGACCTCGCCGCCGCGCTGTATGCCTTGATTTTATTGGGTTTGTACGGGTGGCTTATGACTTGACGTGAGACAAAATGGCCAGTCCTGTTAGCGAAATCAAGCGCCCTAACGACGTGCCCGAAAAGATCGGCAAATACGTCATCATCAACAAGATTGGCAAGGGCAGCACCGGCGAGGTGTACCTCTCTCACGACCCCTACTACCGCCGCGACGTCGCGATCAAGGTGTACAACATCGAAGAAGACGCGAACGCGGATCGCGCCCAGGTCTCGCGCAAGATGTTCTTCAACGAAGCGCACATGGTCGGCATGCTGCAGCATCCGAACATCATGCCCATCTACGATGCCGGCGAAGAAGACGGCAAATATTACGTCGTCACGGAGCACATACAGGGCGCGCGGACGCTGGCAGCGTATTGCCGTCCGGACAACCTGCTTCGCGTCGACGACGTCGTGGAGATCATCTACAAGTGCGCGAAGGCGCTTCACTACGCACACGGCCGCGGCGTCATCCATCGCGATATCAAGCCCAGCAACGTGATGCTGACGACTGATAACGACGTGCGGATCATCGATTTCGGCATTGCCATAGTCAGCGACTCGGAAGTTTCGCGTATCGAGGGCATCGCGGGATCGCCAAGCTACATGTCGCCCGAGCAGGTCCAGTCCGAGGAACTCACGCCGGCATCCGATCTGTACTCCCTGGGTGCGGTAATGTACGAACTGCTGACCGGCTTCCGGCCTTTCCGCGCCGATAACCTTTCCAAGCTGCTGCACCAGATCGTGTACGCGACACCACCGCCGATTCATACCTATCGCGACGACCTCCCGCAGGAACTCGAGGAAGTCGTCGCGAAGACGATGATCAAGGATCCGGAAAAACGCCTGGACAGCGGCGCGACGATGGCGGCCGAGCTGACCCGGGTGTACAAGGACCTGCGGCAGAAGTACGACAGCCTCGACAACCGGGAGCACTTCGACCTGTTGCGCACGCTGACGTTCTTCCACGAGTTCTCGCACGCCGAGATCTGGGAGGTGCTGCGCGCCTCCGACTGGCACGAATATCGCGATGGCGAAGACATCGTCCGCGAGGGTGAAATCGATGATCGTTTCTACATCATCGTCTCGGGGAGCGTGTCGGTGCAGGCCAACGGGCGCAGCCTGGGGTCGCTCGGCAGCGGTCATTGTTTCGGCGAGACCAGCTATGTCCGCGGCGCCAAGCGCCAGGCATCGATATGCGCCGAGGGCGCTGTCACCATCCTGCGGGTCAGTTCGACGCTGATGGAGCAGGTGAGCTCCGCCTGCCAGCTGCGCTTCAACAAGGTCTTCCTGCGCTCCCTCATCACCCGCCTGCAGGGCAGTGGCGGCCCGAATACCTGACAGACACTGCCGTCCGGCCGGCTGGACGGCCGGGTATTCCTCTCTCTCATGGTTGACCAGCGACCTCCTGTCGCTGGCCCTTCGGGCGCGCAAGCGCGTCCAAATTCGCTCCCGGCGAATTTGTCGCCGCGCTGCGCGCGGCTGCGCTTTACTTCGGTCAAGGAATAGCCGGCCGCCCAGCCTCCGTAGGAGCGGGCCTCGGCCCGCGATCGGGGTTCGAGAACCGCTGCTTCAGTCAATAGTTTCTTGCGCGATTGCATGTCTGTCGCAGGGGGTATACGACGCCGGCGCACCGGGTAGGTTAGAATTCCGCTTGTAAGCGTTCATTCCTCCTGGGGGTTCCGATGTTCCGATTTGTTGCCGCAGCCGCGGCGATTCTGCTTGTTTCGTTTTCTGCAAATGCCGACGACCTGGCCGATGCCGTCAAGAAAGACTACGACGAGTATCTCTGGCCGCTGTTCGATCACTTCCATCGCAATCCCGAACTGTCGCTGATCGAGCACGACACGGCAGCGCGCATGGCACAGGAACTGAGAGCGGCCGGATTCGAGGTGACTGAGGGTGTCGGCGGCACGGGTGTCGTCGCGATGATGGAGAACGGGGACGGTCCGCTGGTCATGATGCGTGCCGATATGGACGGCCTGCCCGTGCAGGAGAAGTCTGGTCTGGAGAACGCGTCGCGCAAGACACAGATCGATCCGATTACCGGCAACGAGGTGTTCACGATGCACGCCTGCGGCCACGACGTGCACATCACGAGCCTCGTCGGCACGGCGCGGCAGATGGCCGCGCGCAGGGACGATTGGCGAGGCACGCTCATGCTGCTCGTGCAGCCGGCCGAGGAACGCGGCATGGGCGCGAAGATGATGCGCGAGGACGACATCTGGGCTCGTTTCGGCAAGCCTGAATACGCACTCGCGTTTCACGTGAATTCACTGGACGTGGCGGGAAAGGTCAATATCAATGAGAGCCCGTTCGCCGGCGCCGATTCCGTGGACATTATTATTCACGGCGTCGGCGCGCATGGCGCGCATGCCTATGCGGGCAAGGACCCCATCGTCCTCGGCAGCCAGATCGTGCTCGCGCTGCAGACCCTGGTGGCGCGGGAACTGCCTCCGCGATGGCCGGGGGTGGTGACCGTGGGCTCTTTTCATGCCGGTACCAAGCACAACATCATCTCGGATCGTGCACACCTCCAGCTGACCGTTCGAAACACGAGCCCGGAAACGCGTGAGATTCTTCTCAACGGCATCAGGCGGATTGCCGAGAACATGGGGCGCGTCGCCGGCCTGCCGGAGGACAAGTTGCCCGAGGTCATCGTCGCGGAACGTGAGTCAGTGCCGCCGACCGTCAATACGCCTGAGCTGACTCAGCGCATGACGGCCGCCTGGAGGAATTCGCTAGGCGCGGACGATGTGATATCGGACCCGACCAAGGGGATGGGCGCGGAGGACTTTCCGTTCTTCACCATCGACCCGGAAATTCCGTCGGTGTACTGGCAGATCGGCGGTACGCCGAAGGAAGTGTTCGACGCAGCGGCAGCGGGTGGTCCCCCGGTGCCGAGCCATCACTCGCCGTTGTTCAAGATCGAGCCGGAGCCCTCAGTGCGGGCGGGGGTCGAGTCGACGGTGGTTGCGTTGATGGAGCTGATGGG
>Ga0209536_100011333_pt1 | contig 13074 bp, 16 predicted proteins | sample DeeMarSeWOR28_12_FD_187461 | JGI IMG/M metagenome (GOLD analysis project Ga0209536, IMG submission 187461) | Marine sediment microbial communities from White Oak River estuary, North Carolina - WOR-2-8_12 (SPAdes) (version 2) | ecosystem: Environmental > Aquatic > Marine > Intertidal zone >...
TCTATATGAAAGTGGTAAGATAAACAGAAGGAAAAAAAGAACAGGGATAGTATTTGACACAGACGACATTTATGCTTTCTACAACAGACTTAAAGAACAAGGCGTTCGCTTCACACTAAAACCTACAAAAATGCCTTGGGGGGGTATAGTTGCTGATTTTCTTGACCCTGACAACAACGAGTTGGAAATAGTGCAAGACCCTAACCATTACAAAAGAGAATATTGAAGACTATGTATCGGCTAGGGTTAATTAGTGTGCAAGATTAAATTTTAATCCCCAAACCCGTTTTGAATTCACTCGCACTCAATTGCTCTCCCTTATTCAAACCCAGCTTTGCACAGCACATAGACACAAAGAAAATTAAATCAGGGGAAATTTCAATTAATGCAAGAATTTTATTATTCGACTTGTATAACATAAAAAAAGAGTTGGGAGTGTATGGACTGTTTTCTGCTCTAATCTTCGTAAGGTTGCAGTCCTGCTAGAGCGTTGAAGACGTTAGCCGCGGTAACACGAGTCAAAGCTCCTGCAGCTCCTCCACCTTTAGTGTTCAAGTCATCATAATACGCTTGTAGGTCCAATCCTAAGCTTCCCAGCCAACTACTCATGGTTTCTTTACTAACAACTGTACTGCCTACGGGGTCACTGAATGATCCAGGCGAATAACCCAAGTAGACACCAAGGTTGTGTTTCCAGAATCCCGGGGATAAGCCTGCGCCACCACATGGTGGTGGAGTTGGTGTTGGACATGGAGTTGGTGTTGGACATGGATCACATGGTGGAGTTGGTTCACAATCCGCGATGACACTGCCAATCATCAGAGCCAGAAATGCAATAGCAGTTATACTCACTATTATTTTCTTGATAAGTTCCTTCCTCCTATTTCTAAAATTCTTGCTCCCGATAATTAAACCCCTGTGTAAAATAGTTCTATAACAATTCTTCAGTCACTCTTTCACACCACGCGTCCACAATCAACTGAAATTCAAACTACGAGTTTTTTCTGGCTGATTTTAGTCTGACTTTTAAACGTCTAAGCCATGATATCGCATCAGGAGTTCCGCAGAGTTTCATTTCTATCGCGTCATGCTCGCATTGTATGTAACACTCTAAACACTTAGTGCACTTGGCAAGAGATCCCTTGTCTAATAGATCAATGCCTTGCGGGCAAACTTTTTCGCATCGTTTTTGGTCTATTTGGCGGCACATAAAACAATAATCCAGACTATAGTCTTTACAATTCTCTGGGCATCCTTTCATAACGCATTCATCGGCTTTCACGGTAGGTTTGATAAGTGGGCTAACTGATCCAGCAAGATTTAGGATCGCTCCCACAGGACATAATTTCCTACACCAATATCTTTTCTCTCTTAAACTTAGAAGAATTGTCACTATCGGGATCACGCATAACTCAGCGATAATCGGCATCATTGTCCCGGTAACGCTCGTTAATGTTTTAAGGTGAAACATCCCTCTGTTGGATATTCCTATCGGACAGATGGCGCAAAAAACCGGGATCCTGAAAATAGCTGAACCAACAAAAGAGGACAACAAAACCCCGGTTGCCACCGTGGCATGTTCACTGCCTAAAAGCCTTCCAAAAGGACACGTTGGACATACAAAACTATGTGAACCCTTTTCCTTCTCTCTGTTTCGCTGCCATCTCTCTTCTCGCTTTGCATTCACTCCGGGCATGAAGCGTTCAACGCCTTTATCGAAACAATCTATCATTGTCCCCAGCGGACAAACCCAACCGCAGAACACGTTTCCCAAAATGAAAATTGGGATAAGAAACACAAGAACAGCAATTATTGTTGCCAAAAGATTCGGTAACAACAACATTCCAGGAGGAGCACTTCTGGTTAACACAGCCTGAAGCCCACCTACAGGACAAGCAAGCCAAGCGCCAGGATCCAAATTCCCCCAGTCTAGAATCCACACAGCGCAGATGGACTGGCCGTAAGGTGAAGCAAAAAGGGGCTTGCTTAATCCTCCGTAGAAAAAACTGTACACGGGAAGTGAAGGAGCACCAACAAGATGTATTATAGGGACCACAAAAATTAGTAAAAACGCTGCTTTAACTAACCATCGAAAGTATCTAATTCTTTTTCTCCGCGAGCGTTTCTTTCCCAACTATCTTCCCAATAATTGTTATTTAGAGGCCAAAATCTCAATTCTCCAAAAAGCCTTTGCTTCAATAAAGAGGGAAATGCCGCTATGAAAACCTTTCTAAGTGTTTTAACCAGTTTCATAGTCTGCCGAGTAATAATATTAACTATCTATTCGCGCCTTTCCTTTTTCGCTGCTTCCCACTGCAACCTTTTCCCGGTTGACCTTTTCCTCTCCCCGAACCATCCTTTTTCGGAACACCTTTTGTCATTTTTCACCCCTCAAATTCTTTCCCAAGTTATATAGGACTTCTACCCGCTTTAAACTTCTCATAAAAAAGCTTTCTTAGAACAACATTCTGATAAATTGCTGACTATTTCAACCCACTTCTGCCGCAACATCATTACTAGAAGTAGAGAAACTGAATGAGCGATTCAGCAAATCTTAGCAGGCTGCTGCCGGGAAATAGTATTTCGAGAAACAAAATTCTTTAAGCAATTTAAGAAAAACTGGATATTCTAAAAATTGTAATTAATGTATATGCACGATAAATTCGATTTTTTCATGGCGCGTGCTTTTGCTTTAACTAATAGCCGGCATCACTCTTTGAGACTATTTTTCCATTTTTAATAAACAAAGCTCGGCTAGCTTCTGAATGCACAGATGACCCATGACTTGCAACTATTAGCGTTATCTTTAACTTTCTTTTTAGTTCAATTAATTTTTCCAAAGTTTCCCTACCTGTAATCGGATCCATTTCGCCTGTTGGTTCGTCTGCTAAAATCAGAGCAGGATCTTTTATTAGGGCACGTGCGATAGCTACCTTTTGTTGCTGACCAACGCTTAATTCAAGTGGAAACCGATTAGACATCTCAGATAGCGCCAAAGTATCAAGCAAGGTCAAAATTTTACTTTGCATCCTGTCTTTTGACATTCGCGAGTGAATCAATGCCGACTCTACATTCTCGAATACAGTAAGAGTCGGCAAAAGATTAAACGTCTGAAAAATAAAGCCAATTTTTTCTCTTCTAAGTATCACCAACTCTTGGTTGGATAAGTTGCTCAGTATTTTACCTTCGAGCTTTACTTCACCGCTTGTAGGTCGTTCTAATGTCCCTATGAGATTAAGTAAAGTCGTTTTTCCACTACCAGAACGCCCAATTATTGCTAAAAATTCACCATCAAATACTTTGAGGTTTATGCCGTCCAGAGCTTTTATTGAAGCAGCATTCTTTCGAAAGTAAACTTTCTGCAAATCTTTTGTCTCTATCAAGGGATTATTTTTATTTTTCATTTTTATTTCACATTAAAAGCGTTTCAGAGCCTCCGCGGGTAACAGTCTCGCCGCACGCAATGCAGGAACCATTCCAGCCAATGTCCCTCCAAAAATAGAAAAGAGAATACCAAGCAGAACCAAGAAAGGCGAAACTGCCAAAACAAGATTTTGGTTAGATACCAAGCCAAGTTGAGGGATGAGAAAAGCAATTAAGTAGCCTGAAGTCACTCCAACAATACCACCAGAAGTACCGAGTATTAATGATTCGAGTAAGACTTGTTTTGTCACATCTGAATCCGACCACCCTAGTGCTTTAAGAATACCAATTTCTTTTGTCCGTTCACTAACCGCGGCGAATTGAGATTTAAGCGCGAATAGAATCACAAAAAATAGGAGAGCAGTAGATATAATCCAAGCGCCTTCTTGGGTAATAGGAATAATTTTTCTGGCTGCTACACTGCATTGGTAACCAACTATGGACCCCGCTTGTCCTCCATAAAACTCTACAGCTCTCAAGACAGCCTGCTCAACATCGTTGATTTGTGATGAATCGCCTTCAGAAGAGATCTCCACAAGAACGACGTTAATATCTTCCACTCTAAAATTATAGAGATCACCATAAAACTCTGCTATTTCCTGAACAATAGGAAGACGCGCATAGATATCGGCTATCCCTGCAGGTCTACTATAAAGACTGGGGTTGACTATCCCCACAACAGTGAAATTTCGATTAAACGCATATACCGTATCGTCTACATCGAGACCAGTCACTTTAGCGAAAACAGAGTCGACAAGAATTGTATCTGAATCATATATCTTTGAAAAGTTGCCCTTGACAAGCATACTTGAAGAGACAACATTTGTTTCAGTTGCTAAAGTACCAAAATTGACTCCACAAATAGTAATATCGTCAAGCCTAAACATCAAACACGGTGAAGCATCGGTCACGCCCTGCAAAGCTTTCACTTCTTCAACTATGCTCAAGTTAAAAGTAGGTGTATATGTGTCCTTAAAATAGGGTCCAACCTCCCCAAATTGGCAAGGGCAAGTCTTTGAAGCAGGGATATATACAACAAAGTGAGTTCCGATACGATTCAATGCTCCCTCAGCCACAAGATTATAGCTTTGGGCAAACGTAACTATGATTATAAGAAACGCAACTCCTAAAGCATACCCGAAAATTGAGGCAATACTCCGGAGTTTACGACGGTTAATCTCTCTCAAAGCATTGCGGGCTATCATGCTTCACACCTAAATTTCATACCATTTTACTAGACTATAATCTTGAAGAGACTTCAACCCCGCCTCCTTATGAAAAAATGAAGTGTAAGAACGACTAGAATTGTAATAACTGTTCCAGCGATTACTGCGGGGATATAAGGAAAAGATGCTGAAGTGCTGGACTCTGCTGGGAGAGACCATATCCTAAGGTCTGGGTCGCACAAGTTGTCAACATACATACATCCAACGGTTACTATCTCAACGGCGCCGTCATTGTCTACATCTCCCGTCCCAACATTCCAACCGCAAACACCTTCACCAGCCATCCAGTTTGCGCTTAGTTTTGATGATAAAGTGTTTCCGTTCCAACTCAAAATTTTAAGTTCAGCTCTTGACTTATCGGGGGCATTTTCTGAGAAACTATCATACCCACACGTTAAACCACTTGTGACTACTTCTTTGTTTCCGTCCGAGTCTACATCAGCGATTGATATAGATTTGATTTCAGTGATGTCTGAGGTCGCCCATTCATAACTTTCCTCAAGATTCAAAATGTTATTCGTCCAATTCCATATTCTCAGCTGAGCCAAAGCTTTAGCTCCATCGTAGGTGAAGCCGCCCGTAACTATTTCTTGATAGCCATCACTGTCTACATCTGCTACTTTGATGTTATTAACAACTGTATTGCCCAAAACATTTCCGGCCATATCTAAGGAAAACGCATCCACCATGCGCCATTCGGCGTTAGTCACTAGAGAAACGTTGTTTCCGTCAAATTGCCAAACGCGCAACTGACCGCTAGAATTTTCTAGTTTGTTAACATAACCGCCAGTTACTATTTCAATTGTACCATCTTTGTCGAGATCAGCTGCTTGCAAGGAGTTTGCTCTGGCAACATCATTACTAGAAGACCATTCAACATTGGCTTTGAGAGAAATATTGTCTCCATCCCAATGCCAAATTGTGAGCTGCGCGTTGGGTTGACTTGTGTTATAAGCTCTTCCAACAGCAAGTATCTCTGGAATATCGTCACTGTCAACATCACAGATGAAGATTGAGCCTGCCGATATTTCTGTATAGCTACCTTTTAAAACCAAGTTTTGTCCATTCCAACTCCATATTCTCAATGAAGAACTGATACTCGTATTGCTAATTAATCCTCCAGCAGTTAATATCTCAATCTTGTCATCACCATCTGCATCTCCAGCCGTAACACATCTTATATTCCCAAGCCAGTTCTCAGATTTTTCTAGAGTCAGATTTTGTCCATTCCAACTCCAAATGCGAAGAGGAGCACCTATGCTTCCTCTATTTTCATCAACAATGCTATAGGAGAAGCCGCCCGTAACAATTTCTTTTGAGCCGTCATTATCCACATCCTCTACAGCGAGATTATGAGTGCCTGCAATGCAAGTTCCCCCGATGCCATATGTGTCCCAATGCTGCTCTACTTCAAGCTCCAACTTTTCCGATTGAGCCAAACCAATTATTATATTCGAATGCAAGCAAAAAATTAGCAAGACTAAAAACAAAAACGAAGAGCATTTAAGTTTACTTTTATCGAACATTTCTAATTCTCAGAAAACACGATTCCCTGAATAGTAATTAACTTTTCGGAAGTCAAAGAAGAAAGGCGAAGGAATCAAAATAAGTTATATTGAGTGAATGTTTTATACCACACAAGTGTTCTTTAGGATTGTTTACATTCCATTACTCTGTTGCAGCTTAAACATTCTTCAGGAAGTGAAGCGTTAGCAGGAAATGTAGCTAAATACCCTGCTTGATGGTTACATTCTGAAGATGTTCTTTTTTGGAAATTGTTGGAATCGTCTTTCTCATGATAGATAGAAGTTGTGAGGGGAGAGTATGACGTATTTTTGCTTTTTTGCGTGGGAACATCTTCAGGGATAATGATTTTTCCAGGTATATTTCTTTTAATCATTTTTGAATAGCTGAAAATTCCTACTGACAGGAAACAAAGAGCTATAAGCTGAGTGACCTGTTCAATTTCAAACGCTATAGTTAATGAAAGATATACGTCATTCATAATTGTTATGAGTGAACTTACTGCGAACAGAACACTTGACATAAATATGGGTATCCAGAACAGCTTACCTACATTAAGATATTTAATGGCTTTTAGAGTATTCCAGCCGAGCACACATAGGGATGCGGAAATCACGCAGAAGGCAATGTTTGATATTACAATTAACCAGTTCACTTTCATCCCACAAGTATTCTCTGTTAAGATTTACGATATATATTTTGGAATTTAAGTCTTTTTGTAGACTCGTTCAACATTAATACACTTTGCAATTTTGCTTCAACGAATTGTTATGTAGAAAAAGAGAGAAAAGATTACGAGAGGCACTAAAACGTACCGAGACACCTCACTCCATATGTGTTTAGGCTTCCAGGTCAGGCTGAGAAGAATCCTTTGGGGTTTGGACATGATTACTCCGTTGCTTTAATGTGATTGTTTTGATGCTGAGACGCTTATGCTAACAATTGAATTAGCGACATCTGCTACTTGTTCCTGAGTCAACCCTAATCGATTGATAGCGTCTTCGGCTTCAGGTTCACTGATGATGCAGTCAATTGGATAGACCTTCTCCTGCAATACTTTTACTTCTTCAAATCCCGCATCTCTCAGCAGTTCAAGGTACTTGTCTTTGATTTCCGCACCAGCAATACAACCAGCATAGGCTTCCATATCTTGTTGTACTGCTTTTGGCAGTTCTTTCAAGAGAACAATGTCGGAAACTATCAATCTTCCATTAGGAGAAAGCACTCTGTAAGCTTCTTCAAACACTCGCTTCTTATTAGTTGAAAGATTAATCACACAATTAGAAATAATAACATCAGCCGAGCAATCTGCCACTGGAAGGTTCTCGATTTCTCCAAGTCGAAACTCAACATTTGTGTACTTGCCTTTCTCAGCGTTTGAGCGAGCTCTATCCAGCATTTCAGGAGTCATATCGACTCCGATTACTCTTCCACTCTTCCCGACCTTCCTAGACGCTAAGAAACAGTCGAATCCAGCACCAGAACCTAAGTCCAGTACTCTTTCACCTTCTTTTAATGAAGCTAAAGCGGTTGGATTGCCACATCCAAGACCCAGATTAGCTCCTTCTGGAACAGTATTAAGTTCTTCCTGACTGTAACCTGCTGTTTTACTTACTTGTTCATCTGTGGGAGCAGAACAACAACTTACGCTTGATGCACAACACGAACCATTTGTCTTAGCGACCTTGGCATAACGCTTTCTAACTTCCTTTTTGATATTTTCTTTTTCCAAAATCAACTCTCCTTTCTAACCACGATTTTAAAACCTACCTCATTTTCACTTCAAGGCGAATTTTTCCTTTCCAATCAACAACCATTTTCCTAGTTGAAGACATGCTAATAGCTGATACTAGGTTTTCTAAAAGGGTTTCCTATACAAACTAACAGAAATAATGAGGGAAAAAGGTTACAGTTGACAACAAAACGCACCGAGCTACCTCACCTCGGTCACTATTTGACTGACTTCGGTGCCTTTTGTTGGTGTTTATTTACGTTTACGGAGAAATATCGAGTTGTCCTTTTGACAAAAGGATTCGAAGCATATTTGTTCTATGTGTCTATGCAGTTTTCAATTAAAAAAATTAATAAAAAAGGGGAAATAACGCGGAACACTCCTCAAACTCTATGCAATTTGGGTAAAAAGTATAGTTCTGACATGGTTCCAGTTAGCTTCTCTCAAATTGAACGGTTGATCTTGAGGGTTGCTAAACAAAGCTATGTCTACGGTATTAAAGGCATTTCAACTCCAGAGGAGTAAATAGGGAGAAACCAAGCTGTGCTTTAGGGTCATGTTCTGAACATGGCGTATGCTATCAGGGATGTGACTATCATTAGAACGATGACGATTGCAGCGACGAACCCTAATGACTCTGCTCCAGTTCTTTCTAGTTCACCCTGCTGACCCTGTTCGCCCTGTGGTCCAATTTCGCCTTGCGGACCTTGCGGTCCAGTCGCTCCAGTTGCGCCAGTTTCACCTGTGTCTCCTTTTGGCCCAGTAGGTCCTGCTGGTCCAGTTGCTCCCTGCGGTCCAGTTTCACCTGTCGCTCCTGTATCTCCTGTGTCTCCTTTAGGTCCCTGTTCGCCTTGTGGTCCAATCATGTCTACCACGGTAAAATTTGCCACTGCACTGTTTCCTTCTTCGTCGGTTGCGTTAATTATGTGCGGTCCAGGCTCATTTTGGGTTGGCACACTAATGATAGCGGTGAAGTTCCCAAAGGTAGCGGTTAAGGGGCTTGGAATCGTGGGTATGAGTTCTCCGTCCCAGGTGATGTTCATTCTTGAACAGGATGAAAATCCTGAGCCCACTATGGTAGTGGATGCAAACCCTGTGTCTGGCATAAGAGTAATTGCGGGTGCGCTTTCTATGTAAACAACCCCTGTGGCTGTCCAGCTGAGGCTATTCACACCAATCGTCATTAAAGCAATCGTGAAAGGCAACACCGCAAACGTTATCAACAAACTTTTCCTCAAATATTTCACTCTCCTTTCAATTTTTTTGAGCTGGCACCATTACCAGCGCCATACGTAATATAGGATTTATGTAATCCAAGTATAGATCCTGTTCCGGTTTCGTAATATAGCACTATAACTATAAATGGTTGTGGTCAGAGGATCCGCATACTATTTCAGTTGTTAGGCTTTGATACTATGCTTCACCACTGTACCAAAGTTCCATTGGACAGACTTCGAGAATGGCGCTCTTGGCTTCTCTCAATTCTTCGTTCATCTCCTTGACTTCTTTTCTTGCCACTGTGCGAGACAAAGAACACATTCGAGCATAGTAGATGGCGATTATTGAAAAAACAACACTGATGACGAGTGCAAGACCAAACCACGTAAAGTTAAGGAAATCTGCTCCGTCAGGATTCCAAAACACAGTTTCCGGATTCACTCCAGTAGCGGAGCCTACTGAATAAACGACTGTGGCCGCTGCAACGAAATCGGCAAATACAAATCCAACACAAAGCGTAAAAAAGGCAACTGCCAACGAATAGCGCTTCTCTTTATAATTTAACTCTATATTGGCTAAGTCCAATAACTTCATAACTTCATGCAATCTCTTGACGGCATCACGACAATTTTTGCTGACGTCTACCTTCTTTTCCGACAATTCGTTTACCTCACCTACATGAAACATATACACTAATGGAACAAACTTATAAAACATCCGCGTTTTTGAAGCTGCCCAAATCGGTAACGATTCCGCATAAATACAATGTTGTTTTCTCTTTCGCTAGTGTTTTCATCGAGGAGTATAAAAGGCAATTTATGTTAAATGCGATCCACGTTCACCGATCAGAACCACGCTCCAGAATGCACCTATTATTTATCTAAAACGATGGCAAAAAGGAAAGAATTGTGGAAGAAGTAGATTAATAGCAAGAAGAATTTTATCGAGAGTCATCTCCACTATAACCGAGGTTACCTCACCTCGGTCACTTCAATGTAAAAAGGGAAGAGACTCTGGAAACGTCCAGTAAGCTCGTTTTTAAGCCCAATCACTAGAATTATAGCTAGGTTTAAATAACCAGAAAATCGAGTTTCAAGGACAGGATTGTGAATTGCGAAAACGGTTGCTTAGTCTTATGGCGAACAATCATCAAAATAATGCTAAAAGAAGAAATTCAAAATTAATAATCGCCGTCTTCTCTTCAGCAATTATAATTGCTTTGTTAACTGTTTATGCTTATTTCACTATGCCCGAAACATTCAAACCCGGAAAAGTAACAATTACAGGAACTATCACAGCTTCAGGCGTTACACTAGAAAAAATTACTTTCGTAAATACAGGGTGTGGGACAATAAGTGAAACCAGTATTTTGCATGCAGGAGATGACTTGGGGTCCTATACAATATCACTTAACAATGCATATTCTTATAACGTGACGATAACTTGGAGCAATGATGGAACCAAACTGAATAAAGCTGAAATGGGCACACTGGTTGTTGATACTTTTTCTGATTCATTTGAGAAAGACTGGGTAGTGCAACCGTAACAATTGTGGCTTAGCAGTGTCATCTTCAATCCTAATATCTAATCATAGATGTTAAAACGAGCATTCGAAAATAGGGAAAAATCGCGGGAGATGAACAGGTCATATCCAGCTTTTTATTTTGCGCGTGCTGATTTGGTCATCATGGAAATTTAGGAATAGATGTTTGTCAAGCGAGAGCTACTGATATGAGAAAGCGTTAATTTTATACCTTCTTATCACTAGTAAAGTGGTGATACGATTGCCGTGATTGTTCCTTCTATGTGGGGAACATCTTTCTGAATTTTGGCGATGAGCTTTTGAAGTTCAATCTTGTTTCTTACTCTGACTGCTGAAATTATGTCGTATGGTCCAAAAACAGTGTCTGCTGATAATACTTCGGGTATTTTCTGAAGCGCTTCTTGCACTTTTTCGAGGTTTCGGGGTTGAGTATTTAGGAATAGATATGCGTACGGTTCTTCGTCAAACCGTTTACCTTCTTTAATTACTATTAGAGTTTGCGTTTTTTCAATCATCGGTTCTTCAGGGGTTATCACCCTGATAGGATTGAACCAGTTTTTGATGAAGTCATTAAGGTTCTTCAATCCGCGTATTTGGACGAGAATGTCAACTGGACCGAAGAGCAAGGCAATATTCTTCTTTGAAAGGTTCATTTTAATAAGTTCATCCAAGACCCTGTTGTAAGCACCCACTTTGCAGGCTAAAGCCATATATGCTTTCATTTTGGATCACAAGAGAACAACACTATTTACCTGATAAGCCTAGCGGGTAATGGCGACAAAATAAAAACGTCCTCCTAAAACTGCAAGCAAGCGAAAGTAATCTAATTTATTCCAAAGTGACCTGCCGTTTGTGACTATTGAAACAATTTAGACTTGAATGCCGCGAGTCGCTTACAGCCACAAAACCTTTTCCGTCGTCAACGCCTAAAGCAAATGAGGGTTAAGAAATAGCGAAACACTAGCCAGAGCAATCATAAAAGCATCATGGGCAACTAATGAAATGAAAAAAGGGGGGTTAGGTGTTTAGTTTTTTTCGCTTGTGTAGAAAGACTATTGGCACCATGATTGTTATGAGCGATAATAGTAGAATTGGCCCTGTAAGGTCCGGCACTAACACACCTTCAATGCTTGAATCTACTAGCTCTAACTTCACAACGTAGCTGTACGTGCCTCCACTCGTATAATCATACGCGTCTGATACGGAGTTTTCGTAATAGACCTGAACTCCAGTCTCCGCGTCCCAATACCAGAGATATTCGAAAAGATTACCGTAAATGTCCACACTGTAATCACATACGTTCGTTTCTCTCGTCCCATTGTCAGAGGTAAGCATTATCGGCGCGCCTAGTATTCTCGCTCCCCATTCAATGCCAAAATCGTCAGTGTATGCAGGTCGTATTACTTCACCTTGAGTAAGATTAGCGCCGATAACCATCATGGTCATGCTGCTGGTCATGTTATCTGCCATGTCGGCTGTTGTTTCAGTTCCGTTTGACCAATGTGTTAACACTGTAAAGGTTACGTTGTCACCACCAGTGCCAGGAGTAATATCAGAAACAGTGTACTTGAACCAATCGGTCTCGTTATAAACCTGCAGAAATTCTAGATACGTAGGCGGGAATGCTACTCCGCCACTAGCTTGCCACGAAACCAGAGTGCCCTCATATATGAACCAGTCACCCACTGTTATGCCCACAGTCCATTGACCCACTGCAGGAGCTACCAAGGTAGCTAGAAGCAGTAATGAAAGACACACGGGCACTATTATTTTCTTCATTTTTTTCCTCAGCGTCTCTCAAACGCGATAAGGTTGTATATATGAAATATTTATGTTTTATCGCAGAAATGATTCAAAGTCTTAAATTTTGGTTATTGCGGAAATCATTTGTATTTTTTCTGGTTGAAATTTAACCTTTTTTTCTCTCCGTTGTTGTCTAATGTTATGTTCTGTTGCGTACTCTCCTCCCTTTTTTATTGTCCAATTCAAAAAAGCATTCTGGTTAGCCAAATACACATTTACCAAACTTATAAAAGAAAAAACTTTTAAAAAATGGAAAGAAAATTGCGCAAATCTTAAAAATTGATACGAGAAATATGATATTTTATCTTTTTCACTCTGAAGGAATGACAAGATTAGGAGGTGAGATTGAATGAATAGAAAGCTATGCGTTATTTCTGTTTTGTTTTTGTTATCTGTCTTTGCTGTTTCATCAATAATTGTCAGAGCAGCTTCTCAAGTGGATTTGACGCCTACAACTGGTGAACCCGGCGACTCCGTAACCGTTGATGGAACAGATTTTGCTGCAACAAGTAACGTTGCCATAGGCTTTGGGCCAGAGGTAGCTGTTACAGATGAAGTCCATTACATTACTAATGTCACTATTGGCGGTCCAGACGTATACGGCC
>Ga0209536_100011334_pt1 | contig 13073 bp, 12 predicted proteins | sample DeeMarSeWOR28_12_FD_187461 | JGI IMG/M metagenome (GOLD analysis project Ga0209536, IMG submission 187461) | Marine sediment microbial communities from White Oak River estuary, North Carolina - WOR-2-8_12 (SPAdes) (version 2) | ecosystem: Environmental > Aquatic > Marine > Intertidal zone >...
CACCGCGGAGGTGTATCTGCCGCCGTCCTGCCGGGCGGGCGAGTCGATCCGGATCGGGGGGCACGAACTCAAGCTGATCCGCGTAGGCAATGATTAAGAACCGACGATTCACCGCCTTCAGCCTGTCCTTCCTGGACATCATGGCCTGCGGCTTCGGCGCGGTTACCCTGTTGTTCCTGATCCTGCGCCATAACGTCGTCGTGGAGGTGCAGCCCGACTCGAGACTGGCCGCCGAGGTGGAGATGCTGAAGGAGGACGTGCAGGACGCCGAAGAAGAGCGCGTCGACCTGCTGAACAGCATCGAGGACCTCGAGCTGCAACTGGTCACCGCCCGGGGGCTCAGCAAGCGTTACCTGACCGAACTCGAGGAAGTGGAAGAGAGCATCCAGTCCGATCCCGAGGAGCGCATCGCGATGCTCCGCCGGCAGGTCCAGGAACTGGAGCGCGAGACGGCGAATCTGGAAGAGGTCGAGTTCGGCGACAAGGTTCGCCAGTTCCTCGGCGAAGGCAACCGCCAGTACCTCACCGGGCTGACGCTGGGCGGTGAGCGGGTGATGGTACTGGTGGACGGCTCCGCGAGCATGCTGGCGGACACGGTGGTGAACGCCGTTCGCCGCCGCAACATGGAACCGGAAAAGCGCGTCGAATCGCCGAAATGGCAATGGACGGTGCGAACGGTCGAGTGGCTGTTGGCCCAGCTTCCGCCGAGCAGCCGCTTCCAGGTGTACATCTTCAACACCCAGGCGCTCCCGGCCGTGGCCGGCAGCGAAGGCGAGTGGCTGGACGCCGCCGATTCGCTGCAACTCGAGGAAGCTGTCGACGGTCTCAAGGCGTACGCGCCGGACGGCGGCACCAGCCTGGAGAATGCGATCGTTGCGTTGAACGACTTCGCCGAGAAACCCGACAACCTGTTCCTGCTGACCGACGGCCTGCCGACGCAGGGCAAGTCACCGCCCGGTTCGGCCATGGTCAGCGGCGAGCAGCGCCGCCGCAACTTCCTCACCGCCGTCGGGCAGCTGCCGGCCGGCGTCCCGGTGAACACCATCCTGTTTCCGATGGAGGGCGACCCCGAGGCCGCGGCGCTGTTCTGGCAGTTCGCGATGAGCACCAGGGGCGCATTCATCGCCCCCTCGAGGGACTGGCCATGATCAAGCGGCGCCGCGGCACGATGGAAGCCAGCGTGTCCTTCCTGGACGTCATCAGCTGTGGCTTCGGGGCCATTGTCCTCCTGCTGATCATCGCCCCTGTGGGCGACCCCGCCGCGCTGGAGGAAGCGGAGCGGAGCCTGCAGGCCATCGTGCGGCAGCTGACCGAAAAACTGTTCGACGCCCGCGGCGAATCGGTGGTGCTGAGCGAGGAACTGAAATCCCGCAAGGAACAACTCTCCGACCTGGAGCAGCGTGTCGCCCGCCTCAAGGCCCAGCTGGCCAGCGTGGAGAAACAGTCCCGCGAGGTCGCGCAGTCGAAGATCGTGGAAGAGGAACAACTCCGGCTGGCGCTGCAGGTGCTGACCGAGGAGATGGAGCGCCTGGCGCCGCAGGACCGCATCAAGAGCCAGCTCATCGGCGGCGTGCCGGTCGACAGCGAATACGTAATCTTCGTGATCGACACGTCGGGCAGCATGCAAATGGCCGCCTGGCGGCGGCTGCAGACCGAGATGCTGAACATCCTCAACATCTACCCCGCCGTGAAAGGCATCCAGGTGATGAACGACATGGGGCAGTTCATGTTTCCGGATACCCGCAGAGCCTGGATCGACGACAGTCCGAAGGCGCGGCGGCGCATCATGAACGCGCTCGAAACCTGGGCGCCGTTCAGCAATTCCAGCCCCGTCGAAGGGATCAACGCTGCGATCCAGACCTACTACCGGCCGGACCGCAAGATCAGCATCTACACGCTCGGCGACGACTTTTCGGGGCGATCGATCCGCGCCGTGGTGAAGGCCGTGGACAATCTCAACCAGGCGCACCGGGGCGCTGACCGGCTGGTGCGCATCCACGCGATCGGCTTCCCGGTGCATTTCCCGCCCGGCCGGACGCCGAGCGAGTCGGCCATCAAGTTCGCGGCGCTGATGCGCGAACTGAGCTACAACAACGGCGGCACCTTCATCGGCCTGACGGACCTGCAGCCATGAGGATCGCAGCATGAAACTCCGCAGGTTCATGGCCCCCCTGGTGATGGTGGCAATGGCGCAGTTGTGCGGCTGTGCTTCCAACGTCTCGGTCCGCGTCGAGCAGACATTTCCAGAGGTCGTGGCGATACCGCGCGAAATAAGCGCCGCGCTGGTCATGGACCAGGAATTCCGCAACTACGTGGCGCGGCCCAATTCGACGACCCGTATCCAGATCGGCTCGGCCCAGGTGGACCTGTTGACCAAGGCCTTCAACGGCTTGTTCAATGAGGTGAAAGTGGTATCCTCGAGGGAACACGCAGGATCAGGGACGGATCTCGTGATCACGCCGTCTGTGCGGGAAACCCAGCTTTCCACGCCGTCGGAGTCTTATCTCAACGTATACGAGGTGTGGATCAAGTACAGCCTGGACATCGAAACCGCCGATGGCGTACCTATCGACAGTTGGTTCCTGCCTGCCTATGGAAAGACACCTTCATCCTATCTGCTGTCCCGGACCACGGCGATCGAGCAAGCCACGATCGTCGCGCTACGCGACGCGGGGGCCAAGCTGATGCTGGACTTTTACAGGATTCCGGCGATTTACGGCTGGATGCAGCAGCGGGCGGCGGCCGGGGAAGAGCCGTGAGGTTCCCGGCGCTCCCGGCGCTCGTCGCGGCCGCCGCACTGGGCGGGTGCGGATCCACGACCACGGTCGACGACTTCCGCCCGACCGCCGAGCCCATCGACATCGGGGTCGGCGAAAAGGTCGCCATTCTCGGCCGGCGTGACGCCGGGCATTACGAGACCGACCGCGATTTCATCGAATGCCTGGGCAACCGGCTCGACCATTCGAGTTTCCAGGTCATGTCGGAGCAGGAATTCATAGACGCGTTGTACCCCTGGTTCGAGCCCAGGACCGCGCCCAAGCACCTCAAGCGCCTCAAGCGCCTGATGCAGGATCCGGTCATCCAGGAAAAGATCCGGCGGGAGAAAATCCGCTACCTCGTCTGGCTCGACGGCGAAGTCGAGTCGCACGGAATGTCCGGTGCAATGAGCTGCGGAGTGGGCCCGGCCGGCGCAGGCTGTTTCGGCTACACCTCGTGGGACAAGAACGCCATGTTCGAGGCCATCGTCTGGGACCTGGTGGACCTGACCGAGGAAGCCCGCATCCGCGTGGATTCCGAGGGCACGTCGTACGTCATTGGCCTGGTCGCCCCCATCCCGCTGCTGACCCGGGTGGAAAGCCAGGCCTGTTCCGGCATGGGAGAGCAGTTGCAGTCCTATTTCTCCCAGGAGGTGCGGTGAGTTGCGTCATTTCCGCTGGAAAGCCCTGGCGATGGGAGCGCTGCTCCTTGCCGAGCCCGGTTTCGGTGGTCCGAGCGGCGCGGACATTCACGCCGAAGTGCTGGCGTCCATGGGCCGGTACGATGACCCTGAACTGACCGCCTACCTCGAGGGCCTCGTGAAGGAAATCGTCTCCGTTTCGGAGATGGCGGGCGAGGAGTTCACGTTCACGCTGCTCGACTCACCCGAGATCAACGCGTTCGCAACGGCGGACAACTACGTGTACATGAACCGGGGCCTCCTCACTTACGTGTCAAACGAAGCGCAGCTGGTCTCGATCCTGGCCCACGAGGTCGGCCACATCACCCAGAAGCACGTCAGCCTGATGCCGGCTGCGGCCGGTGGAGCGAATTTCCTCGCCTTTCTGGCCGGCGCGCTGTCCGGCAGCCAGGAGGTTTACCAGGCCGGCATGGCCTATGCCAACTCGTTGCTCAAGGGGCACGGCCGCGACAACGAACTGGACGCCGACGAAGCGGCCGCCCGCTACATGGCCGAGCTCGGCTACGATCCGGACCAGCTGCTGGAAATGCTCGGGACCATGAAGGACCTCGAAAACATGGAAAAGGAGCGCGCTGCGAAACAGGGGGCTCCGCGGCGCTCCTATCACGGCCTTTTCGCCTCGCATCCACGCAACGACACGCGGCTGCGGAGCGCGGTCAGCAGGGCCAAGACGGACTCGTCCGCGACCACGCGCGACTCGGGCGAAACCCGCTACCGCGAACTGACCGAGGGGCTGGTCTGGGGAGAGAATTTCAAGGAGAAAGACCCCAAGCCCGAACGCTACTCCGACATGGCGCTGCGGGTCCGATTCGATTTTCCGGAAGGCTGGACGCACAGCACGGACCAGCAAGCCAGGATCGTATCCGGCCAACCGGAGGACGGCGCCGCCCGCCTGAGCATGCAGCCGCAACCGCGCACCCCGCAGACGCCGGAGGAGTATCTCTACAACTACCTCGACATCTCCCGGTTGCGCGACGGCAGGGAAATCCAGCCTGCGCGGCTGAAAGGCTTCACCGGCATCCTGCCCGGGAAGGACGGGCATCCGGATCAGCGCATCGCGGCGGTCTACTACAAACTGAACGCCTACCTGTTCGTCGGCGAGGTCTCCCGGCAGCAGGATTTCGGTGAGTTCGACGCGCAATTCCTGGACTCCATCGACACCTTCCGGCCCATCTCCAGCCGCGAAATCGAAGGCCAGAAACCCAAGACCGTCCATTACGTGAAGGCGACGGAGGCGACGACCTTCGCAGGCCTGGGCGAGTACCTCAAGCTCGACGAGTTCGAACTCCTGGAGTTGCGCCTCATCAATGGCCATTACCCCACCGGCGAACCCCGGCCCGGCGAGTGGATCAAGATTTTCCGGCAGTGAGGGACTGCGCCTGGGGATGGCTCAATAACCTGAACGGAGGCGCTCGATGCCCGGAATAGCCCAAACGCTGACGGCGGCAATTGCCACGCTGATCCTCACCGCGTGCGCGAACACCCACAGTCCACTCGAAGACTACGAACAGGTGAGGCCGGGTGTCATCCTGGACCCGCCGGAACCCCTCGCCTCCAGCCACCCCGCCGAACGAGTGGAGCGGGGCCGCTACCTGGTCGCCCTGCTGGGCTGCGGCAACTGCCATACGGACGGCTCCCTGATCGGCCTGCCGAATGCCGAACGCATCCTCGCGGGGTCGCAGGTGGGCATTGCCTGGTCCAACCCGCTCGAAGACAGCAACCCCGGGGTAGTCTATCCTTCCAACCTGACCCCGGACCCGGAGACCGGCATCGGCAACTGGAGCCTGCAGGATATCGTGACCATGTTGCTGTCCGGCGTCGACAGCCACGGGAGCCTGTCGCTGCCGGTCATGCCCTGGCTGGCCTACTCAAGCTTGCTGCCCGAGGACGCGACGGCCATTGCGATGTACCTGGAGAGCCTGCCGCCCGTGAAGCATCGGGTACCGGACAACGTAGGCCCCGGCCGGCCTGCCAGGACCCCCTACATCCATTTCGGAATCTATCGCAGCCGTCACGCGGGGCCGAAATAGGCCCTGCCCGCAACGCAACCTGTCGAGTTGAGCAATCGCATGGGCAGACCCATCTTCATCATCGGTTCCCCGCGCTCGGGCACGAGCATCCTGACCTGGAGCCTGGGACAGCACCCCAACCTCTATCCGCTCGAGGAAACGGTCTGGTTCGGCCCGTTCGGCCGCTGGGCGGAGACGGCATTCGAGATGGGCGCGTCGCGCGACAAGCGCTCGCAGCTCAGCGCCATGGGCATAACCCGGGAGCGCTTCATGCGGGGCCTGGGGGAAGCGATCGATGCGATGATCCTCGAACATCGGTCGTGGCCGGCCCAAGCCGTCGCGGAGGACACCTCGTTTGCTGTGGTCCGGCGGCCGGACGACCCGAAGCAACGGTGGGTCGACGGGACCCCGGAGAATTCGAATTGCGTGGATCAACTGCATGCGCTGTTCCCGGACGCCTGCTTCATACATGCGCTGCGCGACCCGGCGTCGGTGATCCTGTCGCTTGGCAATTTCGCCGTGATCGGCGGCGGCTCGCACCGGGTGGACGAGGCCTGCCGGGAGTGGCTGCGCCATGTTCGCGCCTGCCTGGCCGCCGAACGCGTTCTGCCCGCCGACCGGGTCATGCGGCTTGCCCATCGGGACCTCGAACAATCGCCCATGCTGTCGATAAGAAGGTGCCTGGCATTCCTGGACGAGCCGTGGAACGACGACTGCCTGTTACCGCTCGCCCACCGCATCAACAGTTCGGCGCCCGACAGGCCGGACGCGCGCATCCGGCTGGACAGGCACCTGCTGGCCGAGGTCCGCGACATCTGCGCCGAGCTGGGCCTCGAGCAACCGCCGTCAATGGTGCCGCGATAGCTGGACGGCGTGTCGACGACCAGGTCGTTCTTGCCATCGAACACCAGGTCCGCGGCTGAATCCTTGACGTGGTCCGGGAGCTTCCGGAAGGACTTCCAGAGTTTCCAGATCGGGTCACCCGGCTCGAAATTGGACCGCACGGCAAAATGACGGCCTTCGAGGGCCGGCCGAAGCCGCAGTTGCCGCAACTCGAAGTCGTTGCTCACCCGCGACATGGCGCTGAGCCCGGGAATAGAGTTTCAGAGCGTGAGCACCCGGATCATGTCCGTCCCGCCACTGCGCTGGGCCTGTCCCGCGGTGACAACGATCGAATCGCCCGGCCTGGCGAAGCCCATCTGCTGGACGCATTCGGACGCAAACCGGATCTTGGCCTCGTCACTGGCCTCGCCGGTGTACAACACCGCCGCCACACCCCAGTTCATCGACAGCCTGCGGGCGACCCGTTCCGACCCGGTGATCGCCACGATGGGGCATTCGGGGCGGTGCTTGGAGATCATGCGCGAGGTGAAGCCGGATTCGGTCAGGCTGACGATGGCCGGGGCGGCCAGGTCCTTGGCGATCGTCTTGACGGCGCCGCTGATGGACTCGGTGATGACGTTGGCTGAATGCAACGGAATCTTCTGCAGGTAGCCGTACTCGTCGAGACAGGATTCCGTGGTCAGCGCCAGCGAATGGAGTGCCCTGACCGCTTCGACCGGGTATTTCCCCGCCGCGGTCTCGCCGGAGAGCATGACCGCGGAACTGCCGTCGAGGATGGCGTTGGCGACGTCGCTGGCCTCAGCCCGGGTCGGCTTGGGGTTCCTTTCCATCGAGGCCAGCATCTGGGTCGCCGTGATCACCGGCTTGCCGGCCCTGACCGTCTTGCGGATGATCTGCTTCTGGTAACGCGGCACCTCGCCGAATGGCAACTCGACCCCCAGGTCACCGCGCGCCACCATGAGGCCGTCCGCGGCGGCGACGATCTCGTCCAGGTGTTCGACGCCCGCCCGGTTCTCGATCTTGGCGATGAGGGGCGTGTCGATGTCGAATTGCCGGAGGATTTCCCGCATGCGCGCGATGTCGTCCCCGCTTTGTATGAACGACGCCGCGATGTAATCCACGTCGTTGTTCGCGGCGAACTCGATTTCCCGCACAAAGTCGGCCCGGTTTTCCGGTCCGACCGCGGTCATGGAAATCCGCGTGCCCGGGAGATTGACGCCCTTGGTGTTGCCCAGCATGCCTCCGTGCACCACGCGGCAGCGTATTTCGTCCTCGCTCGTCGATCGGACCTCCAGTTCGATGGCGCCGTCATCCAGCAAAATCACGTCGCCGGCGCGCACTTCCCCGGGCAGTTTGCGGTAGGAAACGGCGACGCCGGTCTCGTCGCCCGGCCGGCCGTCCGTGCGCAGCACAAAATCGGCGCCCCGGTTGAGGTCGGCGTAGCTGTTGCGCAGCAGGCCCGTGCGAATCTCGATGCCGCGCGTGTCGATCATGATCGCCACGCGGGAGCCCGCTGCGGCGGCCGCCTGACGAATGCGCTGCACGCGGGCGCCGTGCTCGTCGAAGTTTCCGTGCGAGAGGTTCAGCCGGGCGACGTTCATGCCGCCCTCGATCATTTGCTTCAGTGTTTCGACCTCGTCACAGGCGGGGCCGATCGTCGCGATGATTTTCGTTTTTCGGAAGGCGGTTCCGGCGGACATGACGGTTCAGTTGACCTCGGTCGGGATAATGTTGCAGTGTACGCCGAAGCCGCAGGGCATGGGAGACAGGAATTCACCCATTCGAATGCGCTATCCTTGGCGGATTCGCGTCTTGTCCTGGACGCCGCTAAACCTTATCACAGTGCACGGGGGAGCCTATGAAAGCCACGCCAGCAACCGCATCCCAGACCCGGTCTTTCACCACCATTTTCCTGATCGAGATGTGGGAGCGATTCGGCTTCTACGGCATGCAGGCGCTGATCGTGTACTACATGGTGCAGGCGCTGGACTTCCCCGACGATCGCGCCGCGCTGGTGTGGGGCGCTGCCGCGGCGCTGATCTACGTGGCGCCGGCCATCGGGGGCTGGATCGGCGACCAGGTCCTCGGCACCCGCCGCACCATGCTGCTCGGCGCCGTGGTCCTGTCGGTCGGTTACGGCCTCATGGTGGTACCGGGCCAGAGCGTCTGGTTCCTGTTCTGCTCCCTGGGCGTGATCGTGGTCGGCAACGGCCTGTTCAAGGCCAATGTCGGCAACCTGGTGCGCAAGATCTACGAGGGCGACGATTCCAAGATCGACAGCGCGTTCACGATCTATTACATGTCGGTCAACCTGGGCGCGATGATTTCCCAGCTGCTGACCCCCTGGCTGAAGGACTACGTCAACGAGCACTACGGCAATGGCCTGGGGTGGCACATCGCCTTCGCGGTCTGCGCGGTCGGCTTGCTGCTGGGCCTGGCCAACTACGCGTTGATGCACCGCACGATGGCCCACATCGGGTCGGAGCCGGACGAGCGGCCGCTGCACTGGGGCAAGCTGGGCGCGGTGCTCGTCGGAGCGGTGGCGGCGGTGTTCGCATCCGCATACATCCTGCAGCACCAGGGCGTCGCACGGGTCTTTGTGTATGTCGCGGGCGTGGCTGTGATCGGCATATTCGCCTACCTGATCAGTACCGGCCAGCGCAGTGAGCGCGCGGGCCTGATCGCGGCCCTGGTGCTGACGGTCCAGACGGTGTTCTATTTCATCTTCTACCAGCAGATGTCGACCTCGCTGAACCTGTTCGCGCTGCGCAACGTCGATCCGGCCTTCAGCGTGTTCGGCGTTCACCTGTGGGACTGGTCGCCGGCGCAGTTTCAGGCCTTCAATCCGATCTGGATCTTCATTCTCAGCCCGATCCTCGCCTGGGCCTACACGCATGCCGGCAAGGCCGGCAAGGACATCTCCATTGCCACCAAGTTCGCGCTCGGCTTCGTGATCGTGGCGGCCGGTTTCTTCATCTACGGCTCCTCCGAGCACCTGGCCGACAGCCAGGGCAAGGTTTCGTCCTGGCTGATGGTGTGGGGCTACGGCGCCATTTCACTGGGAGAGTTGCTGGTCAGCGGCCTTGGGCTGGCAATGGTCGCGCGCTACGTGCCGGCGCGGATGGGCGGTTTCATGATGGGCGCCTACTTCGTGGCCTCGGGCGTCTCCCAGTATCTCGGCGGGCTGGTCGCCACCTACGCCAGCGTGCCGCGCAATATCACGGATCCACTCGAGTCATTGCCGATCTACACCAGCCTTTTCAACAAGCTCGGGATTGCCGCGCTGGTCTGCACGGCGATCGCCATTGCCGTGCTGCCTCTGATGAAGCGCCTGTCGCTGACCCACCACGGCGCGCAGTCTCAGGCGACGGAAACCTGACCGCCGATGAACCCAGCCCCCCTGCGCCAACGCCCGGCCTGGGCCGCACTCGAGGCCCACTACCAGGAACTGCAAGAGGTGCACCTGCGCCGGTTGTTCGCCGAGGATCCGCAGCGTGGCGAGCGCCTGACCGCCGAAGCCGCCGGCGTCCTGCTGGACTACTCCAAGAACCGGATCACCGACGAGACGCTGCGGTTACTGGTGCGCCTGGCTGTCGAATCGGGCTTGCGCGAGCGTATCGACGCCATGTTCCGCGGTGACAGGATCAACGTCTCCGAGCAGCGCCCGGTGCTGCACGTGGCGCTGCGCACGCCACGGGACGAGGCACTGGTGGTGGACGGCCAGGACGTGGTGCCGGAAGTCCACGCCGTGCTGGCTCGCATGGCCCGCTTCGCCGAGCGGTTGCGCGCCGGGGACTGGCGCGGCCACACGGGCAAGCGCATCCGCACCGTCGTCAACATTGGCATCGGCGGCTCCGACCTGGGGCCGGTGATGGCGTACGAGGCGCTCAGGCACTACAGCCAGCGCAACCTGGCGTTTCGCTTCGTCTCCAACGTCGACGGCACGGACTTCGCCGAAGCGGTGCACGACCTCGACGCGGCGGAGACGCTGTTCATCGTCGCCTCGAAGACGTTCACCACGCTGGAGACCATGACCAACGCGCACAGCGCGCGCGGCTGGCTGCTGGGCGCGCTGGGCGGCGATGAAGCGGCTATCGCCAGCCATTTCGTCGCCGTCTCGACGAATGCCGGCAAGGTCGCGGAATTCGGCATCGACACCGCCAACATGTTCGGTTTCTGGGACTGGGTGGGCGGCCGTTATTCAATGGATTCCGCCATCGGGCTCTCCACCATGCTGGCCATCGGGCCGGAACGGTTCCGCGCCATGCTGGCGGGATTCCGCGCGATGGACGAACACTTCCGCACCGCGCCGTTCGAACGCAACCTGCCGGTCCTGCTGGCCCTGCTGACGGTCTGGTACAGCAATTTCTTTGGCGCCCAGACCGTGGCCGTGCTGCCCTACGACCAGTACCTGAAGCGCTTTCCCGCCTATCTCCAGCAGCTGACCATGGAGAGCAACGGCAAGCGCGTGACCCTCGAGGGCGAGCCGGTCGACTACGCCACGGGCCCGGTCTACTGGGGCGAGCCCGGCACCAACGGCCAACATTCCTTCTACCAGTTGATCCACCAGGGCACGCACCTGGTGCCGTGTGATTTCATTGCGTTCGCGCAGACGCTGAATCCCCTGGGGCGCCACCACGACATGCTGCTGGCCAATGTCTTCGCCCAGGCCGAGGCGCTCGCTTTCGGCAAGTCAGCCGACGAAGTGAAGGCGGAGGGCACCCCGGACTGGCTGGCGCCGCATCGCGTGTTCGAGGGCAATCGCCCTTCCAACACGCTGCTGCTGGAGCGTCTCACGCCGGCCGCGCTGGGCAAACTGGTTGCGCTCTACGAGCACAGCGTATTCACCCAGGGCGTCATCTGGGGCATCGATTCCTTCGACCAATGGGGGGTCGAACTGGGCAAGGTCCTGGCCCAGCGCATTCTGCCCGAACTGGAAAGCGCGGCCGAGCCCGGACTGGCGCACGATACCTCGACCAACCGCCTGATCCGGCGCTACCGGAAATGGCGGCAACCGTCCTGACCCGGTAGACCGGGCTAGCCGGGCTAGCCTATGAACTTCCCGCGGCGGATCCGCTCCGCCTCCATCTGTTCGACCTCGCGCGCGCCGGAAATGACCACTTGATGATCCGGCACGAAGTCCAGTTCCTGGTTGCCCCGTTCGTAAGGCACCGAGTTCAGGATGGTGCGAATGGCGTTGAGGCGCGCGGCCTCCTTGTCGTTGGAGCGAATCACCGTCCAGGGAGCGTGGTTGGAATGCGTGCGCTTGAGCATCTCGTACTTCTGGTTGGTGAAGTCGTCCCAGCGCTCCTGGGCCTGCAAGTCTACCTCGCTCAATTTCCACTGGCGCAGCGGGTCGTCCTGCCGGCGCTTGAAGCGGCGTGCCTGCTCTTCCTTGGTGACGCTGAAATACAGCTTGACGATGATCGTGCCCTGGCGCACCAGGTCCCTTTCGAACCCCACCACGCCCTTGATGAACGTCTTGTATTCCTCCGGCGTGCAGAAGCCGAATACCGGCTCCACCATCGCCCGGTTGTACCAGCTTCGATCGAATAACACGACCTCGCCGCCGCGCGGAAACTGCTCGACGTAACGCTGAAAGAACCATTGCGTGCGCTGTGCGTCGGTCGGCTTGCCGAGCGCGACCACGCGATAGTGCTTTTCATTCATGTAGCGGGAAACCCGCCGGATGGTGCCGCCCTTGCCCGAGGCGTCGCGGCCTTCGAACACGATGATCATGCGCCGCTTGGTTTCCTCGAGGTACTTCTGCATCAGGATGAGCTCGGCCTGAAAGGGCTTCAGGCTGTTTTCCTGCTCGACCTTCTCCAGGGTTTTGATGACCCTGTCGGCGCCGAGCCGGTCCGTCCACTGGCGCAGCGCTTCGAATTCCCGGTCATTGTCCTGCGAGGGTTGCAGTTCGGCGATTGTCGGTTCCGTCATGTGTGGAATGCTTCACGATTTGAGTGGGCCCATGGTACCAACATATACGGTCTGATCGCATCCGTCCGGCAAAGCCAGGCTCAATCGGCAGGCAGAGAGCGCGCTCGCGTGAGTGACAGGAGGCGTGCCGTTGCGCGGTCCAGGTCGCGCCAGGGCACGGCGATTTCCAGGTGGGCGACGGCCGCGGTCGGCATCAGCTTGCCGTCGTCGGGAATCGTCAGCCCCGGTCCGCAAAGGTGCAGGAGCAGGTATTCCAGCCCGGGGTTGTGGCCTGCGATCAACACGCGCCGGGCGTCATCCGGGCTCTCCGACAGCACCTCGACCAGGGCGTGGGGCGAGGCGTGGTAAATGCGCGCGTCCCAGTGGATATCGTCTGTGCCCATGCCGAATGCGCGCAGCGCGGCCACGACGGTTTCCCGTGCCCGCTCGGCGGGCGAACTGACGACGAAATCGGGTTTCAGACCCTGCCGCGCCAGGAAAGCGCCCACCCGGGGCGCGTCCCGCAGGCCGCGCGGCGCCAGCGGCCGCTGGAAGTCGGTCCGCGCGCCGCTGTCCCAGGAGGACTTCGCCGCCATCGAGGCCAAGTGGCGCGCCTTCTGGAAGGAAAACGACACCGGGACGTGTCTGGCTGAGGTAAGGCGCCTGATCAGGCTCAGCGAGGCGCTTTCGGTCGAGCCCAGCGACGAACTTATAAGGGAGATCCGTAACCTCGCCCCCGGAGTCAGCGTCAGCTTTCGCCGCACTTCCGCATAGGCCATTTCGCTTGACACGCTAACTGCTCAGCGGTATCGTAATTGCGTCTCTGGAAGGCTTTATGGCCCTGG
>Ga0209536_100011335_pt1 | contig 13072 bp, 11 predicted proteins | sample DeeMarSeWOR28_12_FD_187461 | JGI IMG/M metagenome (GOLD analysis project Ga0209536, IMG submission 187461) | Marine sediment microbial communities from White Oak River estuary, North Carolina - WOR-2-8_12 (SPAdes) (version 2) | ecosystem: Environmental > Aquatic > Marine > Intertidal zone >...
CTGAGCTTCTGCGGTAAGCCGGATAGTAGTCAGGGTATTTTCCTTTACCTGGTTTGTCACCTCTGCCGGATTTGCCGTAATTTCCTCTCCACCCTTTTTATGACCGCAGGCGTTAAGGAAGAAAAGAAATGCAAAGCAGGATAAACTGATAATCAATGAATGTTTTATTCGTTGATACATATATAATCGTTTTATTATTTACAATGGTATCATATTACCTCCGATGCTGTAATAAATGGATGCGGTGCTTTTTCTCACTTCAGCTTCAGACTCAATGATTCGCAGGCGTGTTTGAAGCAGCTGTCTCCTGAATTCCAGGAATTCCAGGTACGAAATCTCACCTGAAGTATAAGCCTGTTCCGCGTTTTTAACGGCCTGCTCCGCCTGTGGTAGTATCTCATTCTTCAGAAATTCATAGGATTGTTTTGCCGACCTGTAAGCCTGGAATGATTCCAGTATCTCAGCCCGTATTGATTGCTGTATGACCAGGTAATTATCTGCTGCCCGTTGTATTTCAGTACGTGCCCTGGCTCTTCCTCCCTGGTTGAAATAGAATACAGGTATTTCAAAATCCATTCCGGGTCCCATTTCAAAGCCACTCTTACCTTCAGCATTCGCATCCAGCAAGGCTGTCAGGTTAATAATCTTTGATTGTTCCCAGCCGAGACGTTCACCGGCTATCTCAATTTCAAGTTCAGCTGCCCTTAGATCAGGGCGACAGGCAAGGCCGGTTTCAATAAGAAATCCCGGATCCAGGGTGTCAGGTAAGCTTAGAGGGTCAGGATTTAGCCGTATGTCAGAATATTCTGAAATTAATCCAAGCAAGGTTAAAAACCTGATCTTCTGGATTTCCATATCCCGACGGGTAGAAATTGAAAGCTCCTTTGTCCGGGAAGCAGCCAGATGGAAAGACGTTTCTTCAAGTTCACTGATATCACCTGCCTGCTTCCTGATAAAAGCAATTTCTGCGATCTCACTATCCAGTTCTGATTCATCTACCAGTATATTGAGCTTTTCTATGGACAGGTTCAGATCAGCGAAGGAAATATGAACATTACGCACCAGCGCCAGGCCATGATTTACAAGGTTCTCGGCAACTTTTTCAGTGTTGAGTTTTGCACTGGCTACTCTTCTCGGCCTTTGCCAGAGGACATCAATGGCAAACGACAGGGTGTACTCCAGTTGCTTGGGCCCGAGAGGGAATAAAAGAGAAAAAACAGGATTTGGGAGCATTCCTGCTTCGATAAGATCAGCCCTGGCAAAGCCAAGATCTGCAAGATCAACCCTGATTTGAGGATTATTCCAGAGGGCTATGGCCACAGCTTCCTCCATTGATAGTCCGTCTTCTGGAATAATACCGGGAGGTATAAGGGAAGAGTCGGATGGCTCCACAGGTAAATAGTACCCTGATCTTTTCCCTATTTCATCCGAAACATATTTCCTGTCGTAAACCGACCGTGTGGCACATCCTGACAGTGATAATAACTCAATGACCAGCACCAAGCAAACTATCACTGAAGTATTCCGGATCAAAATGATTAATTATTAGTTACAAGTTTACCAAAGGTATGTATTTAATAAAATCGAAGCCAATCATCCATATAAAAAAATATAAAACTTTTTACCAGGTCAGTAGTTGAATGTAAATGTCACGATCCGGTTGGGGAGCTCTTGGTTTGCTTTGCAAGCTTCTTATCAGGCCGGAGCTCCTCTTCTACCTGGTTAAAGTAGAGCCGGACAGCTTCCGTTAATTAAAGACCGGACCTGTCATTAAGAATATCCTGTAGGCTTTATGGTAGATTACTTCGGGAGCGAGAATATAAATTCCGCTCCACCTTCATTACCATTCCTAACCGTGATCTCACACTTATGCAGGAGTATCGTATTCTTTACTATCGATAGACCAAGGCCGGTACCACCTGTCTTTCGGGTCCTTCCTTTCTCGATCCTGTAGAACCGCTCAAAAATCCTGTTAAGGTGCTCTTCCGGTATACCAGGGCCATTATCAGAGAAGCAGAAATGATAAAAATTCTCATCTTCCATGAACATCTTGATACTGATCCTTACACCTTTACCTCCGTATTCCAAGGAATTATCCATAAGGTTCTGGAAAAGTGAATAGAGAAGCGACCTGTTCCCTGTGACAACAGTTTCCTCACCGGTCTCATCGACCAGGGTTGCCCCGGCCGATTCGATTTCCCTGGCATTATTTTCCCTGAGTTCATTTATTATCCCGCTGATTTTCACCTTTTCAAAAACAAATGATGAGGTTGCTTCCTCGATCCTGTTCAGAGTGCTGATATCATTTATTAGGTCCGATAGCCGTTCGGCATGCTTGAGAGCTTTTTTTATAAACTGGTTACGGCTATCAGTATTCATTCCGGGGTTATCCACTATGGTCTCAAGGTAACCTTTCACAGAGGCAATTGGGGTCTTGAGTTCATGAGCTATGTTTGAGGTCATCTGCTGTTTTATCAGCCGGTTCTTCTCCTGCCAGGTGATGTCGGTTATAATTATCTCGAATGAACTGTCATTGAAGATAATGCACCTGACTCTGAAATGTTTGCCGGCCGATTGGATTGTCATCTCGGTAGTCTGTACGTCGATGGCATTGCCATTGGCGTTCCTGTTCCTTATAAAGGATGTAATCTCACCGAACTTCTCTATGGTGAAGAAGTTCTCGGGGGATACGCTCAGTTCGCCTGATATAATGTTCATAAACTGGATAAAATTGTTATTGAATACCTGCTTGTTCATTGCTGAATCAAAGAAGGCAATTCCCTCCTTTGCATGGTTCAGGTGCATGAGCAGCTTCTCCTTTTCCATCGCTATTTCATCCCTTGCACCTTTCAGCCTGCCGTATATCTGATTTATCTTTTTCCCGATGGTCCCAAGCTCATTATCAGGGAATGAGATAAGGCTGTAATCCGGATCCTCCATTTCCACTTTCAGGGCAAATTCCTTAAGTAAGTTAACCGAACCTGTAAACTTTCTGGTAACGGCCAGCAAAATGATCCATGTCAGAAAGAAAAGGACAATAATGAAGATGAATGATCTTATCTCGCCTGACAGGAATGATGCCAGGTTATGATCAAACTCAAGGGCAGTCCTTATGAACAAGTTGCCGTAATGGCGCGAAAAGTAAAAGTATTTTTTCCCCGTCGATGCTGATGTTCTTATCGAGTAGCCTGTTACATTATGCAGTGAAGAGATAATCTCAGGCCTGTAAAGATGGTTTTCAAGTCTGCCGATATCTTCAACCCTGCTATCATATTTCACTACTCCGGTGTTATCCACAATTGTAATCCTCAGGTTTTCTAAAGGGATTATGGAACACAGGCTGTCAATTAATGAATACCCGCTATCTTCAATCAGAGGATTAATAATTATGAACCGGTGAACCATCTCTGTTATGATATCCAGTTCTGAATTAAGCGATTCAATCCTGTTTTTCTTCTCCCGTGAATACTGGTTGGCACCCACAAGCACAACAAATATCACAAAAACGGTGAAATAGTAGAGAAAAATAGATGTCTTGAAACTTAAACTTCGTTTCATAAAATCATGTTTATACGGTATCAATATAATAGCCGAAGCCTGGTTTACTGAGTATCATCTCTCCTGCGCTGCCCAGTTTGTTACGAAGCCTTGCCACGTTAACATCCACTGTCCTCTCTGTCACAATTACGCCACCTCTCCACACCCGGTCGAGTATTTCATCTCGAGCGATAATCCGTCCCTTATTCTCAAGCAAAAGCCTGAGCAGGTCATATTCCTTCCTCGTAAGTTCAACCTGTTTGCCTCCCGACTCAACACGCTTGGTCACCCTGTTAAGTTTAATCTCTCCTGCGACCAGTTCATTTACAGCCGTTGGTTCACCAAGTTGCCTTTTAAGGATCGCCCTGACCCTGGCTACGAGTTCACGCACCGAGAAGGGTTTCGGGATATAGTCATCGGCACCAAGGTTGAAACCAGTTAGCCTGTCATTCTCGCTGTCCCTTGCTGTAAGGAATATAATGGGGGTTTCGAGCCGGTAATCCTTCCTTATCTTTTCAGCCAGTTTGAAACCCGAGATCCTTCCCATCATGACATCAAGAACAAACAAAGAGTATGAAGAGAGGTCTTTGCCAAGGGCCTCCTCGGCAGAGTTTACAGATTCGGTCTCGTAACCCTCGGCGGCGAGGTTGAATTCGATTATTTCGCAGAGATCCTCTTCATCTTCGACTACAAGTATCCTGATAGTGTCTTCCATCTTATTATCCTCCCGATTGCTGTTCTTCTGACCCATAGTCTGAATGCCTTACATCCTTGCCCTTGAGATTGTAAATTGTAACCTCCGCGATATTAGTGGCATGATCAGCTATACGTTCAATATCGGATATGGTGTTTTTCAACTCCAGATATGCATTCATGGACTTCCTTGTCTTCTCATCAAGTTTACTCTTGCTTAATGACTGAAGCATAAGTTTTTTATTCATCTCATCGATTATCTCATCGTTACGAATTGTCCATACAGCATAATCGACATCGTTGTTTGTAAATGAGAGTAACGATTTTTCGACCATGGCTGAGCTTCCCAGGAACATATTGTTAAGCAGCTGTGACATCGACCTGTACTCACTTGTCCTTTTGAGCTCGATTACCGTATCGGTAACATTAATCACAAGGTCTCCAATCCTTTCAAGGTTAATTGAAAGCCTGTAAATAGCCACTATTTTTCGCAGGTCGCTTGCTTTTGGCTGGAAAAGGACGATAATGTTTATAAACCGGTCGCTTATCTCTATCTCGTACCTGTCAAGTTCTTTCTCGTTATTTTTTATTTCAGCTTTAAGCAAAGAATCGTTTTCCTCCTGATGCGACTCTATTATCTTTTCAAGGAAGCTCAATTGTGCCAGGACCAGGTTGGCCATCCTGGTAATTGCCTCTTCAAGCTCCTGTATTGCTGTTTCTTTTTTTGTATTCATGGTCTGACTATTATCTGGTTAACCGAATTTTCCGGTAAGGTATGCCTCCGTTCTTTTATCAGATGGCTTTGTAAACATTTTGGTAGTGATGTCATATTCAACAAGTTCACCCATGTACATGAACATCGAGTAATCTGATATCCTTGCTGCCTGGCCCATATTGTGAGTAACAAGTAGAAGCGAGTATTCCTTCTTCAACTCAACCAGCAGGTCTTCCACCTTTGAGGTGGCCACAGGATCGAGGGCAGATGTCGGTTCATCAAGCAGGAGCACTTCAGGGTTAAAGGCTATAGCCCTTGCTATGCATAATCTTTGCTGCTGCCCTCCCGACAGGAAGGTTCCCCTTCTGTGGAGTGAATCCTTTACCTCTTCCCACATATATACACTGCTGAGCGATGATTCAACGATATGATCCTTCTCATCCCGTTTCAATCCAATGCCATTCAGCTTGTAACCTGCCAGCACATTATCGTAAATGCTCAGTGTCGGGAAGGGGTTGGGACGCTGAAAGACCATTCCCACACGACGGCGGAGATCTATCGCCTCAATTTCGAAAATGTTTGTACCATTAAGCATGATACTTCCATTAACAGAGACATTGGGATAAAGCTCATGCAACCTGTTTACTGCCCTGAGCAGAGTACTCTTCCCACAACCCGAAGGTCCCATTATCGCCGTTATTGCCTCCCTGTTAACCGCTGCACTCACATTCTTAACTGCGGGAGGCCCTTCGCCGTATGCGATCGAAAGATCCTTTATATCAAGGAGAGGTATGTTATCCTGTTGCTGTATCATAAGTTCAATTGCTACCCCTTGCTGCAATTCTTCTTGAAAGAAGGTTTATAAAGAGTACAAAGATCATAAGAAAAAGTGAAGAACTCCAAATAAGATCAACCATATTTGGATCGTTGTAAAATTCCCATACCAGTAAAGGTACTGCACTTGTTGGTTTTTCTATGTTAAGGTTTACCAGTTGAGATCCCAGCGCAGTCATAAGCAATGGTGCAGTCTCCCCCACAATCCTTGAGAATGAGAGGAGTATTCCGGTCATCAGTCCGCTCAAACCCGTTGGCAGAAGAACCTTCAGTATTACCCTGTGATAGGGTACGCCGAGTGCGAATGCCGCCTCTCGCAGCGATTCAGGTATCATCTTCATGGTCTCCTCGGTCGACTTCGTGATAAGAGGCACCATCATGATTGCCAGAGCAACACTTCCGGCAAGAGCTGAAAAGCCGTTGGTAACATTCTTTACAATCCACAGATATCCTATAATACCAAGGATAATAGATGGTACACCCTGCATTATTTCCGTTATATTCCTTACCATAGCGGCATACCGTGTTGAATGTTTGTCGTAAAGATAGACACCGCTGGTTATACCGACGGGTATTGCTATAGCCGATGCGATCAGTGTCATCAACAGGGTGCCAGTGATACCGTTAAGTATACCTCCAGGGATCATATCACCGTTTGAGACGGCCATCATGGCCTGGAAGGTGTCGGGCGAGATTTCGGTAAAGAAGGAGATGTTCAATTGCCTGTATCCCCGCACAATAAGCTTTACGATAATAAGTATTATCGGCGTTACAGTCAATAGTGTTACCATTATTACACCCAGCCTGACAACCCTGTCGCGTACCAGTCTTCTCCTGCTCGTAGGTTCTATGCGGGTTGGGATACTCATCAGCTTATTTTTTTTATTAGCCACTTTCCTGTCCAGTTGACAAGGCCTGTTATCAGGAATAAAATAAGGCCAAGTGCAATCAGTGATGATAGCTTGATACCCTGGGCTTCTCCGAACTCGTTGGCAATCAGGCTTGCCAGGGTGTTGGCCGGACCGAAAAGCCCGGTCGGCATCCTGTTTGAATTACCTATAAGCATTGTCACTGCCATTGTCTCACCCAGTGCCCTGCCAAGCGCCATAATGTAACTTGCCACTATACCTGACCTGGCTGATGGCATCACCACTCCTGAGATTACTTCCCAGCGTGTTGCCCCCAGTGAATATGCAGCCTCCCTGAGCTCCTTTGGCACCATTCTTATAACCTCTGAGCTAACAGATGTTGCATAAGGCACAATCATTATAGCAAGTATTATAGAGGAGGTGAATAATCCAAAACCCTGGTCGCTAAGCCCAAGGCTAACAATAACGGGTCGGAGAGCGTAAAAACCCCAGAGACCGTACACTATTGAAGGTATCCCGGCCAGCAAGTCGGTCATGGTGCTTATCACCTTCGACCATCCGGAACCGTCGAAGTATTCCGCAACGAAAAGTGAGGTAGACATGGAAAGAGGGAGGCATATTGCCAGTGCCAGTATCGAACTTACAAGGGTTCCAGTGATAAATGGCAGGGCCCCGTACCTCTCGTTACCCGCTGTAGGATCCCAGTGCGGTGAAAGGATAAACCCCGGACCAAATTCCCTGAAAGCAGGAATTGACCCTTTCAAAAGTGAAAGGATCATTCCGCCTGCTACCAGAAGTATAAGCACCGATGATGATAACAGGACACCCCTTGTAATCTTATCGCTGGCTACCACGTCCCGTACCTACTTTTTCATGGTGTTTCCTTCGTAAGTGACCGTGGAAAGGAGTTCAGCGGCCCTCTCAACAGCCCTTTCGGGAAGAGATGCATAGTTAACGCTTGAGGCTATTGCCTGAGCATCGGGGCCAAGCATCCATTCTATGGCGCTTAATGTTGCTTCTGCCTGATCAAAAGTACGATTATTGTATGCCTGTTCCTTGAAAAGAAGAAGCCAAGTGAAGCCACTTATCGGGTAGGCATCTGGCGAATCGGAATTGGTGATCATCACCCTGGTATCGGGAGGTATATCTCCGCTTGCAGCTGCGCTGACACTTTCAAGGCTAGGCCTGATAAATTTACCGGAACTGTTCTGAAGGGCTGCAAATGTGATCTTTTGAGCAAAAGCGTACTCGGAGCCGATATAGCCTATTGTGCCTTCACTCTGGCTTATTGTGCCAGCAACACCGGGATTACCTTTTGCACCTATGCCGACAGGCCAGTTGAGGCTCTTGCCCCTTCCTATACCATTGGCCCATTCATTGCTAACCTTGCTCATATAGTCTGAGAAGATGAAAGTGGTGCCGCTTCCGTCAGACCTGTATACAACAGTGATTTTCCTGTCAGGAAGTGACACACCCTCGTTCACCTCTGTGATAGCAACGTCGTTCCATTTCGTGATCTTACCCATAAAAATCCCTTCCATGAGTCCAGGAGTGAGTTTTAGCTCATCTATCCCCGGGAGGTTATAAGCTATCACCACGGCCCCGATGCATGTTGGGATATGGATTACATCCGCACCCATTTCAGCCATCTCTTCATCTGACAGGTACGCGTCGGATGCTCCGAAATCCACAACCCTGTCCTGAAGGCTCCTGATCCCACCTCCGGATCCAATTCCACCATATGTCACTGACGAACCCGTCAGCTCACCATATTTTTTGAAAGCAAGGTTATAAAAAGGCATTGGGAATGTTGCACCAGCTGCTACCAGCTGTACACCTTTTCCCTCCCTCTGCGAGGTGCTGTTCCCACATGACATGGCCAGCACAGCAATTGTTAAAAGGAATAATAATTTCTTCATCTCTTTGATATTAATTGTGATTTGATAACAGGTTAAAATTTAATTTCCACATTGATAAGTAAGCTGGAAACGTTATACATGGACTCGTCCTCCGGGAACCATCCCTGGTAGTTAGGTGCAATCCTTACACCTTTCAAGGGTGTGTAATCAAAACCGAGCATAAGAAAAGATCCGTCGTTACCCAGGTTCCAGGGGTCGGAATCACCAGTCATAACATCCGATCCCAGCTTATCATAGCGTCCGAAAAGCGTTACCTTCTTAAAAACATTGGCACTGGCAGTGAAAGAGTAGCCTCCTATGTTTCTGCCTTTATCCATGTCCTGGTTCATCCTCGAGGTATACTCAAATCCTAATGTGGCAGGCCCGAGGCTGTAAGTGCCAAAAAAAGTTGCAGTTTTCTGAGCATCGGTTCCAGGCATGATATCGAATGAACCCCTCAGAAAAAGACCTTTTACAGGTTCAAGGTTAATCCCTGCAACATACCGGAAGGTCGAGTCGGCCTGTACATTCTTGTAACCTTCACCGTTAACCGCCATGAAGTCTACAATAGCGAAGTCACCAAATGCATAACTCGCGGTGAAGCCCAGGTCTGCACTCGGGCTTATCTTATATTCATCCTGGAATGATTTGACAATATACCTGTACGGGAAAAGTTTCTCCTGTCTACTGAAATATGTTGTACCAATCATACCGAATGCCAATGTAAGGTTCCCCGGGCTGTACTGGAGGTATGCATTCTTTGCATATGCAGCATAGTCGAACTGACCTATACCAGGGTCGCCTACATCGAAAACCACTTTGGCAGAAAATACTTCGGAAAAATCATACTGGAAACCAATGTAAGCCCTTTCAAGATTGAAAGATGCGATACTTGATTCACCAGTTTTAGTAAAACCGTAATTTGTGAACAAAGTTACTACTGGTTTTCCACCTGGTTTAAAGGTCTCCTGCTGGGCTGTTGCCTTGCTTATGGTCATTGCGACCAGGAGCATGATAGAAATGGTGATCAGAATAGTCTTTTTCATTACGTATTTAAATTGTTTCACGTTACAAAAATCCATCTTTCATTTTACACCATTGTAACAAGAATATTACAATATGATTACAAAAAAGGCATCAAAATTAACGGTACTTAGACCAGAGAAGACCTATATAACCCGTCAGTACTCAGGCAACTTAAAAATGTAAATTTCGGAATGTATATAGAAGGAATTGTTATTCCGTCTTGATGCCAGGCAAAGCAATTTGAATGAGGAAGATGCTCTGGATATCTGTAATTCCTCGCAATCAGGTCTTGGGTTTAGCTTGGTAGCGGCAAGGTAATTAATTACCCTTTCTTAATTCAAAACTATAATTTTTTAGTCTTTAAACTGAATGTTAGGTAACTAACTCATTTTTAATTTAAAGCTATTACTTTATTAAGGAGCCTTGCCCGTCCATCCGTCGGTTAGTGTTTCAAGGAATGCAACAATGTCTTCGATCTCCTGGTTGCTGAGCTTCAGATCACCAAGTTCCTCGTAATTGACGTTTTCGGGTACTTCAGGTGGAGGCCAGGGACCCAGGTCACGTGTATTGTAAAATGCCACCACTTCGTACAGGCTTTTAAAAATACCGTTGTGCATATATGGAGAAGTAATGGCTACGTTCCGCAAGGTTGGAACACGGAACTTCCCTTTTTCGGCCGGGTCATTTACCGTTATTGCGAGTCCCAGGTCAATAAAATCGAATCCATCCGGGTTCAGTTCTGCAGAAAGAGTATAGTAGGGATTTTCAGGATTTTTGGGTACCCCCAGATTATCGTAGGTAAAATCCGTAAATAAAGGAGGAGTCCCGTCTGCTGAAGCGGTGCTGGGGTGGCAGGCCGCGCAATTCCCTTTTTGTTCTGAAACAAAGAGTCCCATTCCCCGGATCTCCTGCTCTGTGAGTTCTGCTTCCCCCCGGAGGAAATGATCGAATTTCGAATCGAAGCGATTGAATTCCCATGAACGTTCATAGGCAGCAATGGCATCGGCCATATACAGGAAGGCCATACCCGGATCGTCCAGGGCACCTTCCCCGTAAACGGAATCGAAGCGGTCTGAATACTCCAGGGCTTGCAGCTTAGCCTGTATGGATACTGTGTCCGGGTTGGCCATTTCAAGAGGATTAAGTGGCGGACCCTGTGCCTGCTCTTCAAGAGAATTGGCCCTTCCGTCCCAGAACAATCCTCCCACCCATATGTCCTCAACGGTATCTTTATGAAGCGGGGGGATGAAGGATGCATAGGCCACAGGCATATCATTGCGGTTTCCATACCTGCCTGCTACGATCCCCTTTGAAACCGGGAGTCCGGTTAAAGGATCAGCGAATGCCTTTTCAGGTTTATGACAATCCGAACAGTCTTGTCCCTCAGGATTACTCAGGCTTTTCTCGAAAAACAACAGCTTCCCGAGTTCTTCTTTTTTGTTAAGTTCAATCCCGGTTTCCTCGTCAGGAACCGCCTGTTTGCATGACAAACCTGATAACAGTAATAAGAAAATTAGGGCCACACTGAAAGAAAGAAGTTTTTTCATATCGACTGGATTATGTTTCCATAAATTTACAAAATAAATTTCCTTTCTAAGCCATTCTGACCTCATTGGGAGATCCTAACAGATAGTAAATCTCATTCTGGGTTATGATGCTCATCTCACCTTGAAGGCGTGATTCGCGATCCGGTCTTGGGGAGCCAATCAATCCAAATCCTCAATTTGGCGGAGACAAGTCAAACGTTCAAACGTTCAAACCTGCCTGCCGCAGGCAGGCTTTCAAACTTGTTTATGTACTGGTAATAAGTTACATATATTTTTAAATGGTTAAAACATAAAATACAGAATATTTAAAGGGGCCTGATTCTTCAATGTTGAAAACCAAATTTACCTTACGGTTACCTTATAAAGCTTTGAAACTATCTAATATTATCCTTAAATTTCTTAAATTGTATGTTTCAAGCATTTATATCAGGAATTTCAGAAGAATAAGCATAACCATCCATATTAAAACCAAAACTATGAACCGAAGAAGATTTCTTGAATATTTTACCGCTGCATCAGCTATGTCGGTGGTAAGCCTGAACAGGCTTAATGCTGAGATTTATACTGGCATTGATGACTTAAACTATCAATATCCTCAGGATTCCCCTGATGGCAAATACTGGGATGCTCTCAGGAAACACTTTCTGTTTGAAGATGATTATATTATGATGAATAACGGAACCCTTGGACCAATGCCAGTACCTGTCTATAACGAGTTGATTAAATACTTCAAGATGCAGGTTACCAACCCTTACGATTGTTATAATTATTTTCCCTCATTAAAAAATGAGGTACACCAGAAGCTCGCTGATTTTATAGGTGCATCAAGGGATGAGGTAGCGATAAACAGGAACACTACCGAAGGGATGAATATCATTGCAGGGGGTACGAACCTCGAGGAAGGAGATGAAGTCCTGATAAGCAGCCTTGAACATCCGGGCGGATATTATCCCTGGAAAATGAGAGAAAAAAGATCCGGTATAAAAGTCATTGAAGTCCCTGTAAATTCACCTCCAAAGAATAAAGAGGAAATCATTAATGCTTTCAGGGAAAGAATTAACGATAAAACAAAGGTAATCAGTGTTAGTCATACCGTATATATAAACGGCCTGATATTCCCTCTGAAAGAATTAAGCGAGATGGCCCATAAAAACGACATACTGGTTGCTGCTGACAGTGCACATGGTTTTGGTATGCTGAACCTTAATATGCATGACCTGGGTATAGACCTATGGGCGTCCAGCCCATATAAGTGGAGCGGGGCTCCCACCGGTTGTGGTATACTGTTTGTAAGCAAAAAGGCACAGGACAGGATCTGGCCTGTAATAGCCTCTTCAGGCTGGGATAATATGGATTCGGCTTCCAGGTTCGAAACACTTGGCCAGAGAGCAGATCCCCTGGTATTTGCACTAAATGAGGCCATGAACTTCCAGAACAGGATAGGCAGGGACAGGATTGAAAGGAGAATTAAATCGCTGGCCCTATACCTGAAGGAAGGTCTCTCAGAAATTGATGGTGTCAGGTTGCACACATCGATGGATGCTGAAATTAGTGCAGGGCTAACAGCCTTTTCGCTTAAAGGAGTGGAACCCGAACATATCGTAAATTATCTTCTTGAAAGATACAATCTTGTAGTACGTACAATAGGAAGAGATCGTGATAACACCAGGGGAGTAAGGGTATCAACAAATATCTTTGTCAGCAAAGAGCATGTAGATATGGTAATCGAAGGTGTAAAACACCTTGCATCAGGGTAGAAATCAAAGTAGATTTGTATTTGACGAATTTTCCTTAAGATCAGTACTTTTACGAGATTGACAAAGCTAATTAAATCACAATCCTGCCTTTTACAGTAGGAAATGAAAATATATCACTGGACAGGGAATTAATGAGTGAAATTATTAGGCTACAACTGGATATACAGGATCAAATGGCATTGCTTACACGGGATGT
>Ga0209536_100011336_pt1 | contig 13071 bp, 7 predicted proteins | sample DeeMarSeWOR28_12_FD_187461 | JGI IMG/M metagenome (GOLD analysis project Ga0209536, IMG submission 187461) | Marine sediment microbial communities from White Oak River estuary, North Carolina - WOR-2-8_12 (SPAdes) (version 2) | ecosystem: Environmental > Aquatic > Marine > Intertidal zone >...
TCTCCGCTTCGCCGATATGTCTCGGCCAGATAGGAGAGCACCTGCGCGTTCGCCGGATCCGCCTCGGCAAGCCTCTCGAAGATCGACCGGGCGTCGTCGAGTTCATTCTCATTATACCGGGACAGGCCGGTGGCGAAATCCACCCGCTCGCTGCGACATGCGATGAGGGCGAGTAGGGGGAGCATAAGATACACTCGTGTGGTCTTCATGTCGGATCTCCTCTGTGAGGTGAAACCGTAAGGATCTCCGGAACGCTGCGTCATATTAAAGTGCCAAGGGTAGACGCCAAATGCAAGACGCGATCGATCGGAGTCCCGGCAGTTGACTCTGCGAGCAATCCCTCGAGTGGCAGTAGGCCCGGGCGCCAGCGTTGACGGTCATCAGGGTCGCTCCTGAGACCGGAACGATTCCTCTCTCGGAGGCAGTCTCGTGAGGCCTCCGGGGTGGTCCGGACCAGCGCGCGTGATCCGACGCGTGTTGCTATTGCAGGCCGTCTTGGCTACTTTCGGCCATGAGCAACAGCACATTGCGCCATGCGCTGCTGGGGTACAGCTTCCTCCTGCCCAACCTCATCGGGTTCGCCCTGTTCACCCTCGGGCCCATCGTCTTCTCGCTCCTGCTCAGCTTTTTCAACTGGGACTTGTTCTCGACACCCGTTTTTGTCGATACGGCGAACTATCTCCGACTCTTCGCTGATGCTGGCTCCCAGTTCTGGGTCTACACGGGCAACTCCCTCTTTTTCCTGGTGGTGGTCCCGCTCCAGATGGGAGCCGCGCTGCTGACGGCCTACCTCCTGAACCAGCATCTCAAGGGCACGCTGCTGTTTAAGATCATCTTTTTCCTCCCGGTCGTCCTCTCGGCCGTTCCGGTTGCCATCATCTGGGAATACATGCTCGATACGGAAAACGGACTGCTGAATATTCTGCTCGCTCACCTCGGCGTTGCCAGCATCCCGTGGTTGTACGATTCGGCGTGGATCAAACCCGGTATCAGTCTTATGGTCGTTTGGCAGGGAGCGGCCTTCAGCACGATCATCTACTACGCAGCGCTGCAGGGGATTCCCGATCAGCTCTACGAGGTCGCGGTACTGGATGGGGCGGGAGCGTGGCGTCAGTTCTGGAACATTACGATGCCTCTCCTGAAACCGACGCATTTCTTCCTGAGCATCACGGGCGTCATCGCAGCCCTGCAACTGTTTGCCCCCATTTATGTTATGACGCACGGGACGACCGGCGGCGCGCACACCCTGCTTATCGAGGTGTACTGGGCGGCCTACCACCGGTTTCAGATGGGCTATGCATCCGGCCTCTCCTGGATTCTCTTCCTGATCATCTTTCTGCTCTCGTTGCTCTACTGGACCCCCTTTGGCAAGCGCATGGCCGAACCCTGATCAGCCCGTACCATGAAACACCGACGCCTCACCGCCACCCTCTTCTATGTGCTGCTGCTGGCCGCCACGGCCTGGTATCTGGTCCCGTTCCTCTGGGCCCTCGTCACCTCGCTGAAGCATCCGGGCACGATCTCCGACGGTCGATGGCTGCCGTACGAGCGCGCGAGCACGATGGAGGTCGAGGGGGAAGAGCAAGAGGTGCGCATCGTCGAGGAGCGCGAGACGACGTTCCTGGTGCGGGTGCTCCCGACCGACACCCTTCGCGAAGTCCCGCGCGGGGTGCTGGAGCACGTCTCACCGAACTGGAAAAACTACGAGGAGACCTGGTCAATCGCCCCGTTCGGGCGGTACTTCCTCAACAGCATTCTCGTGGCGCTGTGCATGACGCTCGGGCAGCTCATCACCTGTTCGCTCGGCGGATACGCATTCTCCCGCCTCCGCTTTCCGGGCCGTGACGCGGTCTTTCTTCTCTACCTGGCAACGTTGATGATCCCCACTCCGGTGCTGACCGTTCCCATTTATCTGTTGCTGCGCGAGTATCATCTTCTGAACACCTACCAGGGGGTCATTCTCCCGGGGCTATTCTCCGCCTACGGAACCTTTTTGCTCCGTCAGTTCTTTCTGACGATTCCGCGAGAGCTGGAGGATGCCGCGCGGGTTGACGGGGCGGGCCGACTGGGGGTATACTTCAGGATCATCATCCCGCTCTCGGGTCCGGCGCTCGCGGCCCTTGCCACCTTCGTGTTTCTTGGGTCGTGGAACGATTTCTTCTGGCCGTCGATCGTTCTTACCGATCCCGAGATGCTAACGCTACCGGTCGGTCTGGCGCACCTGAATGACATCTACCTCTTCGACTACGGCCGGCTGATGGCCGGGAGCATGATCAGCATCATCCCGGCTGTCCTGATGTATATGGTCTTCCAGCGCTTCATCACTCGAGGCGTGGTGATGTCAGGGATCAAAGGCTGAGCGTCAAGGACTGCCCATGGCCTCCGGCGATCCGCGCACGCAGCCACAACTCTCAGGCGTATGATCTGGCGAAGAGTCTTGCCCTTTGCTCTGGTGTGCGCCGCAACGGCGGCGCTCTTCGTCATTCTTGCTTCCGACGATCCGGCAGGACATCTGGTGTTTGCCACCTGGGGGACACCGACGGAGATCGAGAGTTTCCAGCGCCTCATCGATCATTACAACGCCACGCGGCGCCCCCCGCACACGGTGAAGCTCTCACACATCGAGCAGAGCTCCTACACCGAGCACCTGCTGGTGCAGGCGGCGGCACGAAGCCTGCCCGATGTGATCCACCTCGACCGCAAAGATATTCCCATGTTTGTCCACCGGGGGCTGCTCGAAGACTTGACTCCGCTGATCGAGGCCGATACGGGATTCTCTCTTGAGGCGTTCTTGCCGGCGCTGCTCCCCGGCTGCCAGGTGGCAGGCCGGTTCTATGGCATTCCAAACAACTTCTCCACCCTTGTACTCTATTTCAACAAGGATCACTTTGACGCCGAGGGCCTTGCCTATCCCGACAGCACCTGGACCTGGGAGAGGTTTCTCCAGGCGGCGCGCCGCCTCACCAAAACGGACGCCACAGGCACCACAATCCGCTACGGGTGCATGGTCGCCGTCATACGGTTCACGCTCATCCAGCAGTTTGGGGGCCGGATCCTGAATGAGGAGATGGATTCCTGCATCATCGCCTCCCCCGAATCAGCCGCGGCATTGCAGTTCGACACCGACCTCTCCGAAGAATACGGCGTGACATGGGGCGTCCTCTCTCAGAACCTGAACTGGGACGACATGTTCGCCGGCGGACGATGCGCAATGATCACCAACGGGCGATGGGCAGCGGCCTGGTATCTCCGGTCGATGAAGGAAGGCGCACTGGATGTGGCACCGCTGCCCCGGGGGAAAGTCCACACCGGCGCATCGGTGAACCACCTGATGACCGTCTCCTCGCAGAGTACGAAGAAGCAGGAGGCGTGGGAGTTCGCAACGTTCCTTGCGAGCGACACGGCGCAGCGAATGATCAATGATGACGGGGCCAACATCCCCGCCCTTCGTTCCCTGGTGTATTCCGATGCGTTCCTGCGCCATCGGTCTACACCGCGCATGCGCAACCACGTCTTTCTGGAAGAACTCCCCTCCAGCGTCGTCTGGCCTGTTGTCCAGGGGCCCTATCTGACCAGCTACGCGCTGCTTTCGGAGCTGGACTATGCGATGCGGCGGATTCATCTCGGCCAGGCCTCGGCCATCCAGTCGCTGACGATCATGCAGGACAATCTCAACAGTATCATCGCCCGCCAGCGCCGCAGGCCGCAGGCGGCACAGTTCATCGGGAGTCTACCGTTCTATCTCTCCTGTGGGCTGCTCATCCTTGTCGCGCAGCTCTGGATCCAACGAAGAAGGAGGTATCTCCATGGGCGCTGAGGGTCTTCGCATCACGGGCACATTTCTGAATGAAATCTCCTTCGACATTCCCTCACAGAACTGGGGTCCCGAGGAGTGGCGGGCTGACTTCGATGCGATGCAGGCGATCGGCATCGATACCGTCATCATCATCAAAGGGGGCCTGCGGGGCGAGACGGTCTTCCCCTCCAAGGTCATCGGGACAGCCCCTGCGCTCGATCTGGCAACACTCTTCCTAGAAGAGGCGAACAGGCGAAACATGAAGCTGTATTTCGGAACATACGACTCATGGGACTGGGCGCATGAGCGCTCCTGGAGGCAGGAAATCATGCTCAACAGAGAATTTATGCGGGAGGCATGGGACCGGTTCGGCGGCCATGCCTCGTTCGCCGGCTGGTATCTCGCCCACGAAACAAGCCACCAGCGGTTCGGCTTCCGGGAAATCTACCGCGACCTGAGCGAGCACGCCAAAACGCTGACGCCGGGAAAGCCGGTCCTTATCTCTCCGTTCTATCCCACCCGCAAGATCTACGGGGACCACGGGCTCGAGCCCGAAGAATTCGCCGACAATTGGCGCCAGATGCTCAAAGGAATCACCACTATCGACCATGCAGCCTTCCAGGACGGGACGGCACCCCTCGGGGAACTGGACGCCTATATGCGCCAGGCGAAGGCGGTCATGGAGGAGTGCGGGATCGAGCTCTGGAGCAACGTCGAGACCTTTGCACGTGATATGCCGATCAAGTTTCCACCGATTGACTTCCGTGAACTGCAGACCAAGCTCCTGGTGGCGTCACGCTATGCCTCAAAGGCCATTACCTTTGAGTTCTCACATTTCATGAGCCCCAATTCCTGCTACTCTGCGGCGGCAAATCTCTACAGGCGCTACCGCCAGTACTTCACCATCTGATCGTTCCTCGTGCACGATTCGGTCGGGAGAGAAGACGACTGTGCCGGATCCTTCGGCGGGCGCTCGGACGGAGGTCTACTGAACGAGCCCGGCCGTGGCGCGCCGTCATGGCGAGGACCATCCACCAGCAGGCCACGCCCAGACCGCGCGCCGGGCGTTTGTTCTGAAACCCTATCAGGGGCTTCTTTACACCGTGGAGTCCGAACGGGGTGAGACAGGCCATGAACCATATTCGCGCCGACACTTTCCCATGACGACAATCGAACCACACGCACAGTGGATCTGGTGGAGCGGTGAGGCACGGCCCAAGAATTTCTACCTGCACTGCAGGAGAGTCTTTCAGATTGACCGCTCCATCCGGCGTGCAAGTATTCGTCTGACCGCCGACAGCAGGTACCGCCTCTGGGTCAACGGTGTGCCTGTGGCCCGCGGCCCAGCACGCTGCGACCCGCGATGGCAATGCGTGGATGCCTGGGAGATCACCGCAGACCTGCGCCTGGGGACGAATACGATCGCCGCGCTCGTCCACCATTACGGAGAGTGGACCTTTTCGTACATCCTCGGCCGCGGGGGGTTGCTGGCAGAGCTCGACGTCGAACTGGAGGATGGCAGCACTCTCCGCCTGGAGACCGATGCATCATGGAAGGTCCAGCCGGCGCGCTGCTGGGAACGAAACCTTCCCCGCATGAGTATCCAGCTCGGATATCCCGAGGCATATGACGCGCGCGAGGAAATCGAAGGGTGGACGGATCCCGGCTTCGACGACTCGGCCTGGGAGCCGGCGACCGTGCTCGGCCGCGCGGGTATGGAGCCGTGGCCCCGCTTCATCCCGCGCGAGATCCCCGCGATGCTGGAAGTTCCACGCGCAGCCCAGCGGGTGATCGACACGGGTGAGGTCGGAAGCGTCTCACTGGGTCACTATGTGGATCTCCTCCGGGTGGTGTGGAGCCCCGCGCACGCGGTCGCCTACCTTGCGACGTTCGTGTGGTCGCCGTCGGAACTGGATATCGAGATCCACGCGGGAAGCCAGGATGCACTCCGACTCTGGGTCAACGACATCGAACTGATCGCCCACCTCGTGGCCCGTGACCCCGCGCCAGACCAGGAGGTCGTGCAGGTTCACCTCACCGCAGGATGGAACACTGTCCTGGCCAAGATCGTCCAGGGAGAAGGACAGTGGCATTTCTACTTCCGGTTCGTGGGCGGGCGAAGTGAGGAACTTGTCTTCTCGAGCTCACGCAAGGTCAATCCCGCGCAGGCCGATCAGGTGCGCCCCTGGAGAATCGCAGCACCCTTTCCCTGTACGGATCTCGCCTCGGGATTTGCCGCTGAATACGGCCCCGAACATGACCCCGATCAGCAGCGCACCTACACGAGACCGGACGCCCAGGAGATTGCCTGGATCTCAGCTGGTGTGTCACGGGAATCCAAGCTCACATCCGTCGTCATGGGCCGGGAAGCCAGGTTGTCGGGCCGGAGCACGGGCATCGAACACGCCGACGGCCTGACTCTCTCGGGTCGGCCGGCGGTGTTTCACCCGGGTGCCGAACACGGCCGCTACGCCGTCATCGACTTCGGTCTGGAACTGACCGGCTATCCGGTCCTCGAGATCGACGGAGCTCTCGGCGGCGAGATTGTCGATCTGGGATATGCCGAGACCCTCGAAACACCCGCCGGAGCGATGGTTCCCCCGACGGCCCCCGCCGGAGGCATCGTGAACCCCGACCGGGCTGGCGTCCACAACGCCGATCGATACATTTGCAGGCCGGGAAGACAGCACTTCCAGACATTCGACAAACGGGCGTTTCGATACCTGCAGCTTGACGTTCGTAACCTCACACAGCCGATCCGGATCGGCCCGGTGTCACTTCTGTTTTCAACCTACCCGGTCGGCTACCGGGGGGGCTTTGAGTGCGCCGATGACCTGCTGAACCGCATCTGGGAGGTCGGACGATGGACCGCGCAGCTGAACATGGAGGATGCATATTCGGATAGTCCCTGGCGCGAGCGGGGCCAGTGGTGGGGAGATGTGCGCGTCGAGGCGTTTGTGTCGTACTACGCCTTCGGCGATACGCGCCTCCTCCGGCAGGGACTCCGGCAGATTGCCCAGTCGCAGACCTCCGATGGACTCACGATGGGCGTCTATCCGACAGAATGGACGGGTGGCCTCCTCCCGACCTATACGCTGCTCTGGGTGGTGTCACTCTATGACTATGTTCTCTACGCCGGCGACCGCTCACTCCTCCGGGAGCTCTTCCCGGCCGTGGAGCGGGCAATGGGGTATTTTGTCCCGTTCCTGAGCGAGCACGATCTCTTGCGCGATGTCCCCCACTGGCTGTTCGTGGACTGGGCGCCGGTCCAGACGCGCGGAGAATCCGCGGCCGTGAACGCGCTCTACCATGGTGCGCTCGTTGCCACCGCTCACATGGCCGCGGAACTCGGGGACCGGGAGAAACGCGACGGCTATAGACGAAAGGCTGCACGGGTGCGTAGCGCGATGCGGCGTCTCCTCTGGGACCCCACCGTGATGTGTTTCCGGGAGTCGTGGCGTGACGGCCGGCTGAGTCAGGCTGTGAGCGAGCAGGCAAACTGCTGGGCCATAGCGTTTGGATCGGCGCCGGAGGATATGCCGCATCGGATGCTACCAGGTCTTCTTGATGAGGGTCGCGCCAACGTACACATCGCCACCCCATACTTCGCATTCTATCTCCTGCAGGCGCTCGCCAAGGCGGAACAGCACACCAGGGCACTCGAGTACATCCGCACGATGTGGGGAGCCATGCTGGAGCGGGGCGCAACGACGTGGTGGGAGACGTGGGAACCGAAGGCCAGTCTCTGTCACGGCTGGTCGGCAGGACCGACAAGCTTTCTTCAAGCCGAGATTCTAGGGGCGAAACCGCTGAGACCGGGATGGGAGGAAATAGTGCTCGAACCCCATCCGGCCGGGTTGGCCTGGGCTCGGGGGGTTGTCCCCACACCCCGCGGGGAGATACGAATCGAATGGGACCTCCGGGAGAATCTCTCGCTCATCCTTAAGGTCCCGTCAAAGACCAGAGTGATCGTTCCCGCACCCTGGTCCCGGAGTGTCACCGCACACCGTTTGGATGGCCGCCCTGCCTCCACGCCGAAATACTCCCGGGAGAGCGGAGCCACCGGGATACTGCGGATCGATGATCCCGGATCCTATACCATAGAATGCCGACGTTAAGGTATCGGAGTCGCGCCCGGTGCCACCGGTAGCGGTAGCGCAAGGAGATGGGGGGAGTTTCCACACCAGGCGTAAGGGACGCATGAGTATGCACACGATTCAACTCTCCAACGGTGCGATGAGACTTCGCCTTTCCACGGGGGGGCAGATGGTGGCACTCGAGAGTTCATCGGTCAGGCTACCGTCCCTCTCGGCCGACCCCGTCCTGTGCGAGGTCTCCCGGGCCGACACGCGTGCGGCCACGAGTGTTTCCTCGGCACATCTCCGCCAGCATTCAGATTCGGAAGCAGAGTTTGAAGTTGACATCGATATCGGAGTCCTCGCCACACTCTCCATTCGAGTCGCCCTGAGCGACCCTGACGACAACGGAACAGCCGTCATCTGCCGCCTCTTTCTCAGAGCGCAACGCCCTCCGGAGGCGGACGTCCGCATTCGATGGTTCTGGAACTTCAGACTTGCCTCAGCCGAGACCCGACTCTTCGCTCCGCTCTATCACGGGCTCGGCCTCCACACCTCCCGCGCCAGAAGACAGAGCTGGAATTACGTGTGCGCAGGGCGGGGGAGCGGGGGATCAAGGCTCGCGCTGCCGCTCATCGATGAATCTCCACTTGCGGGAGGGACCCATCTCACCTACTTCGCTGATCCACTCTTCAGCACAGGCATCACGCTCGCGCGGGATGATGCCCCCGATCAATTCGAGTGCGAATTTCTTGCCGCGGCCGGAGCGGAACAGTTTCAGGAGAGGACCTTCGGCCTCTATCTGCACCAGAGCGACGCCCACGGCGCCCTCCAGGGGTTCTTCCGGCATATGCTTCCGGGCTCACCGGCGGGTCCCGCCTGGCTGCACGAGATCGCCATCGCCCACTATGACTTCCTCAGCGAGAAGGGTCAGGGTTGGTTCCACGACATCGACCGGCTCGGTGAGCTGTTCACCCGGGAAGAGCGATCACAGATTGCCCTGACACTGCACGGCTGGTACGACTTTCTCGGCCGGTACTGCTACGATCCATCGACCAGAACCCTCGACCGGCGGTGGACGGTGATGCCCCGCGGGGATAGGCACGAGATGACCCTCGAGGAGATGCACAGACGGATCGCCTACGCAAAAGAGCGCGGGTTCCGTCTCCTGCTCTACTATGCCGACGGCATGGCGATCGACTCGGGTGCTCCGCATTTTCGCAAGGAGATTGTTTTTCTGGAACCCGACGGCACTCCACGCCAGCACCACTGGGGCGGCCCTGACACTGTCGCCCAGACCTATGTCATGGACCCCGTCCACCCTCGGGTCAAGGAATTCTTCCGCTGCTACACGCGCGCACTCCTTCAGGAATTCGGCCGGGAAATCGATGGCCTCACCTGGGACGAGACCTTTACCACCCGCGTGGGCGACCTCTCCCGGGGCCCACATCCGGGCTATGCCGACCGCGAGTTCATGCTGCTTGCGAGCGAACTGAGGGAGATGATCAAGCAAGAGGACTCCTCTCTTGCCTTTCTGGCCTCCGACGCCGCCGGACTCGCACTTCCTCAAGAAGCGGGCACGTCGTACTGGAGGGCGTTCCCTGCCCAGAATGCACTCCTCTTCGACGGGACCTACCAGGACAGCCAGTGCTATCCGACGGCCTGGCAGTACGGTTTGTTCCCGAACTACCGGAACGTGCTCTGGTCCTGCAACTGGCGGCCTGTGGAGAACTTCGAATGGACCGTCCTCGGCGTCAAGGCCTTCGGCGCGCCCCTGGCAATCTCCAACGGGTGGGGGGAAAATAGGGGGATTTCCCGATACACTGAGGCAGAGGTGAAAGCACTGATGGATCTGTATCGATTTCGGAGGGATCACCGCTCCAGGGTGCGGTGGATCGACAGCACGGATCTCTGAACAGGGGGTTGCTCTGCGGTTTGGCGTGGGCGGGAGTTGCCAAGTCACGTGGAAGGAGCAGTCTTCGTCGCCGACCCTTCTTCCTGCGGCTTTTGCTCCACCCCGTAGCTGTCCAGCGCAATCGCGAGAATGCCGAATTGATCGGTGAGCAGGCCTTCGTATCCACACGGCCCGCCATCCCAGTACCGCCAGTCGACGCCGCTATTACATCCTCCAAATGCAGATCCATCGGCCAGACTCTCGCACAGCCCTTCGAGGAGTGTGCGTGCCTCCGAGGTCATCCCCACGCGATACAGCGCGCCGACGAAGCGCAGGCTCTGGGAGTGCGTGAGCCCGCCGTTGAGGTAGTACCCCATCGGCTTCCCATGCATCAGGGCGACCATATCCTCGTCCGGCACGCGCCAGAGATTGCCCGGGAGGCCAAGCCGCGGATCCGGCATTCCCACACGCGAAGCCTCCTTCCAGAGTGATTCCATGAGGGAGCGTGCGGTATCCTCTTGGAGGACACCGCTCATCACCGCCGCCCCGTTCACGGCCAGGAAGGCATAGTCATGCAGAGCGCCATCACGTGAGCGCCACCCTGCCAGCCACCCTGTCGCGCTGTTAAAGAATGCCGGCAGGAAACTCGCCTTCAGAGTCTCCGCCCACTGGGTGAGTCCCACGGCGAGATCCATTCTGCCGCATCGCGGGAGGTGCTCGGACAGAAGCACCAGCGCGCGGTAGAGCAGCGCATTGGCAAAGGCGTCTTTCCAGCCGTAGGAGATCACATCGTACCAGTTGGTGCTCCACTGGTGGCTGCCGCTCGTTCCATCACGAAATACCGACTCGACGAGCCCGTCGTGATCGATGTCCCGGGCCCGCATGAGCTGAAGCTGTTGCTGCACGCGTGCACCGTATGACCCAAGCCACGAGGCTTCACCACTGTCTGCCAGGTACTCTCCGAGTCCGAGCAGTGCCGCCGCCCCCGTCATGAGGTATTCGTCCTCAGCCAGGTGGAGGCCGCCCTCCCCCACAAACCCTCCGCTGGCGTAGCCGGGACCTCCGTCCAGCCACCGCTCAAGGGAGTCGCGCAAGAGATCGACCGCATCCAATCCAGATCCCAGGTTCCCCAGTCGTGTTGCTACGGCAGACCAGTTGTCCATACAGAGCGGCGCGTGCATGGAGTTCCCGTTGTTCGAGAGCGTAGCGGTGTCAGCCCGGTATGAGAGAGCCGTGAGTGCACAGCGCTCCAGTGCACGGGAGACCGAAGCGGGCGCATCCCGGCGCAGGCGTGCGTTGAATCTGTAGGGCTCCAGCGTCCCGGCCAGCTCGTGCCAACCGGCAGGAAGCAGATAGTCACCCTCGGGCTGCGGGACCTCGCCGACCTTGAAGGCGAGCGTGGTGAAGGTCAGCGGACGATGGGAGTCCGATCGCACGGTCCCATCACCGCTGGAAAGGGAGAGGCGGAGCGTGCCGTGACCAGGAGCGTGAAAGAGAGCCGGAGAGGCAAGCGCTCCTGTCTCGCCAGAGCGAACAAGCCTGCCGAGCACAGTGGTCGGCGTGACTTGGCTATCGCAGGCGACACTCCAGGCGGAACCTTCCCATACACGAACATCGCGCGTTCCCCTTCGCGACATGCGAAAGGCCATGCCCCCGCTTCTCACTTCCCAGGAGATGCGGTACTCCTGTCCGGCATCAGCGATATCGATGGCATACGCTACCGAATTCCCCTGAACCCGGACGCTTCCCGAGACATCATGCCGCAGGAGCGGCGCAACCGGTGGGGGAGCACCGACGGGAAGAAAGCGCAGACCCTGCAGGGAGACAGCAGGGTGCAGCCGGAGCAGATTGCGCTCGGTGCGCCCCGAACCCTCCTGGTCAAGGGCGAGATAGGAGAAGCCCGCCCTGCCCAGTTGGAAGCCGACTTCGAAGTGACGGGTCTTGTACCGAACCTCACCCGGAAGATGTCCTGCCGCGACTCCCGAGGGGAGTGAGGAGAGGTCGACGCCCTCGATCCCCAGCCGGGACTCCTGCCGCAGGTAGTCCTCGGCTTCCGGCGTGCCTTCCAGAATCGGCGCACCCAGCGCAAGATTCCACGATGTCCACCAGTTGTCGATGAAGCAGCGGCGAAATTCAATGATAGCTGCGCGCGCAGCGACGCCACCGAGGTCACACCACCAGGGCTCCTCCTCGGATGGTATTGCGAGGGTTCGGTCGGAGAGGTGAACGACCCATCGAGACCCGTCCCAGAGCAGGAGACGGACGGAGGTTGGCCAGTCGAGCTGTACTCGGGAGCCGCACTTCGAATAGCCCTGCGCCCGTCGCAGGCCCAGGCGCTCGAGACGTGCCGGCGCGTGCAGCTGTAGGAGCCGGGAGTGAATGATACGATGCTCTGGAGCCCCCTCTTCCCCCTCAATCGGGGGCGTCCAGACTGCCCTCACATCCGGGCAGACGTGCGCCCACCCCGCACCCGTCGCTGCCATCCCAAGTGTTTGTGCGCGGAGTAGATCCAGGATCGTTGCTCCTCAAGGCCCGACCCGGGAGGCGCCTGGACAGGGTTGAAACCGGGCAGCGCCAGGTGAGAGTCCGCAACCTCAAGAGATCTCGTAATGAGGGGCCAGTACGGTTCCACGACGACTGCGGAACTGAATCCACATCACCGTGGGCACGCATCGAGCCAATATACTCCTCAGTTCGGCAGCTGTCAATACGAGGGTCGAGGGCCTTCCCCGGGCTGTTCTCAGACTCAGGTGTTTCTCAGTCCGGCCGACCCCGGCATCGCATTGCACGAGCTTTGCCTGATACCCCGCGCAATACTCACTGGCTTCGGAGATGCCAGAGAGACAACGAAGACCCGGACATCGCTGCCTGGGCCTTCGCGCTTCATGGCCCACGACGGTTACCGCATCAGCAGAGCTTTCTTTGTCAGGACAAAACCTCCCGCCATAAGCCGGTAGAAGTATACACCGCTTGGCATGCTTGGAGCATCCCACTCCGCACGATACACGCCGGGCATTTGCGCCGCGGAAATCAGCGTTGCCGCCTCCTGACCAAGGGCGTTGTAGACCTTAAGCGTCACATAGCATGCCTGGGGAATCGCATACTCAATCACAGTCCGTGGGTTAAACGGGTTGGGATAGTTCTGTTCCAGCGCGAATGCAGTGGGAATCTCCCCGGCCGCCGCCACCTCGGTGACAAGCTGGAATAACACCGACTTTGCAAAGTCCCTCTGCCCGTATCCGAACCGTGAATGCACGAGCACGAGCGCACTGTAGTATGAGGGCTCGACCAGGAGCGCAGGTCGC
>Ga0209536_100011337_pt1 | contig 13071 bp, 11 predicted proteins | sample DeeMarSeWOR28_12_FD_187461 | JGI IMG/M metagenome (GOLD analysis project Ga0209536, IMG submission 187461) | Marine sediment microbial communities from White Oak River estuary, North Carolina - WOR-2-8_12 (SPAdes) (version 2) | ecosystem: Environmental > Aquatic > Marine > Intertidal zone >...
TCTCATCGGTGTAGATCTCAAAACGGTGTCCCATATTGAAAACCTGGTACATCTCCTTCCACTCCGTGCCCGATTCTTGCTGGATCAAACGGAAGAGGGGAGGAACAGGGAACAGATTATCCTTTATGATATGCACCTTATCCGCAAAATGCAGCACTTTGGTCTGGGCTCCCCCCGAACAATGGATCATCCCGTTGATCCCTTCCCTGTATTGCTCAAGCACTTCTCTGATCACCGGGGCGTAGGTCCTTGTGGGCGAAAGCACCAGCTTCCCTGCATCCAGACCCAGCTCTTCTATGGATTCAGTAAGTGATTTGCTTCCGGAATATACCAGTTCCTCGGGCACATCGGGATCATAGCTCTCAGGATATAAGCGGGCCAGATAATGCCCAAATACATCGTGCCGGGCCGAAGTCAAACCGTTGCTTCCCATTCCGCCGTTGTAGGCGCTTTCATAGCTGGCCTGACCGGAAGATGATAAGCCCACAATTACGCTCCCCGGATCGATCCGGTTCACAATGATATGGGAGCGCCTGGAGCGGGCAACAACCGTCGAATCCACAATAATGGTCCTGACCAGATCTCCCACATCAGCTGTCTCCCCCCCTGTGCTGTAAATGGGAACGCCCAGTTCCCGCAATTCCGAAAGTATCTCTTCGGTCCCGTTGATAATGGCCGATATGACCTCTTCCGGTATCTTGTTCTTATTCCTGCCAATGGTGGAGGAAAGAAGAATGTCCCCCGTGATCCCTACACACAAGAGGTCATCCAGGTTCATGACAATGGCATCCTGGGCGATCCCCTTCCATACACTCAGATCGCCCGTCTCTTTCCAGTAGATATATGCCAGGGAGGATTTAGTTCCTGCGCCATCTGCATGCATCACCAGACAGTGATCCGGATCCCCGGTTAGCATATCGGGAATAACCTTGCAGAACGCTCCCGGGAACAGACCTTTGTCCACATTTCTTATGGCCTGATGCACATCTTCCTTGCCGGAGGAGACTCCACGCTGCAAATATCGGGAAGAGCGGTCCATCTCGATCAGTTTTGCGGTATATAGTCTGTGGAAAGGACCCTGAACTCCGTCCTCCTGTTCACCTGGTGGGCTTTTTCCTGTAACTCCACACTTCCCAGCTGGTTTATGAATGCTTCGGTAAGCACATCTCCAATTCCGAGGAAGTCATACTGGGCCAGCACTTTTTCATCCACCACCTTGGGTTGAGATTCCCCGTATCCCCTTGCTCTCAGGCGGTCGGGCTGAATACCTTTGGAAATCAGGTAATCCACCACCGACTGTGCCCTTTTCTGAGAAAGCTCCTGGTTGTCTGCAGGGGTTCCCCGGGAGTCCGTATGAGACATCAGCTCGATGGTAACATTGGGATTGTCCTCCAGTGTCTCCACCAGGTTATCCAGCGAGACCATGGACTCGGGTCTGAGATCCCATTTGGCGAAGTCATAGAAGATATTGGGTAATTCGATAACCTGCGTAATGGATGCCAGATAGATGGTCACTTCAAATTCTCTGCTCTGATCCAGGCCCCTGGTCGACTCCCGCTCTTTCCCGTTCAGGTAGCCAGGCTGACTTGCAACGAAAACATAGTCTGTACCCGGCTTAAGCATAAATCTGAAAGCGCCGTCCTCACCGGTGGTCGATTCCACAGTGATTCCATCACTACCCACGGATTTCACCGTTGAGCCAGCCAGAATCTGATCATTCCGTTCATCCCTGACCACACCGGTAACGGAAAATTCCAGAGGTGGCAGCACAAAGGAGTAAATATCATCATTGCCCCTCCCCTTTCGGGATGAACTGAAGAAGCCCCGTTCCATTTCTGCTTCGAACACAATCCCAAAATCATCTTCAGGAGAATTTATGGGTGGTTTCATGTTTTCCAGCCTCCAGCTTCCCGTTTCATCCTTTGTCGCTTTATAGATATCCAGGCCTCCGAGCCCAACCCGGCTGTCCGATGAAAAATACAGTGTTCCGTCGGGATGTACATAGGGATAAAGCTCATTCCCGGGTGTATTGATCTCCTCTCCCAGATTTACCGGATCGCCCCAGCTTCCGCCCTGACCCCTGGTTACCCTCCAGATATCCTTCTCACCAACGCCTCCGGGCATATCCGAAACAAAATAAAGAGTATTTCCATCGGGTGAAATGGCCGGATGTGCACTGATAACACTATCACCCAGGTTATCGAGGACCACCTCTGGCTCCGACCAGCCCCTTCCGTCTGAGGTGGTACTCATGATCTGACATCCCAGCTGCTGGTTCTTTCCTTTCCTGCACCTGGTGTAATAAAGCGTGGTATAGTCTGAAGTAATATTCGGGGTCCCGTCCTCAAATTCGGAATTCAGATCTTCCACGGGAACCGGCACGCTCCACTTTCCCTTTCTGTCTAGAGTTGCTGTGAAAAGATCAGCAAAATTCTGACCGGTTGCCCCATGGGTATCGCTGCCCGAGGCATCTTCCCTGGTTGATGTAAAAAATAACTCCGTGTAGCTTTCATTGATGAAAGCCGGACTGAAATCGCGCTGCCTTGAATTAAAATAGCGCATGTTTTCCACTATGTAACCGGTGGGATTATCTTTCCAGCTCACAGCCGCTTCACAGGATTCAACACCAATGCTTCCACGGGGATCGTCGGGGACCAGGTCCATGTACTGCTTAAATTGCTCCTCCGCTTCCTCGTATTTCTCATTGATCAACATCATCTGGCCATACCTGAGATAGATGATGGGATCCTGGTAATCTTCCCTGACAGCTTTCCTGTACCAGAGTTCGGCATTACGGGCATCACCCAGAATCCGGTAACATTCTCCGATTTTGAATAGGACTGCAGTCTTTTGTGTTCTGTCATTCACCTTGTTCACTGCATTCTTGTAAAGGTCAATGGCTTCAAAATACTCCCCTGCATTAAATGCGGCCTCAGCCCTGGAGTCCTTTTGTTTTCTCTGGCCCTCCACAGGATTCGTCGCTAGGAGAGCTGCCATCATGAAAAGTGAAAATATCCTGATGAATCTGTTCATTATGGGTCGCTGTTTTACAATTCGATAAAATTACCTTTTTTTTCTATGATAAGAAAACGCAAAAAGCCCCCCGTAAATTACGGAGGGCCTCTGAATATACTTGATAGCTATGCTATACCTGATTACACGGACTACTTTGTGAACAACAACTCCCTGTATTTGGGCAGGGGCCAGATCTCATCGTCCACGATCAGCTCCAGCTTATCGATGTGATATCGGATCTTATCCAGGAATGGAGCAATGGTCTTGGAGTAGGCATTGGCCTTTTCCTTCTCGTCTTCCATCTTATTGGCCACCTTCCTGGCTTCCACCATTTCAGCTACCCCGCTTTTTATGGCAGTTACATGATCCGAGATCTCCTTGATAAGCTCGACCCGCTTACCGGCAAGGGTTTTGTATTCTTCGCCGTAGATCTCCTTCAGACCCAGCACATTCTTTATGAGAATGTTCTGGTACTGCACTGCCGTGGGAACCACGTGGTTAGAAGCCAGGTCACCCAGTACACGGGCCTCGATCTGGATCTTCATGGTATATTGCTCGAACATCACTTCCACACGGCCTTCCAGCTCGGCTTCCGAGAAAATTCCCAGATCGAAGAAGAGTTTTTTCGATTTATCACTCAGGTAGGCTGACAGGGCCTCGGGAACATCGGTTACATTGGTGAGTCCCCGTTTGGCTGCTTCCTTGACCCAGTCCTCGCTGTAGTTGTCCCCCTCGAAACGGATGGGCTTCGATGCGATGATATACTCCCTGAGCACCTGGAAAATTGCCTCATCTTTTTTAACACCCTTCTCCACCAGCGCATCCACCTCCACTTTGAATTCCTTGAGCTGTTGTGCAAGTGCAGCATTCAAAACGGTCATCGGGGTAGCCGGGTTGCAGCTTCCGCCCACGGCCCTGAATTCAAAACGGTTTCCGGTAAATGCAAAGGGTGAGGTCCGGTTCCGGTCCGTATTGTCCAGAAGGATCTCGGGTATCTTACCTATATCCAATTTCAGAGCTGTCTTCTCATCCGGGGACATCTTCTTGCTGGTCACCTGTTCCTCCAGCTGGTCCAGCATGGATGATACCTCTGAGCCCAGGAAGCAGGACAGGATGGCCGGCGGGGCTTCATTGGCACCCAGGCGGTGGGCGTTGGATGCAGACGCAATACTTGCCCTCAGGAGATCCTGGTGGTCAAATACGGTTTTGATGGTATTCACCACAAAGGTCAGGAACTGCAGGTTCGACTTGGGATTTTTACCCGGAGAGTGCAGTACCACGCCGGTATCGGTGGACAGGGACCAGTTGTTATGTTTTCCTGTACCGTTTATCCCCTGGAAGGGCTTTTCATGAAAGAGCACCCTGAAGCCATGGTGGCGGGAGACCTTGGTCATCAGGTCCATTAGAAGGACATTGTGATCCACCGCCAGATTGCATTCTTCGAATACAGGAGCCACCTCATACTGATTGGGAGCCACCTCGTTATGACGTGTCTTAACAGGGATCCCAAGCTTGTAGGCTTCAGACTCCAGGTCATGCATAAAGGCCATGACCCTTTCGGGTATGGAACCAAAATAATGATCGTCCAGCTGCTGATCTTTGGCCGAGGCATGCCCCATCAGTGTGCGGCCGGTCAGCGCCAGGTCGGGCCTCGCATAATAAAGTGCTTCGTCAATCAGGAAATATTCCTGCTCCCAGCCCAGGTTGGCATTGACCTTGGTCACATTTTTGTCAAAATACTGGCAGACCTCCGTGGCTGCCTTATCCACTTCATTCAAAGCCTTCAGGAGGGGTGTCTTGTGATCCAGGGCTTCTCCCGTATAGGAAATAAATATGGTCGGGATACTGAGGGTATTCTCAATGATAAATGCCGGTGAAGTGGGATCCCAGGCCGTATATCCGCGTGCTTCGAAAGTGTTCCTGATCCCGCCGCTGGGGAAGGAAGATGCATCGGGTTCCTGCTGGGCAAGCGCCTCCCCTGAAAAGGTCTCCACAACTCCGCCGTATGAGGTGGGACTGATAAAGGCATCGTGCTTTTCAGCTGTTCCGCCGGTAAGGGGCTGGAACCAGTGGGTATAATGGGTGGCTCCCCGCTCGGTGGCCCAGGCCTTCATACCGGCTGCCACTGAATCCGCCTTTCTCCTGTCAATGGGTGTGCCTTTCTCAATTGCATCCATTACATGATTGAAAGCATCCTTGGACAGATACTTCTGCATCTTCGCCTTGTCGAATACATTTATCGCAAAATAATCCGATGTCTTGTCAGAAGGAGGGGGAACATGGATAGGTTTCCGCTCAAAAACCTGCTCCAGTGCTTTAAATCTGATTACCGCCATGATTGTCTGAATTAAGTTAATATAATTTTTAAGGGTTTGATTGCGCAAATATATACTTTTTTTATTAATGCCCCCTATTTTTTAATGCCTATGAAGATTTTTTTACATTTTTTTATTCATACACCCATATTTTTATGCGATATCCAATTTTTTATAAAAAAAGCCGCCGGTGAATTTCCGGCGGCTTCTCCCCTGGCTGCAGAGATGCAAACTAAGACATTTCCTCCATAAAATATTTATAGAAAAGCGGAATGGTTTCGATCCCCTTGTAGAAATTAAAGAGGGGATAATTCTCATTGGGTGAATGGATGGCATCAGAATCCAGTCCGAAACCCATGAGAATGGACTTTACACCCAGCACCTCCTCAAAATCTGATACAATGGGGATGCTTCCACCGCTACGGACCGGAATGGGAACTTTTCCGAAACTCTCCTCAATGGCCCTGCTGGCTGCCCTGTAAGCTGGAAAATCGATGGGAGTGACATAACCTTGCCCACCGTGTAGGCTTTTTACCTTTACCCTGGTGCCTTTGGGAGCAATGCTTTCCATATGCTTAATAAACAATTCATCGATTTTCTTTGAATCCTGGTTGGGAACCAGGCGCATGGATATCTTGGCATGGGCCTTGGACGGCAGGACCGTCTTTGCTCCCTCTCCGGTATAACCGGACCAGATACCATTGACATCCAGACTGGGCCTGATCCCGGTTCTTTCATTGGTGGAATAGCCCGTTTCACCAAGCACCTCTTCAATATCCAGGGCTTTCTTGTATTCCTCCAGGCTGAAGGGGGCTTTGGCCATCTCAGCCCGCTCACCGTCCCCCACCTCTACAACATCGTCATAAAACCCGGGAATTGTAATATGATTATCCTCATCCAGGAGGGAAGCGATCATTTTCGCCAGCAGATTGGCCGGATTCCCAACGGCACCTCCATAAAGGCCCGAATGCAGGTCGCGGTTGGGACCGGTAAGTTCAACCTCCAGGTAACTGAGCCCCCGCAGGCCAACCGTTATGGAGGGAATATCCTGGGCGATCATGGTCGTATCGGAGATAAGGATGATATCCGACTGCAGCAGTTCCTTGTTGTCCTTACAAAACTGTTTAAGGCTGGGGGATCCGATCTCCTCCTCCCCTTCTATCATAAACTTGACATTACAGGTAAGGGTCCCCGATGCATTCATAAGCTCAAAGGCTTTTACATGCATGAAGAGCTGGCCCTTGTCATCGTCAGCACCCCGGGCGAAGATCTTTCCATCGCGAACCTCAGGTTCGAAAGGAGGGGAATCCCAGAGGTCCAGGGGCTCCACTGGCTGAACATCGTAGTGCCCGTAAACAAGCACCGTTGGAAGGGATGTATCAATTATCTTATGACCGTAGACAACGGGCCATCCTTGGGTTTCTTTCACCTCGGCATGATCGGCACCGGCTTTTAAAAGCGCATCCCTGATATGTTCAGCAGCCGTGGACATATCCGCTTTTGCTTCTGCCTTGGAACTGATGGATGGGATCCTGATCAATTCGAACAATTCATCCAGGAAGCGTTCTTTGTGTTTTTCCACATAATCTTTTATTGCTTTCATAATCCTATATCATATTAGGTTTCATATTGACATTACTTAGTTTCAATTAACTCCTTGTAAACCATTTCCAGTTCCCCGTAAAATTCCTCCCCATAAATCCTAATTAGAGCATCTTTTAAAAACCTGAATACGGGAACTCCCTTTTTCTTTCCCAGTATCCGGGCTGGTTCACAAATGCTCCATTGATGATAATTCAATGCAATTCCCTCCTTAAGTTTTCCAACTCTTATGGGATAAAGGTGACAGGAAACCGGTTTCCGGAATGCAACAGCTCCTTGATCATAAGCCTGCTCTATGGCACAGCGGGCAATGCTGTCTTCAAAAACCACATATGCACATTCCTCCCTGCCCACCAGCGGCGTAACCTTTTCACCATCCCTGTCAATCATCCAGGCCCCCTGTACTCCGACGGCCATTTTCCCTTCGGCCCTCATAAATGGAGAGATCTTCTCCAGGTCCCTGGATAATAATTCCGCTTCCTCATCATCGAGCGGAGCACCTGAATCCCCAAAAATACAACAATTGCCCTCGCACTTTTCCAGGTGACATATGAAATGGTTCTCAAAAAGATCCCGGCTGATTATCTTATCTCCGATCTGAATCACTTAAAAAGGTATACTAAAAGACAAATGTGCAAAAAAAGAGTGGCCCTGCCTTCTTTTTCATAAAATCTCATTTGTTAAAATATGCTTTTATGCGCAAAGTCCCATATGCTGATAAAGTGATAGTTAGAAATTTTTGTTTAATCATTTCTGTTAATTATTAAACAATATTAATCGTATTAGGTTTAATAATTAAAAGATGATCATTAAACAATAAACTGCGAAAGAAATGAAAACACAAGAATTAACCTTAGAGAACCCCATCCCTTACATAAGGAATATAATTGCTACTATGATGGTCGCTATGCTGAGCAGCATTTTAGGCATTGCACTATTTGCTCAAACCACGGTTGTTGACATTGTGGTCAATAGTGGTGACCATACCACACTTGAAGCTGCAGTAATAGCAGCAGAACTTGCCGATGACCTTAGCGGTGAAGGTCCATTTACCCTGTTTGCACCGACCGATGCTGCCTTTGCAGCATTACCGCAAGGAACAGTAAGCTCCCTTTTGGAAGACCCAACCGGTGCACTGGCCGATATTCTTCTATACCATGTAGTAAGTGGGAAAGCTATGTCTTCAGACCTTTCAGATGGACAAACCATTGCTACACTGAATGGAGATAAGATAGCCGTCAAATTCATGAATGGCTTAACTTATATCGATGAGGCCATGGTTACGGTTGCCGATATTAAAGCCGGGAATGGTGTTGTCCATGTCATAGATGCGGTCATTACCCCTGCAGCTCCAATGGCTGATGCAGCATCTGAGAACAAAAAATCCAACCAAGGTTGCAATAATTAATATAATGAACACCGGTAATACTATGATGGTTTTTGTTTAGGGTTAGTGGTGACTTATTACCGGTTAATCGTGAGGCTGTGTCTTTAGATACAGCCTCATTTATTTATTATCTTTATTCCGTGAGGAGACTGCTATTTATACTGGGATGGATGTGCACTACCTGGACAGTTGCGAGCCCCCAGGTCTCCTACCTGGATAGGCCCGATCTTCTGGAGAAAGCGGGGACCTGCCTTGAACATACATATGCCTTCTCCTTCAGGCAGGCCAGAAACATCCAGGCAGAACTTCAGACTGCCACACCCGATCACCCTGCTCCCTATTTCCTGGAAGCTTTAATCGTCTACTGGGAAAATTTTCCCCTTTCCCCATCCATGAAGGCATCTGATGATTTCATCCATCTAATGGACCAGGTTATTGAACTGTCGGGAGTACTCCGGGAAGACACACTTACTCAGACGGAAGGCATCTTTTTCGATCTTTTTGGAAGGGCATTCAAGGCCATGTTCTGGGCTGATAACGGAAAGCCGGGAAAAATTATACCGGACCTCAGGAATATGTACAAGTATACCAAGAAGGGCTTTGAACTTAAGGACCAGTTTGTGGAATTCTATTTTTCCACGGGTCTGTACAACTACTACATTGAAGCCTACCCGGAAGCACACCCGGGTTATAAACCTCTGATAGCTTTTATGCATAAAGGGGATATGGAGCTGGGATTGGAACAGCTTAACTATGCCATTAACCATACTGTTTTCCTGAAAGTTGAAGCCCTGCTGTTCATGTCCCTTATCCAGTTAAAATATGAATATGATGTCAATTCAGCTGCAATATACGCTGAACGACTTGTACGTGATTATCCGGAGAACATCTTTTACCAGGGACACCTGATTACTATTCTTCTCCACCAGAACAGGTTCAACCAGGTCAGAAATCTTTTGGAGGATACGGCCGGCCAGAAGGATCTCTATTCGGAGATGATCCGGCGTCTTGCAGAAGCATTTATGGCCGAAAAGGAAAGCGGCGAAGCGAGCCTGGCCAGAAGAGCCTATCAGGAAACCATTGAATTGGCAGAAAGTTTCGGACCATATGCCGATACGTATATGGCTATGGGATATATGGGATTGTCGAGGCTGTTTGCAAAGCAGGGACTAAAGAGCGAATCACAGGCCTATGCCCGCAAAGCTTCACGGCTGACCTCCTATGCTTTTATTCTTGACGAGGAGTCTCCCGTTGCCAGGTAATCAGCCACACTCCCACAAGAGTCAGTAGCCCGCCAGCAAGCTCCAGAATGCTTGGAAATACTCCCAGAAAGATCCATGCCAGTAAGAGTGTCCAGACACCTTTAGTGCTTATTATCAGGGAAGTTTTGGTCGCCTCAATCAGCTTCAGGGCCTGGTAGGCAAACACGATCACCAGCAGGGTCTCCAGAAAAGAACCCAGGGCAAGATCTTTCCAGATATTTAAAGTAAGGGTGGTCAACTCACCTGATCTGAAAAAGAGGATGGCCATTGCCACTGCCAGCAGGAATGAGCGGATCAGGGACATATAGCCCGGCACCAGAAAATGGTGCATTCGCCTGCCAAGAATGGTTGCCAAGGAAAACAGGAAGGCTGCAGCGATAACATAAGCGGATCCGGGCTCTGCAAAGCCAGCAAAACCTCCCTCCCGAAAATTAATTACAAACACACCTGCTATGGTGGTAACAATTCCTAACAACTGTAATTTTCGAAATCTCTCCTTCAGAAGCAAAATGCCCATCAAGGTTACGAATACAGGGCCAATGTTTCCAATGAAAGAGACCACTGCAGGATTTTCCATGGCCTTTATGGCCAGATAAAAAAGTCCCGTTGCCACTCCTTCAAGAACGGCTATGGCAAATGCCACAACAGTCTTTATCCATGGATCTCTGTCCAGGTTCCTGTAGTCGCGCTTTGCAAGGAACCAGATGGTGTTCCAAACCACTCCCAGGGAAAACCAGAGCATGCCAAAATGCAACATGCTCAGGTGATTCAGGGCCGATTTACTGAAGACAAATGATGCTGCAAGGGCCAGAGAGGCTCCAAATGCATAGAGATAGCCATTTGTCTGGTGACGATTCATTTCTTACTTTCGGACCTGGAGATCTGCGCCAAAATAGTGAAAACCGATGACAAATTCGAGAACTGGAAGCTCTAAGAGATTACCGGATGCCGAGTCACTGCAAAAGGACCCCGCTTACAAGCAGATCCTTGAACTGAATTTCAGCGATATGATCCCCTTTGTCCTTTCAAATATCCGGAAACGAGGCATCATCCCCCTGTTCTACATGTTCATTAACCTTTTGATCCTTTGCTTCATCATTCTCTATGCCATGTGGGGGATAAGAATGGGGATCTTAAATGCAGGAAAGATTTTCTGGCAGCTTCTGGCAGGAGTCCTTGCCGGAAGTATCCTGGTGATTGCGCCCCACGAATTACTTCACGGGCTCGCATATCGCCTCCTGGGTGCCAGGCAGATTCAATTTGGCGTGGATCTGCAGCAGTTTATATTCTATGTGACTGCCGATCGTTTCCCCATTTCCAAAAACCAACTGGCCTTCCTGGCCATGACGCCTTTTGTATTGATCAATGCGATCGTCATAGTACTGACTGTTGCATGGGCAAGTCAGTTTACACTCTTTTCTGCTTCCCTGCTGCTCTGCCATAACATCATGTGCATAGGAGATTTTGCCATAGTCAACTACGCCTGCAATCATAAGGGGGAGCTTTATACCTACGATGATATAGCCAATAAGATATCGTACTTTTTTGAAAGGGAGGCTGGCAGTTAGGTCTCTGTCTTCTGCATCATGAACCTGGCCTTTTCTGCCTTCTTCTCGTTATTTGGAAATGCTTCGGGATCAATTTCATAGGCCTTCATGTAACTTTCCGCGGCTTTCTCGTATTGTTCCGTCTTTATGAAATAATCCCCTTTTGAGTCATAGGGATTGGCCTGTTCAGGTGCCAGCCTGATGTAATTGTCCAGGGCCTTTTCTGCATTCTCCCAATCCTCCAGGTCCATATAGGCATAGCCGAGCTGGTTGTAAGCCAGGGGGAAATCGGGACATTCCTTAATGGCACGCTTCAGGGACACTATGGCTCCTTCATAGTCCTTAAAATACATCTGCTGGATGAGGTAAAGGATTTTATGTGCCTGAGGATCGGAAGGATACATGTCCACCATATTCTGCAGATGCTCTATAACCTTTTCCTGCTGTCCTTCCAACTGGTATTTGAGGGCCATTTTGACCTGCTCCTCAGCCGGAGTTAGCTGGATTTCAGACTTAAAAGCCATTTCGGCTGCTTTCTTGGACTCCTTGCTGGAGCCGTAATACAGCCAGAAATAGGCCATAAAAAAATCCGGGTCCAGCTCCACGGCCCGGTACATGTTTTCCCAGTACAGCCTATGCTTAAATTGATCAAAAGCAATTATCCCGGTCTCGTAGAGTTCCAGAGCCAGTTCCGAATTCGTTGTTATAGGCATTGCCGGATCCGCTTTCTCCTCGGCACATCCGGCAACTAAAAGAATGGAAAAAGCTAAAACCGGGGTTAAAATCTTTACCCTCATATTTTAAAATTTCCAATCTTACGTCCACTTCAAAAGTAGTATTTTTTCGTGCGTTTGTCAAATCAGGTTGATAAATAACAATAAATGAACCATTAGGGGTGATATAGCAGGTATAAAAACCACTTACAGCTAACAAGGGGCCCCTTGGCCCCTTATCACAAGCATTTACTTATCAAACCACATTAAACCATATATTCGTCAATGATCCCCCGTACGTCATCCGGGGCAACCCGGCCATAGGTCCTGTCACCCACCAGGACCACAGGAGCCAAGCCACAGGCACCCACACACCTCAGGCAGGAAAGAGAGAAGTTCCCGTCAGCGCTTGTTTGTCCCACCTCAATATCAAGTTCTTTCTTGAATTCGGCCAGAACGGTTTCGGCTCCCCTCACATAACAGGCCGTACCTGTACAAATGGAAATGGGGTGCTTCCCCTTCGGGATCATGGTGAAGAAAGAATAAAAGGTAACCACGCCGTACACTTTGGCAGCAGGAATCCCCATCTTCTCGGAAATAACTTCCTGGACTTCAGCAGGAAGATATCCAAAGGCCCCCTGGCACTTGTGCAGGACATTAATCAGCTCACCCTCCTCGTTCCCAAAGGAATCGCAAATGGCATGGATCCTTTCCACCTGGTCCTGTCTGAGTTCTATCTTAACGCTTGACATATCAGTCTATCTTATTAGCATTTAAACCTGGAATATCTTTTTTCTCTTATCAAAATAGTGCGTATGCAGCAGGTCATGGGCCTTCTCACTCAGGGGTTCACCCAGGAACTCTTCGTAAAGTTTCAGGATGTAAGGGTTCTCATGGGATTTTCGGATAACTTTTTCTTCATCTTCCTGGTAGATGGCCCTGGTCCTGGCCTGCAGGATGGAAGCATCCCCGTGATGCAGGGGCTGACCTCCCCCACCTATGCAGCCACCCGGACAGGCCATCACTTCGATGGCATGGTACTGGGATTTTCCTTCCCGTACATCATCCAGCATTTTCCTGGCATTACCAAGTCCATGGGCAATCCCGATATTAATTGGAAGGCCTTCGAAATCGACTGTGGCTGACCGAATCCCATCCATGCCACGGAGCTCCTTAAAATCTACCTTTTCCAGGGTCTTCCCCGTATGCAGTTCATAGGCGGTACGCGTG
>Ga0209536_100011339_pt1 | contig 13067 bp, 9 predicted proteins | sample DeeMarSeWOR28_12_FD_187461 | JGI IMG/M metagenome (GOLD analysis project Ga0209536, IMG submission 187461) | Marine sediment microbial communities from White Oak River estuary, North Carolina - WOR-2-8_12 (SPAdes) (version 2) | ecosystem: Environmental > Aquatic > Marine > Intertidal zone >...
GCCATGCGATTGGGGTGCAATCGAACAAACCCAGTGTGCTTTCTTCAAGTTCTGGTAACGTTATCGGTTTTTTGTTTTTATTTGGCATTTTGGTCATTCGGATTTCGTGCTTGTTTCGGATTTCGATATTTGGATTTCGGATTTGATTTGTCGCCTAACGCCGGATTGCGTTACAAGCGACCGGGTTGCTTGAGCTTTCTGAATAACCGCATATTTTAAAATAGTTGTGGATATAACTATAATTTCCAAAATGTATTTGTCTTCTACTGGCCAGTTATGGTTTTAAGTTTTTTTTACGGAAACCTTTACCTTGAAATTTGAACGATCTGGAGGCGACCATGCCAGGGCAGAAAACGACAGGGACAAAAGATCTTCTCGCTAATCCCGTTGTTCAAAAAGCGATTGACAGCATTAATGCGGAGCTGCTCGATAGAAGAAACTATGCTCCCCCCCGGTGCGAGGTCTTCAACAAGAAATTCACTGTCTTGAAGGAAACAAATGAATATAAATTTACCCTGGACAAAGAGGCGAAAAAGCAGTTGCCGGATATTATCGATAATCACGTGCAGATCGTCGAGGGCTGGGAAAAAGCCCAAGGGGCCCAGGCCCGGCAATACGGCAAGCGGCGCAATATCGGAATTGTTTTTTCAGGCGGCCCGGCGCCAGGAGGCCACAACGTCATCGCCGGCCTGTATGATGCGGCCAAAAAAGCAAATCCCCAGTCCAAGATATACGGGTTTTTGATCGGGCCCGACGGAATTATCGAAAACGAGGTGGTTGAACTGAACGACAACCTGGTCGATTCATATCGTAACCTCGGCGGTTTTACGATGATTAAAACCGGTCGGACCAAAATTGACAATAAAGAAAAAATGGCGCTGTCGAAAGATACGTGCACAAGTCTCGATCTGGATGCGCTGGTCATTGTCGGCGGAGATGATTCCAATACCAACGCGGCATTCTTAGCCCAGGAGATGTACAAAGATGGCATTCAGGTCATCGGGGTTCCCAAGACTATCGATGGGGATATCCAGGTAAGAGACGATGAGGGGAATGTTTTATGTGCGATGTCCTTTGGCTTTCATACGGCAGCCAGGGCCTTTGCCATTTCCATCAGCAACCTGTGCACGGACAGCAGTTCAGATGTCAAATACTGGCATATTTGCAAGGTTATGGGCCGAGTCGCAAGTCACCTGGCGCTTGAGGTCGCATTGCAAACCCACGCCAATATGACGCTTATCGGTGAGGACCTTGCCAATTACATCGACAACGACAGATTGGACGCAGCCGAAAAGGACGGTAATCTGGATTATCATGCTTACGGCATGACTTTGCGACACCTGTCGCGGGTTATCTGCGCTGGGATTGTTCGAAGAGCCGCAGTGGGGAAAAACTACGGTGTGATTGTCATCCCGGAAGGGGTTCTGGAATTCATCAATGAGATACAGGTTTTTATCATGAAGCTCAATACCATCATTGCTGAATATAACCAGACCCACGATAAGGATTTTCACAGGAGCTTTTTGCTCCTCGAGGACAAACTCGAATATCTGCGACGCCTCGCTCAGCGCTCCAGAAGCGATGCATCCTTCAAGCTCTGGAACACCCGCGACGATGACCTTTTCAACGATATGCCGGCATTTTTCCAGGAGGGCCTTCTGATGGAGCGCGACAGCCATGGTAATTTCCCTTTTTCTCAGGTCGAAACAGAAAAAGTCATTATCGGGCTCGTCAGAGATTACTTAAATATTCTCAGGGAAGAGGGCACCTACAAGCTGGGTATTCGCCGGGATTATTTTCAAAAGACCCTGGCCAAGGATGGACTCGATGCGGATCGTTACGGCACCGCTCTGTTCAAAAACTTCGGAAAGGACACCTACCTGCTGATGCAGCCGTCGATCATCTCGATCAAAACCTTGAAACAGGCCCTGAGCGCCGCAGGCCTGATCGAAGATGACGGCATTATTCCGCCGGCGATTGAAAAGATTTACAAAAAGTCAGTTCCCAATTTTAAGACGCAGATTCATTTCTATGGATACGATGGGAGGGGAAACGACCCCACCCGTTTCGATTGTATTTACACCTACAATCTCGGGCTTGCTGTTTTTGCCCTGGTTGCCAATGGCGCAACCGGTCAAATGGCCGCCATAAGAAATCTGGAGCAAGATTTTTCCAGATGGCAACCCATCGGCATCCCGATCGCCTCCCTGATGCACCTCGAGGAACGCAAGGGAAAACTGACGCTGGTGCTGGAGAAAAGTATTGTGGATATTGATTCCATCGCCTTCCGTGTCGTAAAGGCCAACAGGGATAAATGGCTGGCGGCCACCCTGGATGAAGATCATTATAGAAGACCCGGGCCGATCCGATTTGAAGGAAAAAGTGAGGAAGAAAGGCCGATTACCCTGGAATTGAATGCGCTTGCTGCTTGCGGGAAATGAGGGTTTGCCGATCAGTATTCGTATTTGCTTTCGATTCGGCTCTTCTCCTCCTCGTTTATTCTTCCCAGCTTGACGAGAAGGTCTCCGATACCGGCTTTTCGCAGCATGTCGATCTGGAGGACGGTTTCCGGCTTTTTCTTGGATATGCTATAAAAAGTGTAATGCAGATGTAGTGATGATTTTTTGAGCAAATATGGCTGTTTGCCATCGAAAATGATATGATTGTTCAATACGAAATATGCTGCCCCTGCCAATACGGCAATCCAGAGATATTGCTTTAATCGGGCTCCCATCCTATCTGCCTTTCGTTAAAATTTGTTTGGGTATTTTTTTCGATATTCTTTGGATACGGGTATTTTAGCAGATCGATCGTTTTCAGTCAATACCGCCAATTTGGGTGTAATTTATAACTATCTGTAAATATTTAATTTATACCGCTTTCCCCAAAAATGTTCCGATAATTCCGTTGATTTAAGGATGGCGGCACATCAGTGGTTGGCGAAAAAAATGCCTCCGGTGATGGGCGCATTTTTTTGACAACCACCGCAAATTATACCGGTGCCTGTTTACGGGTTATCGACAAGAATAGTCGGGTAGGGCCGCACCCATGACAAGGAATCTGCAAAACAAGCCGTCTTCGCTGAAACGTCAAGCCATTGAACATTTCCGCGATCATGTTTCCTCCGGCAAGGTGGCGGTGTTTGAAAAATATGGTATGGATCTGGTCATGGGACGGCGTCAGGGGTCTTATTTTTGGGACCTTGATGGGCGCCGATTTTTTAATCTCCATTGCAATGGCGGTGTATTCAACCTGGGGCATCGCAACAAGGAGCTCATCGCGCTATTAAAAGACACACTCGATGAGCTCGACATCGGCAATCATCATTTGCTCAGTCAACACCGGGCCGAACTGGCGCGCGTTATCGCAGAACTGATGCCCGGAGATCTGGATTATACCGTATTTGGCGTAGGGGGCGGTGAGGCCGTCGATCTGGCCTTTAAAGTTGCTCGAGCATACACGGGCAGGGCCTCCATTATCTCTGCTCGCGGCGGCTACCATGGCCACACCGGCCTGGCCCTGGCTGCCGGTGACGAGAAGTATCGCAAACCTTTTGGTCCCTCCGCCCCCGGTTTTGTTCAAGTACCCTTTGGAGATCTGAATGCATTAGCCAGTGCAGCCGACATCGACACAGCCGCCGTAATTTTGGAAACCATACCCGCCACATTAGGAATTGCCATTCCACCGCAAAACTATCTTCAGTCCGTGCGACAGCTTTGTGATGATAAAGGCATTTTACTCATTCTGGATGAAATCCAGAGCGGCCTCGGCCGCACCGGCAAATTATGGGCATTTGAGCATTTTCAAATCTTACCGGACATGGTGATACTGGGCAAAGGCCTTTCCGGAGGATTGTATCCCATTGCCGCAACAATCTTGCGAAAACCGCTGGAATCGGTTTTCCATGATGATCCGTTTATTCATGTATCCACTTTCGGCGGAGCCGAGATCGGCTGTCGTGTGGCGCGCAGGGTTCTGGAAATTTCGGCGGCCCGCGGCTTTTTGGATCGGGTCAACTTTCTGGCAAAATGCTTTGCCGATAAAATCGCGCCCCTGCGGGATAAGCATTCCGATTTTTTGACCGGTTTACGACAACTGGGTTTGATGATGGGCCTGGAATTAAAAGATGAACTTTGCGGTCCGCTTCTCACCAAGGCGGCCTATGATCATGATCTGCTGATGATCTTCGCCAACAACAACCCGCAGGTTTGCCAGTTTCTGCCGCCCCTGATCATGGATGCGGATGATGTGGACTGGATTATGGAACGGCTTGATGAAGCCCTGTTTTCGGCGCGACAATTAAAGGCGCTTGTCGCCCCAAATAATACCGAATAGAGAAAGTTTTTTGAAGCGGTTACATGACTTATCCGAACCGGGTTTAAAATATATGTTTTTAGATGAAAATTTGTTGTATCAATTCGAGATCGGTTTAGATCCTCAACAATTGGAGAACGCTCCCATTGCCGCCACCGTTATCGGCTATGGCGAAATTTCAGCCATTTTTCAAATCGCCGATAATACCGATACGGCCTTCAAGCGCCTGCCGCTTTTTAAGGAACCCGAAGCAGCCCAGGCATACACCCGGCAATTTCATGAATACTGCGGTCTTTTAGCTGAAGCCGGTTTGAGTCTGCCGGACCATCAAACTTGTATCATTCAGGTTCCGGATCGTCCCATCGTTGTCTATATCGCCCAGAAAAAACTGCCTGCGGAACGTTTCGGGCACAGGTTGATTCATGCATTGGAAGCCGGTGGAACCCGGCGTTTGCTTGAAAAAATTGTCAGCGAAACAGCAAAAATCTGGCATTTCAATCAATCCGCCAAACCGGAGCTTGAATTGGCCATCGACGGCCAGCTGTCGAACTGGGTTTTGCTCGAGAGTGAAAACGAAATGACTGCGCTTTATATTGATACCAGCACGCCCCTATTTCGAAAAGCCGGTGTCGAGCAGCTGGACCCGGAATTGTTTTTACAGACGGCTCCGGCATTTTTGCGCTGGCTGTTGCGTTTGTTTTTTTTGCAGGATGTCATGAACCGTTACTATGATCAGCGACTGGTTTATATTGACCTGGCAGCCAATTTGTATAAAGAGCAACGTCCGGATCTGATTCCCCTGGCGGTTGATGTTATCAACGCGCGATTGTCAAAGGGTTCAAGGCCCCTTTCAGTGAAGGAGGTCGCAAAATATTACCGGGAGGACAAGTTGATCTGGACGCTGTATTTGGCATTCCGCCGGCTGGATCGCTGGTTGACCAGCAAATTATGGCGCAAACGCTATGAGTTTATCTTACCGGGCAAGATCAAAAGGTAAGATGGAGGGGCAAATTTTTTTTAAAAATATTGGCTGATTGCGCCAGTTGGAAATGTGATTTCCATAGTTGAAAATTCGAAAGCCGAAGCACTAAACTCGAAACAACTTCAAACGGATAGATATCGTTATGTGCGACACCTTTATCGCCCTTCAGTCCATGAGCCCGGACGGGTCGGTAATCTTCGGTAAAAACAGTGACCGGGAGCCCAATGAGGCTCAGGTACTGGAGTATCATCCCGCCCGTGTATTTTCTAATCCCGGCAAGGTCAGGTGCACCTACCTGGATATTCCGCAAGTCAAGGCGACCTATGCCGTTTTGCTCAGCCGCCCTTTCTGGATGTGGGGCGCTGAAATGGGGGCCAATGAAAATGGAGTTGTCATCGGCAACGAAGCCGTGTTCACGCGAATGCCTCTGAACAAAGCCGAGGGACTCACCGGGATGGATCTTCTGCGCCTGGCGCTTGAGCGATCGGCTACCGCTGCCAGTGCTTTGGAGACGATCGTTCAATTGTTAGCGGATTTCGGCCAGGGCGGCGTTTGTGGATATGAAGACAAGCGCATGGCCTACCACAACAGCTTTATTATTGCCGATCCAAACGAGGGCTGGGTTCTGGAAACCGCCGGTCGTCTCTGGGCAGCTCTAAAAATCAAGAAATTTTATGCCATCAGCAATGGTTTGACCATCGGGGAAATCTTCGACGAAGCCCACCCCGAGCTTATTCCTACAGCCCGCAAGAACGGCTGGCTGAAAAAAGGAGATGCCTTTGATTTTGCGCTTTGTTATTCGGATTGGTTTTACACCACTTTTTCTGCCTCCAAAAACCGGCGTAGCCGCGCGATTCAACTCATCGATGCCACTGCGGGGAAAATGGATGTGGCGGCTGCAATGCAGATTCTGCGGGATCACCGGGATGCGCATTATCGCCCGGACACTCATTTTTTAGGCAATCGCATCTGCGCACATGCCGGCAATAAAATTGCCCGTCGCGCCACCCAAACGACAGGCTCGCTGATTGCCCATTTAAATGCCGATGCGCATACATTTTGGGCTACCGGTACTGCCGCGCCGTGTACCTCCATCTTCAAGCCGATCCGGTTTGAAGGCGAGGTGCTGCCGGATATCGGCCCGAATCCGGGAGGTAAATATAACCCTGCCAGCCTGTGGTGGTATCATGAACAGCTGCACCGCCTTATGCTGTTGGATTACCCCGAGCGGGTGAATCGCCATGCGTCAGAGCGCAGCCGGCTGGAGGTTTCCTTTATGGAATCTGCCGCCCGAACGCCGTCAGGTGCCTGGTCAGATTTTACCCGGGATGCATTCCGCACCAGCCGGCTTAAAACCGACCGCTGGCTGTATGATTTGCAGCAACTGCCGGGCGCCGGCCGCTCAAAATTGATGTATCGGCGATACTGGACATTGCAAAACATAAGATCTCAGATCGATCTGTGATGCTGGAAGCGTATAAGCTTATTCAAAGACAGCATCGCGCGGAGCCAATCGGGCTGTAGGTCACAGCTGGAAAAAATCTTTACAATAGGCCAGCATGATCTATACTTATAATTGCGAGTGCGCAGAAAACAGCGATTTTTGGTTATCTATGGCATGAAAATGAGATGAGGCTTTGAATTCAGCGCTCAAATTAAAAATTGTGCAGATGTCTTTTTACGGAAACAAAAATATTTCCAAGTGCAAGCGGCTTTAGCAAACGAATATTAGGAAGACACCGATGAAGAATCTGAAAAAATTGTTCAGCAGCCGAATTGATATGGCAGATCAGATGATCCTGGTCGGTATCTTTTTGGCCTTTTTATACTGGGGCCTGGAAGCTTTTTTGAATGTTTTCTCACCCGAGGAAATCAGTTTCTACCGCCAGTTGTTCGGCCCGCAAGTCAGCGAAATCTGGATGCGTTTAATCGTTTTATGCCTGTTTCTGATTTTTGGTTCGCACGTCCAGTTTACCATTAACAAACGCAAGAAAGCCGAACAGGCCCTAAAAGAGAGCGAGGAAAAATACCGCACCATTCTGGAGAGCATTGAAGAGGGTTATTACGAGGTTGATTTCGACAGCAACTTTACCTTTGTCAATGATGCCATGAGCAATATATTGGGTTATTCAAAAAACCGGATGCCAGAGGCCAATTACCGGCAATTTATGGATGAAACCAACTCCGCACTTGTTATGAAAGCCTTTGACGATTGCCTTCGTACCGGTAAACCCATCAAGGCTTTCGATTGTGAATTTATGCGGGATGGCCTGACCCTGTTTATTGAGGCTTCCGTGTCGCTGCTAAGGGATTCTGAGGATGAACCCATCGGCTTTCGGGGTATGGTCCGAGACATAACCGAAAAGAAAAAATTGGAGATGGACCTGCTTGAATCCTACAAGAAGATCCAAAATGCCAGAGCAGCTACCATCCTGGGGTTGGCTAAACTCGCGGAGTATCGGGATGAAGGCACCGGCACCCATCTGGAGAGGATTCGCGAGTATGCCAAAATAATAGCTGAAGTGCTGGCCACCAAGCCCGGATACCGTCAACTGGTTACCCCGGAATATATCGATGATATTTACCAATCCTCAATTCTTCACGATATCGGAAAAGTCGGTATTCCGGACGCGATCCTTTTGAAACCCGCCGAACTTACGGCCGATGAATTCGAAATTATCAAACGCCACACGGTTTTGGGCGGGGATGCCATCCGGGCAATTGAATCCCGTATCGAGGGGCGATCGTTTCTATTTATGGGAAGAGAGATCGCTTACAGTCATCATGAAAAATGGGATGGCAACGGATATCCCCAGGGCCTAAAAGGCCAAGAGATCCCCCTGTCAGCCCGAATCGTAGCGCTGGCCGATGTATATGACGCCCTGACCTCCAAACGTTTTTACAAAGAGGCGTTTACCCATGAAAAATCCAGGCAGATCATTATTGGATTGAAAGAAAGTCATTTTGATCCGGAGATTGTGGACGCCTTCATGGCGCTCGAGGGCAAATTCAACCAAATTCGGGAAGAAAAGCTCAGCGAAGAAATGCAGATGATTCAAAAGCCTCGGGCAGGGACCGAAACAGGAGTCGAAGGCTTCGCCTCTGCAAACCAATAAATTGGTCTCAACCGGCCGTCTGCTGGAATTCCCCTAATCAGTCCATACGGATCCAGTCTATCCTGCCCGTATCCTAATCTTGCCTCATTCCACTGCGGGCATCGATTATCTGCACATCGCCTCGTGATCCTGGCCCTCGTTTTTTTGACAACCACTTTGAGGACGTTTTTAATTAGCGCAAAGCCCCCGGGTGGGCTGCCAGCGATGATGGCTGGGATAAACCCATCGGGGCACCGGCGTTGGTAAAAACATCACGATCCCTCAACCACTTTATATCGATACAGACCGCCAACTCGGGAAAATTGCCCTTAAGTTTCACCCTTTTCAGGCCGATATACACCATAGAAATCAGGGAGCAGTATGGATTCGGCTGAGATTTGTCCCCAGCTCGTTTAAAATCATTCCAGCGGTATAAATATTTAACTTAATATCAGTTAGTTAAAACTATTTCTGGTCATCAAGTTTCAGCCGGCCGGGTTTTTGTTATGACCGTATTTCAACCTCAACAATTCGGAAAATACCAACTTTTGGACAAAATCGCCTCAGGCGGTATGGCCGAGCTGTTTCGTGCCAAATTGACCGGGGCCCAGGGTTTTGAAAAACTCATAGCCATAAAAAAAATTTTACCGCATCTCTCCGCAGAAGGCCAGCTCGTCAGATCTTTCATCGATGAGGCTAAACTTGCGGCCTTGCTCAATCATGAGAATATCGTTCAGATCTATGACTTCGGGAGCATGGAAGGCGAGTACTTTATTGCCATGGAATACCTTTTTGGTAAAGATCTGCGCACGGTTACCAACAAAGCCCGGAAGCGGAACATGCTTCCGGGCTTGGAAAATACCCTCTATCTGGTTTCACAAATCTGCGCGGGTTTGGAATATTCGCACCGTTTAAAGGATTTAAAGGGAGAACCCCTCAACATTATCCATCGGGACATCAACCCCCAGAATATCTTTATTACCTATCAGGGTCAGGTGAAAATCATTGATTTTGGAATTGCCAAGGCCGCCAGCCACAATACCACGACTCATGAAGGCCTGATAAAAGGCAAGCTGGCCTATATGTCGCCGGAACAGGCCAACGGCAAGACGATCGATCATCGTTCGGATATTTTTTCAACCGGGATTATTCTCTATGAATTGCTGGCGGATAAAAAAATGTTTGAAGGAGAAGCCCTGCAAATCTATTCGCAGGTTCGGGAGGCAGAATTCGAAGCTCCCGAAAAGGTCATTTCCGATATCCCTCCCAAACTCTATGAAGTTTTGCATCGTGCTCTGGCAAAAAATATGGAAGATCGATATCAATCCTGCGGGGAGATGTTTTCTGATCTTGAAGCATGCATCCATCAGCTTTCCTCCAGACCCAATGCCCAGACGATTGCCCGTTACCTTAAAGCCCTTTTCGAGGAAGAATTTGCGGCCGAGGAGCTCACCCTTTGGGCGAAGACGCAAATTTTTTCAACTGCTGAAACCAACAGCGATAAGGACCCGTCGACTGAAACCAGGCGCTATGGCGAGACAGTGGTTTTGCCCTCAACTGCCATCACCCGCAAACAAAGGCCCGGCCTCTGGAATATGTCCTTGATTTTCATCATGATTATCTTGGGGGTGTGGTCCACCCTCGATGGGACTAAAACACCCCTGCCAATATTCGCCCGGGACATCTCTGCGCACTCCGATCAAACAAGGCCCGCGGCATCTGCTCGAAAAGACGAAAGGATTGCTGCCGGTAAAGCGGCTGTTGACGCTCGACAATACGCGCTGGCCATAGATATTTTCGAGGAGATTCTGGCAAGCGAGCCGTCGAAGGTTGAAAGTATTGCCGAAGACTATATTCAGGCCCTGCGAGGTGAAGCTGCGAATTTCGTAAATGTCGATCGGCAAAAGGCAACCGCATTGCTGGATAAGGTGTTGGAAATCGATCCGCACAACAAAGCCGGTCTTTCCCAGCTGGGTTTTATCTATGTCAGCCAGAAGGATTATTCCAGGGCAGCCGACGTCTACCAGCGTGTTGTTGCGCTGGATCCCGACTTCGCCGGGGCGTATTTCAATCTGGGATATATTTATTGGGCAACCGAAGACTATCTGAAGTCGAAAGAAATGTATCAGCGCGCGATCGATCTAAATCCCGAATTTCTCGATGAAGCGCTTTTCAACCTTGCGATGGTTCATGCTCGGCTGGGCGAACAGGCGCAGTGCCTGAAAAAATTAGAGCAAGCCCTCAATGTGAATCCCCAGAATGAATCCGCAAAAACTTATCTTCAGCAGCTAAAGGGAGGACTAAAAACAAACCATGCAGGCTAAATCCATCCCTAACTTCCGATTTTGTCTCATCGGCTTTTTGGTGTTGAACTTGTGCGGCGGTTGCGCCGCTCTGGACCGCAAACTTGAAGATTCACAGTTGACCCGAAAAATGTGGGACTGGCACAGGGTCCTCAAAGAAAAGTTTTCCGCAGACGATGCTGACTTGTCCTCCGCCGAACAACCGCCGGCCGAAAAAAACGAAACGGCCCTGCAAGCCTTTTTTGAGCACCAGGTTTGCTGGCCGGGCGAAAGCCTTTCTCTCATTGCGAAGTGGTACACGGGCAAATACCAAAACTGGCAACAGCTGGCCGTTTATAACCCGCAGATTGATCCGAAGCGGATTCGGATCGGGCAGAAAATATTGATTCCCGAGGATATTCTCATTACGCGGGATCCGCTGCCTCGAAAAGTTGCCGCCAAATATCTGCCGAATTATTTTGCCCACACGGTGCGGCATCACGGGGAAACGTTGACCCGCGTTGCCGGATGGTACACCGGTGATCCAGAAAATTGGAAAGCGCTGGCTGCAGCAAACCCGGATCTCGATCCCGAGTTTCTGGCCGTCGGTTATGAAATCTATATCCCGGAAGACTTGCTCAAAACCCGCAAGCCGCCTCCCCAATCCGATACGACCATGTCCGAACCCAAGGTGCAAAAATCGTCTGTGCCTGCCGAGCAGGCTCCCGCGCCCGCCGACAAGCAGGAGATCGAGCTGTTCGGGCCTAAACAGTTTCCCAAGGGGTGAAAGGAAAAGGGCTGCCTTGGAGCAGCCCCTGACTGATCTGTTGAACTGTCGTGCATTTGCGTATGCCGGTTTACAATGGTGCTGGTTCGGTGCTCAGCCGCAGATTGATCAATTTGCAGCTAAGATCGAGTTTCGTCAGATCACTCACCGCGATGGTATTGGCGTCACGCTCGGCCCTGCGGCAATGCTTTTGCAATTCGATCCCATGCTTGAGGCAAAAATGCTCAAAATTGCGCCCCTCAAGCCAGATGCCATCTCGAAGGAATTTGGGACCCAGCTCCTTTGCGACCAAATTAAAAAGCTTCAGAATTATCCGGCCCTTTTCGGCTTGTGATTTTGAACCGCTTCTGGCAAAAGATATCTGACTGCGCATAGCGGCGTAGTGGCCTCCTTTGCGCAGCATAGCCCCCGCAACGCCGGGCATCGAAGCCGAAAGCGCCAGGGTGGATCGATTGCTGACCATAGCGCGGTTAACGTCATCTACGGCATTTGCATCCAAAAAAATGGTTTGCACCCTTTCCTCCAGATAGACCTCTGGAATTGCAAATTGGCTGCACAACAATTCCTTGATGCTGCAACCCGTCTGCGCCTCCAGCATGAAACCCTTTTCCAGCAATTTGAAAAACCTGGGCAGCAAGCCCTTATCGATGGTTAGATGGATGTATATGCGTGGGGGATTTCCAGCCAGAACATCAGGTGTTGCGGTTTTCAGATCTCCCATTTGTTTAGGGCCTTATTGTATACACCCGGACTGGGCCAGTTGCAAAAAATTCGGGGAGACTCCGTTAAGAGCTCCCCTTTGTTGGTCAAGATGATTGCCCCGGACTACCAGTTGAACACTTTATCCAGATCTTCGTCTTTAACAGCGAATGTTACGTTGTGGGGCGGAAGGGCTTCTTTTTTGAAATATTCGGGCAGCCGATCGTCTTTTTCCGTAAAACCGGCTCGCGCATTGAAGTCCCTTTCCATCTTAAGAATTTCCTGTGCTTTTGCTATAAGATCATCGGCCGTAACATCCTGGCCGGTAAATGAGCTGATTAAATCGACCAGAGCCTGGATCGTTTCCGGTTGATCCAAAAGCGCAAAAGCGATAAACAGGCACATGCCGGTCATATCCGCAAATGCAATCGTTGCAATCTGAAGATTTCTAGAAAGCTCGATTTGGCCTTCCGGTTTTAGCGGGTCCACGCTGCCGCCGACTCCCATGATGTTGGCTGTAACGGAATAACCGGCGGTATGATCAGCTCCCATGGTGGTCGTGGCGTAGGTCACCCCGATGCCCTGCACCGCGCGCGGATCATAAGCCGGCATCGATTGTCCCTTGACCACCGGGACGCGCTCCACGCCGAACACCTTGCCGGTGACGGCAGCACCGCTTCCAAGGATCCGGCCGAGATGTGTTCCGGAACCGACTTCTTTGACGAGCTTGATCGCGGCTTCGGCGTCGCCGAATTTTGCAACGTTTGCTTCCATGGCAACGGCAATTGTGGCGCCCATCTCGATGGTGTCCAGCCCGAAATCATCGTCCAGCCGATCGATCTGGGCGATGGCATCCAGGTCGTCGATGCCGCAGTTGCCGCCGTGAGCCCAGACGGTTTCGTACTCGG
>Ga0209536_100011340_pt1 | contig 13067 bp, 8 predicted proteins | sample DeeMarSeWOR28_12_FD_187461 | JGI IMG/M metagenome (GOLD analysis project Ga0209536, IMG submission 187461) | Marine sediment microbial communities from White Oak River estuary, North Carolina - WOR-2-8_12 (SPAdes) (version 2) | ecosystem: Environmental > Aquatic > Marine > Intertidal zone >...
CGAACACTTCCTCTCGCACTTTGCCGCCAAGTACAACAAGCCCATGATAAGAGGTTTTTCCCCTGAAGCAGAGAAAGTCTTGGTTAATTCGAATTGGCCGGGTAACGTAAGAGAGTTAAAGAATTTGGTGGAGAGGATTGTTGTACTCGAAAATGTTGAAGAGATACTTCCCGAACATATTCCATCCTGGATATCCCGTTCTACCATGAGGGCAGAGCAAGCTTCAAACGGCAGATTTCTGCTGCCCGACTCAGGTATATCTCTAGATGAACTGGAAAGAGACCTGATCCTGCAGGCACTGGAAAAGGCGGATCATAACAAGACCCAGGCAGCAAAGCTGCTCAATATCAGCTACGACAGTCTTAGATATCAATTGAAGAAATTCGGGATACAGTAGCCCAGGGCCTTTACTCAGCCAGGGTCTCCAAAGCGGACGCCACCATCTCGGAAGCCATTCTGTGGGCTGTTTTTACCTGTCCCCAGTCAAAAAAGAAAACTCCGTAATCCCCCTCATTGTAACTCTGGCAGTTCCAGACAACCTCACGAATCTGCCTTTCTAATGCATGGGCGGAAAAATCCACTTTGGCTTTACCTGAGATCCCTTGATAGTCCTGATAGTCAAAGATTATACCGGCGAGGATAAGGTCGGCATTCAATTTGCTGAAGAGGTCATGCACATCGGCAAGAGATATCCCATCATCCATTACAATCCTCATTTGCAGGAGTACTTGCCTGACTATTCCAGGCTCAATTACCGAAAATTTTTTTTGGGTCATCATCTGCTCGACAAAGTTAAGAGCTATTATCTCTCCGGCGAACCTTCTCTCACTCAGATTTAAAAAGGGGACCACCGCCACAGTGAATGTCCAGTCTGGCTCCAAGATGGGAGAACGGTAAAATGCCTTTGGCCAAAACTTTATTAAGTCCCTCTGGCTGTCCATGGAGTGGCCTTTACCTTCGAGGTATTCTCCCAGAGAGGTCGACAGTTGCTGCACAGCTTTTTCTAGAAGTTCCCGGGGGTCCTCGATTAGGGAGAGTTGAAGAATTCCCACAGAGTCGTCACCTGCCAAACCTACACCATCCATCCATAAAATTCTTGGGTTATTTCCGGTGGAAACCAATCTGCAGGTTAAAGCAATTTTGGGAGGAGGGATATCGCTGTACAGTTCCAAAGAAGTAATCAATACCGCATCTGCGCCGGTCTCATACCTGAGATCTCGCGCTGTAATCTCGTCTATGCCGCCTACGTAACGGATACGGTGTTTTACACTAAAAGTCTCCAGGACATCCTCAGCAAGAATATTTAGTCCCTGCTTTTTGAAACTGGATATGAGCCTTTGTCTTATATCTTCGAGGGGCACAGGGGTTCCGCTGAGGTTATTGAGAGGCAAAACAGCGGTAAGCATTTTCTTTTCAACTACTGGAGGGTCGTCATCAGCGGCGCTTATCGCCTGGTTATTGGTCAATGAACAACCTGAAAGGCAGATAAAAAATGTGACAAATATGCTGACAGGTTTAAATGAAAAGCTTATCGAGAACATCAGTTACAGCCTTCATGGTAACGTCGTTCATCGGTTCTCCGCCTGCGCCGAAAAGCCGATCCCATATACTTATGCCCCCCTTGGTTGCAGATGCTGTCCATACAATCCTTAGTGCCTGCACTTCGATCATTTGCACGTTCATTGATATAACATTGGCACTGGTAGCTCCCGACCTTACCTCTCCGTACTCGGTTACCGTCCCGGTGATTATTGCATCAACCCTGATTATCCCGACGAATTTCCCTATTTCTTCCATAGAGGGAACAGCCGGATTGAGCATTCCTGCCCTGGCGATTCCACGAGAGACCTCACCTAACGGAATCACGTAAACAGCCCCGGTAGACAAAAGGCTGTTGGCAAATACATCCCTTACCCTTTCTCCCGCGTTCGGTTCACGTGTGAGGTTCTCAAAAGGCATAACCGCGACGCTCCGTATGGCTGCAAAATCCATACTCGGATCATGGTAGTAAGTGAGGCTGGCGCCGGGAGCGCATCCAAGTAAAAAGACGATAATTGTAAAAAAGACAAGTTTCTTGATATTGGCGAAGTTAACCACTTTAATCATAGTCATTTCCTCAGCAAATAGGCTGTGGTAAAACTGTTTCAGCCAGAGTAAGCATAGAAACTCTAATATAACACTTTGCCTTGGTGGTCAACCTGTTTGCTAACCGTCCACCAGGGACAAAAAATGTTGTGGGGTCAATTGTACAAAAATCTCTAATAGGGATTTACTATCATTCGCGCTACCAATTAGAAACGCAGTCTGAACCTAGCAAACAAGTTGTTCGACTCTATTTTCTGCGTCTTAGAATCGTCTTCTTGATAATTGTAGGACATTTCTAAGAAAAAATAATTACTTATGGTCCAGTTGAAACCCGGACCCAGCGTTGTCCGTCTAGTATCTTCTACAGATTCCAAGGTTTCGTTGTAGTTGAAAAAGAACTGAATTGAGCCGTCAGGAAAAGGTGACAAGTTAACCACGTAATTTTGCGTCGTTTGACTATTGAAGCCCGTCCTGTCCACAAGACTATATCTGGCATTGAGGGATAGGGATCTTACGGGTACGAAAAGGGCTTCTGCGGTGAAATCATATCTGGAATTTCTATCGGGGTCTATTATCTCTCGCTGTTGATAATCCAAATTGATGGTGAGCATTTGATTTGGCACAAAATTTGTCGAAACTCTGAGTAGGATACTTTTATCCGTCGTATTACTGGCTAATGGTCTGTCCCAGTTGAAACCTGCATCTACAAAAGCGCTCCAGCCAAGATAAAGTATGGCGTTATTGCGAAGGAGTAAGGTATAAGTGTCGCTGGAGTCAAGGTCCGATTTTTGATTCTGGCCGCTGAAACTGAGGGTCTGGTCAAAGGTAGGCAAATAAGCGCCCTTGAGACCTAAATTATAATTGTATGTAACTGTGTCCAAGCCCTCTTCCGCTTCGTCGATGCGGTTGAGCCTGGCATTGGTGCTGAACACTTCATTGAAGACATGATTAAGAGAGAGGGTGTTTGACAATTCTGTCCTCTTAGCGGAAACGGGATCTTGATCCCTAAAATTATAGTAGATACTATAACCCAGGGTGGTCTTGTCGGTGACCCTGGCTCTCAGGTTGAGGTCATAAGTCCAGTCAATGCTTTCCTGCGTTTCCTGGACCCCTGCCTCGGGAAGCGTGCCGAAGGTTTCCATTTCTGTGACAAAGATATTGGGAAAATTGGCAGCATCGGGAACTGTGGGAAGAAGCGGCCTGGTCACAACCTTGATAAAGCGCGTAACCACCGGAGAAAAGGAGATTACGAATGCATTGTCAAAAGTTCCAAAGGGAGCTGGAGATACTGTGGCGGCCAGGGTCCAGGTGCTCAAGTCAGTATTGTCCGGGCTGGTGTAGACAGACCAGGAAAAAGAATTTGCCACCGGACCTGTAAGGCGCCTGTCTACCCATATCAGTATTTCGCTTACCTCAGAGGTGGTGCCAAAATCCACTCCGATGTTTGTCAAAGTCAGTTCATCGCCTCCCAAGCCAATATCTATGCCGGTTGATGCATCAAGATTCCCATCGATAAGTGCATTATTAACAGACAGTGCAGGCCCGTCCTGAGGGGTGTTATCCAGAGAAAAAAGTCCCAATGAGCGGAACAGCGGAACTCTTGCGCTCGACGAATCCCCAGAGAAGTCAATAGTGCTGTAAGCTATTCTATAGTTCGTGTCTAGGAAAAATCGCCCGTCCCAGAAATTGCGCGAAAACTCTGCTCTACCGGAATGGAGCTGCTCCAGGGTATCAAAATTAATCAAGCGGTTTTCTGTGTCTGTTCGTGAATAAAAGTAGTTAAGCCTTAGGTCTCTCCATGCTGTATAGTTGGATTCCACCGTCATGAACTTCTCCACCCGGTCCACGGTCTCGGGGTCGTCGTAGTCATGGGTATAGCTGTAGCGAAAAGTTACCTCAGGAAGATCCAGCGGCTTCCATCCGAGTATTGCATCATATTCGTCCCTGATGTCGTCGGTGTTAGTTGCGTTTGTTGCTTCTGTGTGGAATTCCGTCCGGGTATATTTTAACGAAGCCTGGTAGATGGGATTGTTCAAACTGAGCTGTAAAAATGGTTGGAGCAGCCTCTGCTCTGTTTCGGATTTTGTGCCTTGAGTTTTGGACGTCGCTTCATCTAACTCAAACAGGGTCCCAGCGTCAAAACTCAGGTAGGGGTAAATGGGTTTTGACAAATCTAGGTTATACTGCTGTCGAATTATATAGCTGTTGGTGTCGGACTTTTCCCCGGTGAGCTTGTTAGTGATTTTGGTGTCAATATCTTGGTAAGTGATTTCGCCAAAGAGGCTTATATCGTCGGCACCAGCGTTCCGTGCTAAAAGAAAGTGAAAAAAGAGCATAAACGCTAATAACCAGATTGAAATGAAAACGGCCCGGCACATAAACAATTACTCACCCATGACGGCGACCGCGTAAGCCCCTTGAGACACCTCTATTTCGGCCATTATTTTTTTGCTGGTTAGATTGATTTTCTGCACCAGTTTTCTTTCCGGAAGAACCACAAAGAGAGCATTCTCTTGGCGATCAATATTAATGTAGGCGGCATTGCCTTTTACCATGATTGAATCAATAGACATGGAAGATGAAGGGTCCACTACCGCAATTTCCCCGCCAAACCTCTTACCCACATATATTAGACCATTCAACCGGCTCACTCTTATGGATGCACCCCCTGTTCCTATAAAGATTTTGTCGGTTACCCTGAGGCTTGTAGTGTCTATTACAGAAAGATTGGGTGAGTTGCTGCTGACCACATAAAGTCTGTCGCCGGCCCGATTGACGGCTCCTCTTATGGGAGATCCCTCGACCGATATAGTTGCGGTGAAAGTCCTTTGTGAAAGGTCCACCACAGAAACCGAGTTCGACCGGGAGTTGGTGATGTAAGCTCTCAATCCAGAAGGATCGACCACCGCTGAAGTTGGTTTTTCACCTACCCTGATTCTCCTGAGCTCAATTTTGGAGATTGCGTCAATTATGCTCACGGTGTTGGAGCTGTGGTTGACCGACACCAAGGTCCTTCCGTCCGGGGTGAGGGCAAGTTCCATGGGGTTATCTCCAAACTTAAGCCTTACACTGCCGACGACTGTGCCATTGAATAAATCATAAATATCCACCGCATCATCTTCGGAAACAGCCACGTAACCCGTTGCCCGGTTCTGATCAAGAGCGATCCCCTCGGGTCCCCTGCCGGTGGCTATGGTGTTTACAACCTCCATGGTTTTTTTGTTGAACACAGAAATAAGGTTTGCAGCAGAATTACTGACATAGCCGGTAAAATTGATGAGAATCCCGCCAGACGTCGCCAGGGAAAAGTTAGGGGTAAAACTGATACCGCGGCTTATGATCCCTGAAGCATTCAAGGAAAGAAACAGAGTAATAGCCTGTCTCCTTTTCACCTGGAACAACTTTGCAGCAGTCACCGGTTCCTCTGGAACCAACAGGGCAATGTCACCCTCTTCGCTTTGCACGAGTGCCTTGTCTATTTTGATGGATAGACCGGTGTATGCGCCAGGCGGCAGGATCCCCGTGGCCAGTAACTTCTGACGTCCTAAAAGCTCTGAACCATTTAGTTGCTTGAGAGATAAGAAAAGAGGGATCTTGTGGCCGTCATTACGAACCGCAAATATCCCGTCCATTATGAAGCGAAGCTTGGAAGCCTCCTGCGGTAGAGGTTGGAGGTACACAAGGACCTCGCCCTCATTATCTAGGGGTACTTTATCATAATTGTAGGTGTATTCTTGGGGAAAACAGCCGCCGACAAATAAAAGCAGCAGGAAAATAGGATAGAGCCGTCTTTGTATCATCTCTAATACCTATCTCTGGCAAGTTTAATTTTGTAGGGCTAAAGTGGATAGCGAATTATATGTTTCCAGGTGATGCTCAACCCAGCATATTGGCATGATCTTCATTAGAACTCTCGAATACTAACATATATTTTACATATCAACAATGAGACTGATTTACAGGAGACGCGATGACATCCTTAGGTGTATCCAAGGAGGTCCTTAAAACAAAAAAAAGGCCAAGGGCCATATTCATTAACCCTTAGCCTTGAGAGAGTTAAAATCCAGTTTAAACTAGCCTTTACTTGGAAAAGGTACCGCGAAATGACGTTGACACGGCGACTGCGCCTGACCCGCTGCCGTGAGGACCGTCCTTTGCGTGGCATTTATTGCACAAAGACCTTTGACTGTCCTCGGGCCCAAGGTCGGGAAAGGTTTTTCCGTAGTAACTATTTAGGACGTCGTTTCCAGTTACGCCAGTATCTCCAGTTGCAGGGTGTGATTCCCAAAGCATCTCCGTATTGAAATCCCATCTGCCTGCATCCGGGAAGGCAGTGGCATGGGCTCGGTGGCAGCTAATGCACGCCACTTCGGCACCGCCAGTTGGACCCATTGTGCTCTCTGTATCGAGTGATGATGTGTCTTTGGCACCAGTCTGGAAGGGAACCATTTCCAGGTAAGCATTATTGATGTCTCCCCCAGTCGGTATTGTGCTTTTCACCACATACTCGTTATAGGTGTCGATGATGCCGCTACTCAGTTGCCTGTCTGCTGGATGCATGCGGCTAGCCAGACCATTAATAAAGGTTGTGTGGCAACCAGCACACCATGCAGACATGCCAGAACCGTAGGCAGGATGTTTTGTGTCAGAAACACCGCTCGTCCCGGTAGTCCTGCGGCCGGTCGATACAGCGATGGGGGCTGCTGGGAAATTGGCCCCATCATGACTCTCATTACCTCGGAGAAGCAGGTAATTTGTATTTCCGTGAGGGTCATGGCAGCTGGCGCAGGAGAGTTCGTGGTCATAGGTGCCACCGGGAGCCTTGTTGCCCAATTCTGCGTCTACCATGTCCAGGCCGAAATCCCTGGCGAAAACATTGTGGCCGTGGGAATCGCCATAGCTGTAACGAGTACTGCCATGGGCTGAATAGGAAAAGGTTTTGGTTATCCAGTAAAAATCTCCACCACCTCCAAAACCTGATCCATCTTGTGTTCTCTGCCCATACGCTGCATGACAATTCAGACAGGTGGAGCCGCCGTCTATGTTTTTCAAGAGATAGCCGCCGGCGCCACCGGGTACGATTTCCTGCCCGTCCTGAGAGTTATGCATGGTATGGCAGCCGGCACAGTAGGCCACGCCTTCTTCGTGGAAGGCCAGGCCATTGCCGCCTAGGGCAAGGGTTATCGCAGCTGCTGCCGCAACAACCAATAGAAGTTTAATTAATTTCATCTCCTTTTTTTCCTCCTTTCGTTTTTTTGCCATCTTTACTTGTTATTCTTACTCCTGATCACCTCCTTTTTATCCAGATATTTACTCTATTTATTAGTGTGTTTAAGTTATTTGTAGGTTATTTGAAAAACGCTAATCCCCTTGCCGAGCTGAGACACATAGAGCCTACCCTGAGAGTCCAGGGCCAGATTCCTAGGGCCGTTAAGGTTCTCCGGCCTGATGCCTCGATAGCCAAACTCCAACTGAAACTGGAATTCCTTGTCAAAGATGAGGACGGCACTTTTCAATTTATCGGCCACATAGTAGTAGCCTTGGTCGTCCGCTACTATTCCTGCCACATTATTGAACTTTCCGGGCGCGCCGCCGGGAATGCCAAATTTTATAATATTTCCATCAGGGGATAGTACGAAGGCTGCGAATTTGACCGAAATGGTAAAAAGCATGTTCCCTTTAGAATCAACGGTGAATCCGTCTATGTCCGTTCCGCCCCTTTTGTTTTCTTCAATACCAACGAGAGTGTTGAGATCATAACCATTCTGGAAAAAACCATTTGCGTCCGTCACTGCGACCCTGAGACCGCTTGAATTGAGGAGATACAGCAGTTCTTGCCGGTAAATGATGCGGTCGGCTGAAAAAGGATAAAAGTCAGGAGGAAAATTTTTTAGCTGCAGTTCTGCTATGGGCTCTCCTCTGAAATTACACTTAATAATTGCAGCGCTTGAACCGTTGTTGGAAAGGACCAAAATGTTGCCTTCTCCGTCAAAGGTAAGATCAACGGGAAAGCCGAGGCTACCGTCATCACCAAAATGATAAACCTCCATGCCCCGCTCGTTAAATACTGTTATATCTCTTACCTTGGGGTCAAGAACGTAAATCTCATTTCTCTCTTCATCAATAGAGACATTTGCCCAGTTGTAACGCAGGGGACCGGAAAAGTTAGAAAGGCTGTAGAGAAAAGATGTTTCTATCTCTGCCATGACATTCTTTAATGAGAATATTAGTGAGAAGAAACAGATAAGCGATATGATTATCAGTATTTTGTATTTCAGTAAAAGATGTGACTTGTAATTATTTTGTCTGTTTTTCATTTTCTCACAGATGAATTTTGCCGTTTTTTTAGCCTAAATATCTGCCAGCTATCCAAAATTAGTAAAACAGCTGAACGGCTGAATTGGGTGAATAGTAAATGCAGGTTAATTGTCATCGTCCAACGTTAAAACTAGGCATTGGCTGGACAACGCAACAAGTGTGCCAGGGGGTGGTTTTAAAATAAATATGAACAATTACATATGTTTATACTTTTTTATGGTTGTTGGTCTGTGGTAGATATTCGGTGAAATCCCCAGATTTATCCGGGGATTTCACCGGGTAAAATCCGTGGCAATATTTAATCATTAGTTTTCCACCCGTAAGCGTTTTCTTACGGGTTTCTTTATGTTAGAATACCCGTCGTGAAAACAGTCACACCGCCAAACCACTTTTACGAGGAACCACGGTTTGCCTCTTAAATTTCAAGACAAGAATACATCGAGCACAGAAAGCCGGAAAAGACTGACGCAAGTGAAACAAGCTGTCTTCATCACGGTAATTTGCTTATTATTGGGTGGGCTGCCAGGGTATGCGGCTGAAGGGAAGCTACCGGTAATTGACGGAAAGATAGCAGTGGCCACCGTCAATGATGAGCCAATCACTTTGGAGGAGTTCAACAGGGCTATTGCAGCTTCGCACGCTGCAAGAACCGGAGCAAAGACAGCCGGCCTCGTCGATTATTCTAAAATTATGAGCCGCATAATAAACACAAGACTTATCGTGTTGGAGGCAAGAAATATCGGGCTTGATGAATTGCCTGAGATAAAAAAAATGGTGGCAGATTACTCCCGGGATACCCTAATAGGACTTCTACTAGAGGGGCAGGTAAAGGACATAAAACCTGACCAGGATGAGGTGGAGAAAATCTACCATGAAATGGTGAGAGAATGGCAGATATCATCAGTGAGGTTTAAAAATGAAGGGCCGGCAAAAAACTTCGAAAAAAAGATCAGGGGTGGCAACAGCTTTGAAGAGGCAGTGAAAAATTCCTTGGCCGAGGGGATAGCAGAAGAAGGTGAAGTGGGACAATATATAAAAGACAAAGACCTTTCACCGCAGATGGCTCAGGTGGTTGCCAAGATGGAGATTGGCTCAACAAGTCCTGTCGTGGCAATTGGGGCAAAAGGCTTCATAATCCTCAGACTCGAAGGCAAACGTTTCCCCGAGGAAGAAGATGCGGAGGCAATGGAGAGGGCAAGGCGGCAGGTCCTCAGTCAGGCGAGAGCCAAGGCTGCAAAGGATTATTATGAGGATTTAAGGAAGAAGTACGTGAGAATCAATGAGGAGCTCATGGATGGACTGGATTATGAATCTGAAGAACCCGGATTCGACAACTTATTGAGAGACGAGAGAGTCATAGTCGAAATCAAGGGAGGGCAGTCGGTAACAGTTGGAGAATTGACTAGAGGTCTGAAGCAAAAATTTTTCCATGGCGTGGAAAGAGCCATTAAAGCCAAAGAGGTTAACAAGAAGAAATTACAAGTACTCGAGGGTATAGTGCAGGAAAGGGTATTATTGAAAGAGTCACTGAAAAAAGGTGTCGACAAGTCAGATGAATATAAACATAGAATCAAAGAATATGAAATTTCAGCAGTATTTGGGGCTTTCGTCAACAAGGTTATAACTCCTGATATCAAAGTAGAGCAAAAGGAGCTGAAAACCCACTACCAAGAAAACATTGAAAAGTACACTTTTCCAGAAATGATGAGAATCAAAGAGCTTGTCTTCGGGAGAAAAAGTGACGCTGTAACCGCCGTGGAAAAACTTACAAAGGGTACAGACTTTGACTGGTTGAGTTCCAACGCAGAGGGGCAGGTAGACAAAAATACCGAAGGGCTCTTAAGATTTAAAGGAGAACTGCTGACCGTGAGTAGTATGCCGGAAGGAGTTCAGAAAACCATATCAGGAGCAAATCCTGGAGACTTCAGGTTGTATGAAAGCCCTGAGGGATATTTTTATGTCTTGTACATATATCATCTGCTGCCTGGTTCACCACGGCCCTTCGAAAGTGTAAAAAATGATATTGCCAAGGAAGTCTTTGGCGATAAAGTCAAAAAAGCTCTTGAGGCTTATGCAGATCAGCTAAGAGAGTACTATCCGGTCAAGATCTATGCAAAGGATCTTCAGTAGAGTTTTGCCATTGTGAGAACCAAAGTGATTCCCGCCAACAGAAACCGTATATACCTGGCAGCCGGAATAATACTTCTCCTGTGCACGGTTGTTTACCTTGACGCCTGCGCCCCCACGGTTAAACGGCGCAGGTTCGTGCGCAAGGATTGTCTGGATTGTCACCAACCGTTCGCCGACAAATACTTCAAGATGAAAAGTGTACACCCAGCTGTCAAGGAGAAACAATGCGAGAAATGCCACCTCAGGCACGGAATAGTTCCAAGGCTTATACTTAAAGAGCAAGGGAATCAGATGTGCTATGGTTGCCACGAAAAAGACAAGATAGGACTGGACAAACCCGTGTTGCATACCGCCTTGCAGAGAGAAAAATGCATCACCTGTCACAATCCCCATGCGTCCGAGGCGAGCCATCTTCTGGGGGCAGAAGGCAGTTCATTTTGTTACCAGTGCCACAAGAAGGATAACTACGAAAAGAAAGTAGTACACAAGATATTAATAGAAAAGCCCTGCGACACCTGCCACCTCCCCCATGGCTCGGATGAGGCTAATCTTCTCAAGACTAACGATATTAGCCTTTGCATGTCCTGCCACAAAAGTAGTGAGGGAACCTTCAAAAAAGCGCATGCAGGCTATCCGGTGGAGACCTCGTCCTGCAATAGCTGCCATAATCCCCACTCGTCATCGCAGCCCAAACTTCTGAAAACAAGCGTGCATCCCGAAGTGATCAAAGTTGCCTGCGAAAAATGCCACAACTCGCCAACGTCTCAGAGACCTCTCGAGACCACAGAGAAAGGCGGCAAGCTCTGTTACCAGTGTCATAAAGCAGCAGACCTGAAGGGTGGCGGTGATATGGAGCACGTACCTTTCCAACAAGGAAAGTGTAATTCCTGCCACAATCCCCATACCTCGGAGAATCCGCTTCTCCTCGCCAAGAAGGGAAAAGAACTGTGCTTTGCTTGTCATGAGGGTAAAAGCGCGCCGGTAGAAGTCCCCCACAAGTCGGTTTCGTCCGAAAGGGAATGTCTTTCCTGCCATGTACGACACGCTGCCAGCAATAAGAAACTTCTTTCCAAAAAGGAGCCAACCTTATGCTACTCATGCCACGAGAAAACTAAAGAGGCTCTAGCAACGCTTAAGCCGCACAAACCTTTTACCGAGGGCAAATGCAGTACATGCCATAATTCCCATGGGTCGAATTTCGTCGGTATGCTAAAAAACAGGATGGACGTGACCTGTTACAGATGTCATGTTGATGCTGAAAGAGAATTTACCAGGACAAATACCCATAAGCCTCTAATCGACGGTCAGTGTAATGGGTGCCATAAGCCCCATGGAGCAAATGAAGAAAACCTGCTACTAGCCGCTACTGATGACCCTATGCTGTGCGCGAAATGCCACGGTGAGTTTATGAAGGAGGCCGTGGAAGGGTCGAACCACGAGTTTTTCAAAAACGGCAAATGCCTTAAATGTCATGACGCCCATGGAAGCAACATCCCGGGCATGATCGTGGCAAAACAGGGGTTTCTCTGTTATTCATGCCACTCCACCGACCCTGGCAAGGAAGTTAAGAATATCCAGAGCAAACACTCCCCCGTGGTGACCGGCGAATGCACAGCGTGCCACAGCCCTCACAAAGCAAGTCTCGACTCTCTTTTGTTGGCGCAATATCCTGATTTGTGCCTTGCCTGCCACACCGACCTGAAAGCAAAGATGTACAAGAAAGGTGAGGATACACCAGCGAGCCAGAGTGGAAGTTCCTCCAGTAGTTTTGAAAAAACCACCAAAGCGGCGGACACCGAGATTTATGTACATGCACTAGCCGATCTCGAGAAGTGTCAGACATGTCACAAACCCCATTTCTCAGCAGAGCATGCTCTGATTGTCGAGCCCATTCAGCCCTTATGCGGTAAATGCCATGATTACAAAAAGGCCTCTTTCGGCAAGGCCCACATCAATATTGATGCGAAGTTGATGGATTGCAGAAACTGTCACGTTCCCCACACCTCGAAGTCCCCCAAGTTTTTCAAGGACGAAATACACAAACCCTTTGCCGACAGATCATGCGAGGATTGCCACGAAGTAGAAAAATAATGAAAATAAAAGGCGTAAATTTTGGATACGGTACCCTTTTCTTGCTCTGCATTATGAGCTTTCTTGTCTATGGAGCACCGGTCCACGCTAAAAATGAGTTCAAGCTCAAGCTCGGCGCCAGGGGGCAAACATGTTTGAAATGTCATGAAAATTTTAATCAAACTCTAAAGAGTCGTTTTGTCCACCCACTTTTGAAGAAAGGGGAGTGCATCGGCTGTCATGTTCCACATACCTCTTCACACAAAAGTCTGTTGAAGGCAGATAAGGCGAAGCTTTGCTACAACTGCCATAAAGAGGTCTTACCAGAGAATGCCCGCAGCTCTCATGAGGTTGTTGTAGAAGGCAATTGCAAAACCTGTCATGATTCCCACGGCTCAAATAACAAGTTTATTCTTTTGAAAACAGGCAATGAGCTCTGTTTTGATTGCCATAAAGATATGAGC
>Ga0209536_100011341_pt1 | contig 13067 bp, 13 predicted proteins | sample DeeMarSeWOR28_12_FD_187461 | JGI IMG/M metagenome (GOLD analysis project Ga0209536, IMG submission 187461) | Marine sediment microbial communities from White Oak River estuary, North Carolina - WOR-2-8_12 (SPAdes) (version 2) | ecosystem: Environmental > Aquatic > Marine > Intertidal zone >...
ATCCAGTCCGAATGGCTTACCCCAGACAGTATGCATTTCCTCGGTCTTCGAAGACGGCGAGCGATCACGCAAAAAGCGGCGTTCTCCTGAGAAAAAGAAGTATCCATTTTCCATTCCCGGGACAGGACCACCAAAGTCGCCGAGGTAATAGTTATTGTCAAAATTATCGTTCAGGACGTTATCTGTCAGAACTTCAATATTACCGTGATAGGCGTCAGTACCTGAGTTAGTCACTACATTGACGATACCAGAAGCGACATGGCCGTATTCGGCCGAAAATGCTCCTGATGTTACGGAGATTTCCTTAATGGCATTGTTGTTAATATTGGTTGTGGAGATGCCGGTCAACGGGTCCTGTTGTGAGAAGCCGTCAACGTAGTAGGCAGTGACGAGGAGGAATGGTTCAATGTCGAAAGGCTTTCCGATGAGGAAACAAAAGTTACCGTTTGGGATTTGAAACAAAAAAGCGAAAAGCCGGATCGAAAGATGTTTGAAAGAGTTTTTAAAACAGATTTAACCGATGAAATAAGGCTATACGGAATGGGGGATGAAGACCTGTTTTCGATTTCGGGAAATGTAAATAAAGGGATCCGGTTGAGGATCGTAGGAGGTACAGGGGATGACGAACTGGAGGATCTGTCCAACGTCAGGGGACTTTCAAAAAAGACGATTGTCTATGATAATATCGGAGGCATGAAAGTACATGGTAGAAAAGAGTTAAAACTTAATATCAGCAACCAGTTAGGCGTAAATGCATATGACCGGCATGAATTTCAATATAATTTTTTTACTCCCTTATTTTATATTGATATAACTCCTGATGACGGGGTCTTCCTATCCGCGGAAGTGAAACTTTTCACCTATGGATTCAGAAAATCTCCCTATAGGAATATGCAGAAATACTCAATCAGGTATTCACCGAAAGTGAATTCTTTTAAATTCAAATACGAAGGAGATTTTATCGGTGTGATGGGCGGTTGGGATATTAATGTCTCTGCAGACATAAAATATCCACGATATACGGATTATTATTATGGATTGGGAAATGAGACCAGATTGGATGATGAACAAAGAGAAGCAGATTTTTATCATTTCCAGTATGCTTCGATCGATATAAGGCCTCTATTTATCCGTCCTTTCAGCCAACGGTCCCAGTTCTTCCAGATAGGTCCGATTATCCATATGTATCGCCTGAATGAATCGGAAGATGAGCCCAGGAAATACCTGGAGGATTTTCAATCGGCCGACCTGGAAGATTTTAAGTTTTTTACCGGTATTCGCGCCGGGTATATTCTGGATACCCGGGATAGCCGATCATTTCCAAAACATGGGATATTCTGGTCTACCTGGTTATCACGTACCTATGAGATCAATAACGACAGCATCCGGTTTAATCGCGCCGAGACCGACCTTGCGATTTATCAGAGTACCGGAGGATCCTTGAATACTACCTTTGCCGCAAGGGTAGGAGGAGCTATAAATGATGGTAATTACCGGTTCTATCAATCAACCGACCTCGGTGGCAAGACCAATTTACGCGGACACCGTAGGATGCGCTTTTCAGGAGATAAATCAGTCTTTTTAAATCTGGAAACGAGAATTCGATTGTTTAATTTTAATATGCCACTCTTCCCGGGAAGTTTTGGGATTTTCGGTTTTTTTGATACGGGAAGAGTGTGGTTTAAAAACGAGCAGGGATTGGATCCTTCCACCGGATCCGGAAAGTCAACTATCTGGCATGCGGGTTATGGCGGAGGCATCTGGGTAGCACCGTTGAGGAAATTTGTTTTTACTGCCAATCTCTCCACCTCCACAACCGATCGGCAATTATTGTTTAATGTGACCTATGGATTTTTCTTTTGACAGGTTTGTTTTGCGGTCGCTCAGCTGGATGGCCTGCTGCATTCTTTTAATTTCTGCCGTAAAACTATCGGCCCAGGAAGTCGAACATAACTATCCTGTAGGGCCGAAAAACACCGATTGCGATAGCATGCAACTGAATGGACTTTCCCGTGAAACAATGATAGAAACCATCGAGAATAACGCCTTTAGATTCGATCAGCAATTTAAAATTTCAAGGGTAGCCGGAATAAGGGCTGGCCATTATTATTCCTGCGATGGGAAATCGGGTTTTTTAATACTTACAGTCGGTAAAGAGAAAGCTTTGTTTGTGGATGTACCCAAAACCATCTGGGACGAATTTATTAAATCATCCGATCTTGATGGTTTTTACGAAAAGAACCTTAAAAATCATTACCGGCTGATCCCAGAGTAATCCGGGAATCTATCGGATTCCATTGTTTTCTGTATCCGCTTAATCATTCCCAGGTAATTAAGCTAATTTACCTATTCGCTTAGCTCCTTGAAATCGCCAAGGAACCGGACAAACAAAAACATGGCGGTGATCGCCAGGAGCATATGAATGGCCAGGGTATACATCACATATTGCGGATGATTGCCGGCTTCAAATGTTCCCATGAGCCGGGTATAGATAACACCGCTTAAGGCTCCTCCAATAAACGTGGCAAGAAAATTAGTCCCCATGTATAATCCGGCCTTCTCAGGAGGTGCAATCCACGTGATGTATTCCTGGATCCTGGGGGAGGAGATCATCTCCCCGACGGCAAACAGGAAAATACCAAGGAATACCCAACCCGGAGAGGTTGTAAACGCCAGGCCCATGACCACGAATCCGACGGCAGCGATCAACATCCCCAGATTAAAGGAAGGCAGGGCAGGTTTTTTTTCAAAGATCCGGGATACAAAAACCTGGAAAATTAAGATGATGTATCCTGTATGCGCGATCGCTTCCCCGTTGATCATCCAGGTACCATTTTCTTCCCGGGCAATTATACTTGTGATCGTGGTACCGAGCACTGCACGAACATTCTGATAAAGAACCGCCGTATCCAGATGCTGATCGATATAAACCGCTGCCAGGTTGAAGAAAGCCCAGAAAGGTAACCAGAAAAAGACACCCAGCAATAGGATAAAAATGGCGAACTTGTAATCCGATAAGGCGATCCAGATATCCTTGAATTTCTGCTTCATGGAAATCCCTTCTATTTCTCTTTCAGGTTCCTTATAAAAGAATATGGTAATCAGGAACATCAGACCAATGGTGGCCGCAGCGACATAAAAAACAAGGTCCCAATCCATCGCCCGTAATTTCCCCATGACGAGCGGTCCGAAAGAGGCCCCCACATTTACCATCTGGTAGAATATCCCGAATCCTAAGGTTTTATTGGTCGAGTCAGTTACGGCCCGTACCGTACCGGAAATCAAGGGTTTAAAAATACCGGCCGCGAATCCAATGGTTAACATGGTCAGGGCAATCCCGGAAAACGACTTGGTGGCAATTAAAAGAAGAATGGAAGGGAGGTAGGCCAGATAGGATATGATAAGGACCTTTTTAAAACCGAACTTGTCGGCAAAAGTTCCGGAAAATAAGGGGATTAGGTAGGAAACGGCCAGAAATATACTCTGAATGTTGCCAAGGTCACCCCGGGAATATCCCAGTTGCTGAAGATAAATCCCAAATCCCATATAAATGCCATAATAGGCGAACCTTTCAAGTACTTCAATGCTGTTGGCTACCCAGAAAACGGGTGGAAATGCGGTCCTGTTTTTCATAGATGCATCTAAATATATTAAAACGCCTGCGATTTACAACTAACTTCCTGAAAAGACAAGAAAAATAGTTGAAATTTGAAAAAGGCGCATTGGATAGTACTAATCCATTCATGTTTTTCCATTGCTTTAGGATTAGTCTTATCTCTAAACCGATGAGTGATAAGCCGATAAATACAATCCACTCAGCGGTTCAGCCTTTTATCGGTTAAAAAAAATACCGGATACCGACACCCCCCGAAAGATCAAATTCAGTACTTGGGATTAATTCAAGTCCGGGCACGATTTCCGCAAATATATCCAATGGGGCATCATCAAAGATATAATTGATCCCCAGCGGGATCCGGGCACCAAAAATCGGATCATTCTGAAATACGATTTTAGCCCCTATTCCATAATATACCGGTAACTTTCCCTTTTCCACCTGAATGAGTTTAAAAGAATGCCGATGGTAATCGGCATGGATATGTAAATGTCCATTTCCTGCAAATGACCAGGCAATAGCCCCTGCAATAGCTCCATTTGAAGCAACCCAGCCTTTCATTCCAATACCGGTAGGCTCACCCAGATAGAGGCCGATCCCGAATCCGGTATCCTGCGCCTTTATTGAAAAAAACAGGGTTATCAACACTAGCGACAAAAATATTTTTTTCATTCGTTTCATGTTTTGGTTATCAGTTACTATTTTTTTTTCGGTGACGCAAAAATAAACATATCGAATGTTATCTGTAGTATTTGCGGGGGGATTTAAAGATTGATATCTACAGGTTGGATTATACCCGGCTGTTTCGATAATTTCTTTATGATTAAAATCATGGTTTATTTGCATGAATAGAGATATTATTGTATTGATTAAAACTGAATTTTAAAGGCAAAAAAGTGCATGAATTTTCAATTGCTTTGAGTATCGTGGATATTGCAGAAAAAGAGGTAAAAAATCACAATGCCAGTAAAGTGGAATCCATCGAGCTGGAAATTGGGAAATTGTCAGGGATTGAACCCATGGCCCTCGAGTTTGCCTGGGACCATGCCGTGGTGGATACCGTACTTGAGCAGGCAGAAAGAAAAATCAACTACATTGAAGGAAGTGCGGTATGTGATCAATGTGGAAAAAAATTCAGTATAAAATATATCTTTGAGGAATGTCCCTATTGCCATTCCTTTCAGAAACACTTTTTAAGTGGGAAAGAATTAATAGTAAAGTCATTAACCATAATCTGAATCATTATGTGCTCAACTTGTGGATGCGGACAACCGGACGATATCGTAAAAATTACGATTCCCGGTGAAAAAGAAACAGATAATACAGAAGACCACCATCATCATGATCATACACACGTGCACGACCATCACCATGATCACGACCACCACCATCCTCACGAAGAGAGCAGGGAAATAAAACTGGAACAGGATATATTATATAAGAATAATCTCCTTGCAGAACGGAACCGGGGATATTTTCTGGCCAAGAACATGATCGCAATCAACCTGGTCAGCTCTCCGGGTTCAGGGAAAACAACCTTACTCGAAAAAACCATTCAGTTATTGAAAACTACGGTTCCATTAGCCATCATCGAAGGCGACCAGCAAACTACCCATGATGCAGACAGGATTGCGGCCACAGGAGCCAGAGTGGTTCAGATCAATACCGGAAAAGGATGTCATCTGGATGCGCATATGGTGCTGCATGCGATCGAGAAACTTCAACCGCAGCCAAACTCAATGCTGTTTATTGAAAATGTAGGAAATCTTGTATGCCCATCGATGTTTGATCTGGGCGAAAAATGGCGCGTCGTGATCATGAGCGTCACGGAAGGAGAAGATAAACCAATCAAATATCCGGATATGTTTGAAACTTCCCAGATCTGTATTATCAATAAAATTGACCTTTTACCGTATGTTGAATTTGATCTGGAAAAAGCAAAAGACTATGCCAGGAAAGTGAATCCCGGAATAATCTTCATGGAGGTTTCAGCTACAAAAGGGGATGGGATGGAGAATTGGACCGGGTGGATCGGGCAACAACTGCAGCAGCAGGAGGTTAAATTGTGATCCGATATCACATACATATCCAGGGAAGGGTTCAAGGAGTTGGATTCAGGCCATTTATTTACCGGCAAGCCGTCAGAAAAAATTTATACGGTTGGGTTTCGAACACGAAAGATGGGGCACACATTGAGATCGTCGCAGGGGATGTGAAGGAGGTTCGGAATTTTTGCAAAGAGATCCGCGATAATTGTCCCGAACAGGCCCGAATTGAAAATATTGATTTCTGGGAAGTTCCGTTCCAGGACGCCCTGATATTTGATATTAAGCAATCCGATCCTTCAGGACCGGCCAGCCTGTGCGTGACACCGGATTTTGCTATCTGTAGTGATTGCAGGGAGGAACTTTTTGATCCTGAGAATAAACGATTCCGGTATCCTTTTATTACCTGCACAAATTGCGGCCCGCGTTTTTCAATCACTCATCAGGTTCCATACGATCGAAAACTGACGACGATGGAGCCCTATGAAATGTGCCCATCCTGCCTGGAGGAATATTCAAATCCCCTGGATCGCCGTTTTTATTCACAAACCAACTCATGCCCGGAATGTCCGATCGAACTTTCGTTGTTTAATTCGAAGGGGGAAAGGATTCCTTTGGATCAGATGAAAATAATTTCCTGTGTTGCTGATGCCCTTGTAAAGGGTAAGATTATCGCAGTAAAAGGAATCGGAGGTTATTTACTCATGGCTGATGCAACCTCTGAGGCTGCAATTAAGGAGCTCAGGAAAAGAAAACGGCGACCGTCCAAACCCTTTGCGATAATGTATCCCGATATCGCTACAGCAGAAAAAGATGTACACACCTTTCCTTCGATCAATCGCATGTGGAAAAGCCCCGAAAGCCCTATCATCTTATGTATGTTTCGGGAAGTATTGAAGACGGATATTATAAAAACCTTAATTGCCCCGGGATTGGACCGGCTCGGGATCATGATCCCATACGCTCCTGTATTTCTTCTTTTGATGCAGTCAATTAAAAAACCCCTGATAGCTACCTCCGGCAATATTACCGAATCTCCGATCATTTATGAAGACCCGGAAGCGTTGGATTCATTATCCGGAATAGCAGATTACCTGCTTATGAACAACCGTAGAATTGTGGTCCCACAGGATGATTCAGTAGTTCAATATACTCCCTTCCAACGAAGGAAAATCGTCCTGAGACGTTCCAGAGGATTGGCTCCGTCTTTCAGCCGGTTAAAACCATTTGGCGAATACAATGAACCTCTTCTATCCATGGGTGCCATGCTGAAAAGTACTTTTGGAATATACCATCAAAATCGCATTTATATCAGTCAGTATCTGGGAAATACGGAAACCCTTGAATCACAGGAGAATTTTGAAAAAGTAATGGAACATCTGGAGGATGTCCTTGGTTTTCGAGCATCCCGGATCCTGGTCGACCTGCATCCAGATTATCCTTCCACCCACCTTGGTGAACAACGGGCGGCTGACCTGGGGATTCCTCTGGTAAGGATTCAACATCACGAAGCCCATGCCTTCGCGGTAATGGGTGAAAATGATCTCCTTGACCGGGATAATATTCTCTGCGTGATCTGGGATGGCACGGGCCTGGGGCATGACCGGCATGTCTGGGGAGGAGAATTTTTTGTTTATACCGATCAGGAACTCTTCCGGACGGGACATTTTTCCTATTATGATCATCTGTCGGGTGACAAAATGGTCCTGGAACCACGGGTGTCGCTGTTGTCCTTATCATCCGGTGATCCGGAGACGCTGCAACAGGTAAAAGGTAAATTCAGTGAGCTGGAACTGTCGAATTATCTGAAAATGCTGAAAAGGAACCCGTTAAAAACTTCCTCAGTTGGAAGAATATTCGACGCGGTTGCTTCCTTACTGGGAATCTCCGACTTTAATACCTATGAAGGGGAATCGGCAATGTATCTTGAGGCAGAGGCCAATAAGGTATATCTTAAAGATCCCGGTTTCAAATCTTATTATAAATTGAACCAGCCCCGGAATGAAATAATCGATGTCTATGATTTGATAAGGAACATTTCAGTTGATGTAAGAAAAGGATCACTGACCCGGGGGGAAATTATTCTGAAATTCCATGTAACTTTGGTAAAAATAATCGAAACGTTCGCCAGCCGGCATCATGTTTCGCATTTGGCTTTTTCAGGTGGTGTTTTTCAGAATGCGCTACTGACCGACCTGATAGTACGCGATCTGAATGAAAAATTTAAATTATGTTTTCATAAAGAGCTATCTCCAAATGATGAATGTATCTCTTACGGACAGATGATTAAGTATGTAAATTCCCAGCGAAAACTGGAGTACGTAACTTCTTTAAATCAAAAAAATCTTAAATTATAAAAAGATGTGTCTTGCCATACCCGGAAAAATAATTAATATAGAACCTACTGAAGATGAGATTTTCAGGATAGGAAAGGTTTCGTTTGATGGAATACATCGCGACGTGAATCTTTCCATGGTTCCGGAGGCCAGGGTAGGGGATTATGTGCTGGTGCACGTAGGCGTAGCCCTGCAACTTATCGACGAAGAGGAAGCGAAACTGACCCTGACCTATCTAAAAGAAATGGAAGAACTGGATCAGCAGATGGACGATGAAAAAGATCAACGGGAAGAGGAATGAAATACCTGGATGAATACAGGAACAAAAAACAGGTCGAATATCTTGTTGGTGAAATACACAAAACGGTAACCAGGCAATGGAATATCATGGAGATCTGTGGAGGTCAGACCCATAGCCTCCTTAAAAATGGATTATTGGATCTGCTTCCTGAAAACATTGTGATGATCCACGGACCCGGTTGTCCTGTATGTGTTACCCCAGCCCAAATGATCGATAAAGCGATTCAACTGTCTTTTCTGCCTGAAGTGATTCTCTGTTCATTTGGTGATATGTTACGTGTCCCCGGGACGGATAAAAGCCTGCTTAAAGCCAAGGCCGAAGGTGCCAGCGTTCGGATGGTTTATTCTCCCCTGGATGCATTGGCGATAGCCCGCAAAGAGAAAAACAGGCAGGTAGTATTCTTTGCAGTCGGATTTGAAACGACGGCTCCTGCCAACGCCTTATCCATTATCCAGGCAAAAAGATTGAATATCCCAAATTTTTCCGTGATTTCTTCTCATGTACTGGTTCCACCGGCCATGGAAGCCATTCTTCAGGATGAAGAGACCCATGTTCAGGGATTCCTTGCTGCGGGACATGTGTGTACGGTAATGGGTACGGAGGAATATGAACCGATCGCTTTTAAATATAAGGTTCCCATTGTGGTGACCGGTTTTGAGCCGGTCGATTTACTTAATGGAATTCATAAATGTGTTTCAATGCTGGAATCCCAGCAGGCCGGACTTGATAATCAATACGGCAGGGTGGTACCCAAAGAGGGGAATCTGCAGGCCAAAAAAATACTTTTTGAGATCTTTGAGCGGAGTCCACGCGAATGGCGTGGCATAGGGGAAATACCGGATAGCGGATTGCGAATTCGAAAGGAATATGATTTTTTTAATGCAGAGAAAAGGTTTGCGCTACAGGAATCCAAAACACGAAGGGAAAATGAATGTATCGCCGGCCAGGTCCTGAAGGGAATCAGGAAACCCAATCAATGCCCCCATTTCAAAGTTAGGTGTACTCCTGAAAATCCGATGGGCGCACCTATGGTCTCATCGGAAGGAGCATGTGCTGCCTATTATCATTATGGAATTGAGCCCGTCAATCATACGAAACGGAAATAAATAATGGAAAGGAAGTTCTCATTACAGTGCCCAATGCCTGAAACCGATTTTGAAGTGGTCACCCTGGGGCATGGAAGTGGTGGCAGGTTGACCAATCTTCTTCTTGACAAAGGAATTTTCAGTATTTTCAAGGCGGATGAATTACAAAAAAGGGAGGACGGCGCGATAATTACGCTTAAAGGACCCACAGCATTCACCACGGACAGTTTTGTAATTACTCCTATTTTTTTCCCGGGGAGTAATATTGGTGAACTGGCGGTGAATGGAACGATCAATGACCTGGCCATGTGTGGAGCCGTTCCAAGATACCTGTCGCTCAGTCTTATCATCGAAGAAGGGATGAAAATAACGGATCTTTGGGAAATATTGGCTGCTGTTAAAATCAGCACCGAAAATGCCGGAGTTGAGATTGTAACCGGAGATACAAAAGTCGTGGAAAAAGGTAAGGGGGATCAGATCTTTATTAATACGACAGGTATTGGCGAATTACTTCCGAAAGCTAATCTAACCAATTCCCGGATCAACGTTGGCGACCGGGTGATCTTGAGTGATCAGATGGCCACCCATGGGATTTCTATCATGACCGTCCGCGAAGGGCTATCATTTGAAACGGATATCCACAGCGATACACGCCCGCTGCATGAAATGACCATTGATATGATCGATCAATTTGGTGAAGAAATTAAATTACTCAGAGATCCCACACGGGGAGGGGTAGCCACCGTTTTAAATGAGATCGCAGTTCAGCGAAAACTCGGGATTGAATTAGATGAAGAAAAACTTCCCGTCGAGCAGCAGGTAAAAGCGGCATGTGAGTTATTAGGGCTGGATCCACTTTACGTGGCCAATGAAGGAATCTTTATTGCCATTGTTTCTGAAAAATACGCCGATAAAATAGTCGCCCGTTTGCAGACGATGAAATTCGGTAAAAATGCATCCGTGATCGGCACAATAAAAGAAGATCACAGCGGAAAGGTCTACGTGCGATCGGGTTATGGCGGCAAAAGGGTAGTCGGCATGCTTTCGGGTGAACAATTGCCGAGAATCTGCTGAAAACCGGGTTTTACTGAAATCCGCATATTCAACCAGTTGCCGGTTTTGTCTTTTTAATTTTTTTTCTAATTTGGCGGATTACCTTGTTGAAAAACCACCTGATTAGGCTTTTTTAACAAGAAAATATTAACCAAAACATTACCAATTAAATCATTTTAATATGAAAAAGATCCTCAGGATCGGGATTATTACCCTGATCGCCCTAATTGTATTTGTAGCGTTTGGGGCCGCTTATATCTATTATGCGCTGCCAAATATCAAGGCCCCCGAAAACCTTAAAGTTGAATTGACTCCCGATCGAATCGAACGGGGAAGATTTCTGGCTAATAATGTGATGGGATGCCTTGGATGCCATGCGGAAAGAGATTACAAAAAATTTGCCGGTCCGGTCATCCGGGAAACCATGGGGATTGGAGGAGAGCGCTGGGATGAAACAAAAGGATTTCCTGGTGAGCTTTATGCGCCCAATCTCACTCCATACCATCTTGGTGACTGGACAGATGGAGAGCTCTTCAGGGCTATTACATCGGGTGTTAACCGGGATGGAAAAGCCCTTTTTCCGATCATGCCCTATCATCAGTATGGGAAACTTCCAAAGGATGATATATACGATGTGATTGCCTATCTTCGAACCCTCGAACCGGTTGAAAAGGATATCCCGCCGAAAAAAATATCCTTTCCATTGAATTTTATTCAAAACATGATACCCACGGAGGGAACCCATCATTTGAAACCTGATCCTGAAAACCCGGTCCTTCAGGGAGAATATTTAATTACGGCATGCGTATGTTTCGATTGCCATACTCCCATGGAGGGAGGTCAGTTTGTAGAAGGCATGGATTTTGCCGGAGGGCTTGAATTTAACTTGCAAACTGGTGGCGTCGTCAGATCTGCCAATATCACGCCTGATATCGAAACAGGGATAGGATCCTGGACAAAAGACATGTTCATTAAAAAGTTTAAGGTTTTTAATGATTCATCATTTATCCCTTATGAGGTGCCTGCTGGTGAATTTAATACCGAAATGCCCTGGGCATATTATTCAAAATTAAGCGAGGAGGACCTTGGAGCCATGTACGACTATTTACAATCCATTCCTCCAGTCAATAACCAGGTTCTTAAATTTTCAAGTCCCTGAGTACTTATTATATTCCCGGGATAACCAGGCATTCCTGAAATCCAACTGATGATTTTTAAAGGAAATATTCGATCGCAGGGTTAATCCGGGATCCTGTGGCTGCACGACGGAAGAGAGATTTATTAGTCTTATTCCATAAATTCAATCGCCAGGGTAATTGCTGCCTCATAATGGATGTGTTTTGGAGAAGATTCTTTGTATTCGTATCGTATCCTGGCCATATTATAAACGGATAAGAATGGTTTACTGGTGATAATATGATTCGGTGTTTCATTAAATGGTAGAATCAGGTCCGTTTGTTTATAAAGAAAAAATATAAAATAAACACTTTCATATAAATATTTATGAGTAGTTCTTTATATTTAATCAACGTTTTTACCCGCTGTAAATACTTTTTTAGAGAATATTAAAAAAAAACAGAATATAAAATAAATATTCTAATATTTTTTATAACTTTACTAATACAACAATCATTAGGGATATGATAAGGATTGGTTTTTATTTGTTTATCGCTATTGGGATCTTTCGATTTGACTCGGCCTGCTGCTCAGCTTTCACTCCGGACGTTTGGTTGAAAGGATTCGGAATAATTGATGCGGATGCAGATAATCAGGATTTTGAAGCAGAATCGGGGGGAAGAATAGTAAGTGAAGATTCCATAAAATTTGTATATCCCATGAGTACGACGGTGGTCAAAAGGAAATCCCCGATTACGATCCGCTGGAGTGGTGGGCAACCTGAAATCACCTATTTTCTTGAATTGTATAAAAACGGGATTTTCCAACAGCAAATTGCGGAGGTTAAGGATGTAAATAGATATGAATGGCAAGTAACAAAAGACTTGAATGGAGGGAAGGATTATCAATTCAGACTGGTCAACAGCCGGTTCTTTGGCGATTATTCTTTTAGTGATAAATTTCAGATTAAAAACAGGATCCCCAGGGCATTCTGGGTCGTGCCCGCTGCCGCTGGTGCTGCTGGGATTTATTTTCTTATCAAATTAATTGTGGAAAGTGGTCCTGAACCTGAAGAACAGGATTTACCCGCTCCCATTGAACCTTATTAGGTAACTAGTTAATGAAGATTATGAGGAAGGAATCTCACAGGGGAAGTTTAGACGCGTCTGATTTGTCTTTTTTTTCAGCATTTTTTTTGCTCTTAATTCCATTTATTTCAATGGGCCAATCCATTACCGGGGTGAGTCCGGTAAATCCAAATGATTTATGTGTAAATGAAACGGTTACAATTATTGGCAGTGGTTTTAACAGCATTAATAAAGTCGAATTTAATGGCGTTGAATTATTATTATCCGAAGGTGCATTTACAGTAGTTGCTGATAATCAGATTACGTTTCCGGCACCTGCATTGGCTGCTACCGATGGATTTACGACGGTTACCACGGGTATATTTATTAATGAAAGTGATGTTTCTGCTATTTCTTCACAAGATAATTCCATGTCCATCAATTCACTACC
>Ga0209536_100011342_pt1 | contig 13066 bp, 16 predicted proteins | sample DeeMarSeWOR28_12_FD_187461 | JGI IMG/M metagenome (GOLD analysis project Ga0209536, IMG submission 187461) | Marine sediment microbial communities from White Oak River estuary, North Carolina - WOR-2-8_12 (SPAdes) (version 2) | ecosystem: Environmental > Aquatic > Marine > Intertidal zone >...
AGTGCGACTGACAGGGTTTGTTGCTCTTTGAGTGCTTCATCCTCGAATCGTGCTTTCTTACTTTCTCTTCTGAGAACCTCATAGCCTGTATCCTTGATGGCTTGTTCGATTTTTGTGTAGTTTGTTTTTGGTGGATAAAAGCTAATGGTCGCCTTCTCTGTGGCTAGATTGACTCTGGCGTCTTTTACGCCCTCGGTTTTCCTGAGTGCTTTGGCGATGATTTGGGCGCAGGAAGCACAGGTCATTCCTCCGATTTGGAAAGTCACAATCCTTAGCTCTTCAGTCACGTCGTAGCCCGTGTTTCTGATAATCTGCTTCAGCTTCTCTTCATTAGTGTAAACATTGTTGTACTCGACATAAGCTGTTTCTGTTGCGAAATTCACGCGTGCTTTCTTTACTCCTTTCGTTCTCGAAAGTGCTTTTTGTATTGTTTGTGCGCAAGCGGCGCAGTGCATTCCGGTTATTTTGATCTTGGTTTTCTGTAGAGTCATCTAACAATACCTTAATCGGTTTAGGGTTTACCGCTTTACAATATTTTACTAATAATCCATATTGAGCGTCGGATATAAATATATCTACAGAAGACATATTCTTCTAAGGTTCCGAAAAGGACAAACTTATTCTAACCGCTTAATGACGTGACAACCAAACTGCGTTTTCACAACACCCGAAACCTCGCCTTTACCAAGCGCAAAAGCAGCATTCTCAAACTCCTTAACCATCTTGCCCCGCGTGAAAGTGCCAAGGTCGCCTCCACGCTTCGCAGAAGGACAACGAGAAACCGCCCGAGCAATACGCCCGAACTTCTCACCCTTTTTCAGACGCTCCAAAACAGCCTTAGCTTCGCTCTCGGATTTAACAAGAATGTGGGTACAGTGTACTTTGTCTGGCATAGCCTATGCTAAGAACCTTTTCAGTTAATAACTCTTGCCAAGCAAACTGCGGAAAGTTCTTAAAAATTGTGATGTTTCGATTTTAGCTACTGAACAAACGGAGGAGAAGACTAAACGGCTACTGGGCGAAGCGGCAGACGAGTTTTCCTTATTTTCCAACACGTTAAGGGACGAATGAAGCATCCCTAAATGGTTTTTGAAGTGGTTTGGAACACTAAGATGATCTCTCAGCAGGGTTCTAGACGGGGTATCATACTTTAGCCCAATAGCAGTTCATTGAAGAAATCCAATGAGTGTTTATTTGCGACTTTTGTCTCAGACAGTTACTGTATACGAGGAGCTATAGACTTTTCCACGCATTATACAACAAATGTTCAAGCTAGCCAACATTTGCAATATTCTTTTAAACCGCTAAGCCTAAAGGCTGTCTATGCACGAATGGGCTTTAGCCGAAGCAATAATCACAGCCGTAAAGCAGATTGTGGAAAAAGAAAAACTCCGAGAACTCCGAGAAGTCACCATCAAAGTAGGGGAACTCCAGCAAGTGGAAAAGGATATACTGCGCTTCGCGCTTTCACAGCTCAATCTAGCCGCCTTTAAAAACGTACAATTTCACATCGAAAAAGCAAAGACCGCGCTTAAATGCCGCGCTTGCGGAAACACATGGCTTTTCAGTAGAAACAAGCTGGATGAAGCCACCGCAGAAGCCATACACTTCGTTCCTGAAGTGGCCCACTCGTACATCAGATGCCCAAAATGTGGCAGTCCAGACTTTGAAATCTGCGCAGGGCGTGGAGTCTGGATTGAAAACATAAGAGGAGTGCGATAAGCACGTTGGACCCGCGAATAACCGTTATAGGCGAACGGCTAACGCGAATAGGCAGGATTGTTGCCGTTTCAAGCGGAAAAGGAGGAGTAGGAAAAAGCCTCGTAGCTACCACTCTCGCATTAGCGCTTTCTCGCAAAGGCTGCAAAGTCGGCCTTTTCGACTTAGATTTCACAAGTCCCTCTACTCACCTGATTATGGGTATCAAAAACGTCCAGCTGAAAGAGGACAAAGGTATAGTCCCGCCAATCGTTAAGAGCTTAGCATACATGTCACTCGTGCACTTCTCGGGCGACCAACCAGCACCGCTGCGAGGCGTAGACATTTCCAACGGCCTAATCGAGCTTCTGGCGGTAACTAAATGGGGCAAACTGGATTTTCTCGTAATCGATATGCCACCCGGCACAAGCGACGCTGTTCTCGATCTGATAAGACTGGTGAAGCGCATAGAGTTCTTGATAGTGACCACGCCTTCGCTGTTGGCTTTTGAAACCGTGAAGAAACAGGTTAGTTTACTGCAGGATTTGAAGGTTCCAATCATCGGCGTTGTCGAAAACATGAAAACGAATAATGCGAAAACAATCAAGCAGAGGACGGAAAAACTCGGCGCCACATTTCTGGCAGATGTTCCTTATGACCCAAAAGTGGAAGAAGCAATCGGGGATGTAAAAAAACTTCTTGAAACTGTATTTGCTCAAAAAATCAGCGAAATAGCTGCAAGCAAAATTACATAATAAAAAGATGAGAAGATGTCGCCTACTACGAAAATGCCGAATCATCAGAAACATCCTGTACTAGATTATTTCGTTACTTAGCAATTCTTCTGCTTTTTTGCGCAAGTGATTTTGTATCGATGTCTAACTTTGATGATGAAACTAATGAAACGTGTGGGTAAGTCTTATTATGCCAAAATAAAGAATTGGAAAAAAAGATTACAATTAACCAAAGGAGAACATAGAAGTGGTACATGCCAAAGCGGTAATAACAGATTATATTGGCACACTGGTGAACGCCCGCTACTACAACATGGAAGCCTCACGGATAACATTGCACAAAGCTCTTGCCCACGCAGGATTCGAAACGAGCATGACCGAGTTTCTGGAAGCCTACACGCGTGCCCATGATAAGTACCGCATAGTGCGATATGAACAGCTCAGGGAAGTGACGAACGCAGTATGGGTCTGCGAAGCTTTAAGAAGCCTAGGATGTACAGTCAGAACCGAAGACTCTCGAATAAAAGCAGCGTTAAACGCGTTCTTCCAAAAATACTTGGATTCACTTGAACTAAGACCCTACGCCAAGAAACTAATCAAGAGGATTAAAGAACATTGTAAGCTCGGTTTAATTTCAAACTTTACTTTTGCACCCGTTGTTTACGCCAGTCTCGGAAAACTGGATATAAACCGTTACTTCGACACGGTTATAGTTTCGCACGAAAACGGATGGAGAAAGCCTCATAAACGAATCTTCCAAGACGCCTTAAGAAAGCTGCAGGTCAAGGCGGAAGAAACGGTTTTCATCGGTGACAGTCCCGTCGAAGACATAAAAGGCGCTGTAGCCGCAGGAATAAAAACGGTTTTCGTTCCTTCTCAATTTTACACGCTAAAAAACCTTTACGATAGCAACCAAAAACCTGACTATGTCGCTACTGGTCTAGATGAAATTTACAGGAGCTTCTCAAAAATAATAAGCCAATAACCAGTTTTTTAGAGCACTGCTCGCGCAGCTCATGAACACCGTGCAAGTTTTCTTAAGGCTTTATATTGGTAGCTTGTGGACGTATTCCTGAAGACACGTTTTTCATAACAGACAACACCGAAACAACGCCTGAAGATTTTTCTAAAGCAAAAAGATATCATTTGTATTTTCAAGACTTGGTTTGTTGTTTTTGTGGTGACACTCTATTTGGAGATGGCAACTACTCTAACGTTGTTAAGAAACCACTGGAAACGTGAATTCCTCAAACGGTTATGCAACTTGCTGGTTTTCCGCATTTTTATCATCTTACTGTATAGTCTAAGGCATCTTCAATCAAAGAAACATGTCAGTTTAGACTAGGTAAGATAGCTTTCAAGGCTTTGGAACGCTTATAAGTAACCTTAATAGCTTGCCTTGTGTATATCAACCAGAACGGTGAAAATCACATGGAAGGTTATGGCTCACAACCACAAGCTCAACCAGGAGGATTAGCTTGGATTCCTGGCGCCACGACAATCGGCATTGTCTGCGCAGACGGCGTTATTTTGGCCTCTGAAAAACGCATAACATATGGCAATTTTGTCATGAGCAAAGGTGGCAAGAAAGTTTTCAAAGTAACCAATCAAATAGGTGTTGCTTGCGCTGGGCTAGTAGGTGACATGCAAATACTTACTAGAGAAGTGGAGGCCCAAGCCAACCTTTTCAGCATGGAAGTCGGAAGGCCGATTTCGGTGAGAGCGACATCTAAGCTTATGGCGAACATTCTTTTTAACCGGCGATATGCGCCATTAATCACTCAGACAATTGTAGGTGGTTTGGATGATGAAGGTCCATCACTTTACGTGCTTGATGTTCTGGGGTCGCTAATACCTGACAAGTATGCGACGGTAGGTTCTGGAACAGAAATAGCTGTTGGCGTTTTAGAAGAAGGATATAAGGAAGGAATGCTTGTGGAAGAAGCTAAACTGCTGGTAACTAGAGCAATAAAATCAGCCATAAGCAGAGACGCTATGAGCGGTGACGGCATAGACTTCCTAATAATAACCAAAGATGGTGTGGCTGAAGAATCCGTAAAATTCTAGTTCATCTATTGTTTTGACATGAACTTCAAAGTGCAAAGCCACTGGAGGAAAAGTGGTGCCGTTTGAGCTAAGCCTGAAAGAAGGAGAATTCCTGATACATCTTGCACGGAACACGGTAAAAACATACTTGGAAAAAGGCATAACGATTAAAGCTCCAGAAAACACGCCTAAAAAACTGTTTGAACCTTGCGGAGTTTTCGTAACCATAACCAGCCAAAAAAACGAGGAGAAAAAACTTCGAGGCTGCATAGGTTATCCTTATCCCACAAGTCCGCTAGTGGACGCCGTAATTGATTCTGCTGTAAGCGCTGCAACTCGAGATCCGCGTTTTTATCCGCTTTCTTTATCCGAACTCAACAACGTGGTTTTTGAAGTTAGTGTGCTTACTCCTCCTGAAGCGATTGAAGTTGAAAATCCAAAAGACTACCTAGCTGAAATCAAGATCGGAGAAGACGGTTTAATCGTTGAGAAAGGCTTCTACAAAGGTCTACTTTTGCCTCAGGTCGCTGTGGAATGGGAATGGTGTGAGGAAGAGTTTCTTTGTCAATGCTGCACAAAAGCAGGGCTTCCGTCGAATAGTTGGCTTACGAAGAATGCAAAAATATACAAGTTTCAAGCCATAGTTTTTGAAGAGAAATCACCACAAGGCGAAGTCAAGCGTCTGCAACTCAGCGAGAAGTAGGGTGCATCACCTTTTACAGAGCGTTTTCGATGATTTCCACTGCATGGTCTAAGCCTTTGAACTTGTTGGAGAACGCGTTCAGAGTTTTAATGCTTTTTTTGAAGAACTTATTTTTTTCTTCGATTTTCTGAACAGCCTCTTTAAGTTCTTGCTTACTACTCACGGATATTGAGCAGTTCAGCTTTTGAAGCTTGGCCGCATTTCCTTTCTGCTCTGGTTGTGTAGGTATGCAGATGCTTGGCTTCGCGTACTTCACTGTTTCGAAACAGCTCATGTGGCCACCACTAAACACGATTAGTTTGGAGTTTTTCATGCATTCCTCCCGTTCTTGTGTGGATAGCCACGCGTGTATTTCGCAGTTGCCCTTTCTCACTTTGAATTTTTTGTTTGGGTTTCCTAAAGTGACGATGCTCTTTGTTTCGATTTCCTCAAGCACCGGGAGTATAATCTGGGTCAATTTGGCTCGTGTGCCATAGGGTCCGCTTATCGGGGCGAAAATGTGTTTCTCTAAACCTTTTATGTATGCGGTGTCAAGAAAACTGCCTACGAACTCCGTTTTTTCGGCTATGCCTATTCTGTCCAAGTCGCCTATGTTGTACTCGCTGATAGTATATGGCGGTGGGTTATCGGGTATGATTATTTTCTTGCATGTTTTAACGTAGCGTTCGATGAAGCGTTCGCCAGGATTGAGTACGGCGGAAAAACCATAACTTGGTCGAATCATGTTCGCTATGTATACTGCAGGGAACTTCCACCTTGACGCCATCCGAAGCGCGTGTAAATCACCATCTGCGACGACTAGGTGTGGTTTAATCTTTCGGATTTGCCTTCTGAGGTCGTAATAACGGTGCACGGTTTCCATCGCAGTTGAGCTTTTCGTTTCGAACCTGTTTTTTTCGCGGTTAAAAACTAAGAGGGGAAATAGAATGTTGATTAGTGATGCCGAAGCGACTATGCCCCGTGCATTCTCGTACCAAGCCACAGGTGTGCACAGGTAAACATTCTCGAACTCTTTCCGCAAAAGTTGGTAGGCTTTGCCACCTGAAAAAAAGAACAGTTCATGCCCTATTTTCCGCAGTTTTTTGCCTAGTGGAATGATCCGGGATACATGACCCAAACCTAGTTCGGAGCAGCAAAGCATCAGTCGCATAATACTCACAAGTACGTATGTGGATTTATTTGAGTTATCCTTTTTTTGAAAAAAGTGAGGTTTTCTTGATTTACTCTCCATTGTTCAGAAAATTCTATATCCTTTATATATAGAAATGCATCTGGGAAAAATGAACTTGATCGTTATTGAAGGATAATCCTTATCTCTGAGAATATTATCGCCTCTTAACAAATACTGAATATGGGCTTCACCACTGCGGTTCTATAGAAATAATAATCAAATAAAAAGCAAGTATTTTAAGGCTAAACATAAAGAATACCCGTCATGTTTATTCCCTTTAAGATTTTGGAAGAAAAACTAAAGCAGCTATTAGCTGAGGATGTTGGACAGGGAGATGTGACTTCAGCGGTTATTGTTCCTTCCGATTTGGTAGTTGAGGCTACGGTCTTGGCGAAAGAGGCGGGAACAGCAGCTGGAATAGAAGAAACCGAGATTCTCGCGAAGAGCCTTGGGCTAAGTGTTGAGACGAAAGTTGCGGATGGCGACGAAATTAAGAAGGGCAAAACACTCTTGAAACTTTCTGGAAACGCTCAAACAATCCTTTCAGCAGAGCGAACTATCTTAAATTTGTTGTCTCGTATGAGTGGCATCGCCACTGCAACGAGAAAGCTAACTGAAAAACTGCGAAAAGCAAAGGCAACAGCGAAAATTGCGGCAACACGCAAAACAGCGCTTGGTCTTAGCTATTTCGACAAGAAAGCCGTGCTCATCGGGGGTGGTGATCCTCATAGGTTGCGCTTGGACGACATGATATTAATAAAGGATAATCACGTCGCGATAGTTGGAAGCGTAGATAACGCTGTTAGAAAGGCAAAAAAAGCGGCTTCGTTCAGCAAAAAAATCGAGGTGGAAGTCACGAGCATTGCAGCCGCTCTGAAAGCAGCGAAAGCAGGCGCTGATATCGTCATGCTGGACAATTTCTCTCCCAAACTAGTCAGCGAGACGTGTGAGGCGCTTAAGAAAGCAGGTTTTTTTGGGAAAATTCTGTTGGAAGCCAGCGGCGGCATCACTGACCAAAACCTTTTGAAATATGCGTCGACACCAGTGGACATCATAAGCATGGGTACATTAACTCATAGCGTTAAAGCGTTGGACGTCAGCTTGGAAATTGCCAAGTTTTAGCTTTCGTCTTTAAGCCACAAACAGCAACGTAATAAGGACTATAAGATTAACTGTGGAATGTGCTATCGCCGAAACCACGTAAGAGTTCCAACGGTGATAGACATAACCCAATACGAGTCCCGCGGTCATTGCTGAGATGATGTAGACCAATTGTGGATCAAAATGAAAAAACCCGAAAGCAGCCGCGGACACAATAACCGCTGGCAGGAAAGAGTATCTACGTGTCAGCGTGCTTTGCAGAAAGCCCCTGAAAGCGAATTCTTCGCAAAAACCCGCTAAAGCTAAGGCAGTTATCACAGCGATGAGCCCACCAGTAGAAGAGCTAAGTTCAGTAATTACAGCATTTGATTCTTCAATGGCTTGGCTCACGCCAAATATGGAGGTGAGCGCTACCGAAACAATAATATCTACAAAGAGCAGTAGCGCCCCAGCTGCGAAACCCAGTATGATTAGTTTAGGGTTAGCTTCTAATCCGACGTAACGTTTGATGTTAATATGCTTGAACAACATGTACCCAAGCGGTACAATTAGTATAATCAACTCGGAAAGAACCAAAGCTGGACCTGAACCCAGAAAAAGAAGAAAGATGGCACCCAAAAACAAAACCAAGAAAAAAGTGACTACTATAATTAGAACGGCGTCAAGGGTAGGCACAGCACTAACTTTTTCTTGCTCTACAACGTCTGCTTGGTTCAAGTTCAATCCACATCCAGTTAAAAGTTTTCAAACTCACGCCTTTGGCTTTATCCGTAAAGCGCGGAAACCTCTAGCAGATGGATTCAAGGTTTCAACAATATTAACTTTGCTCAAAATGTCAGTCGCATCTTCAGCGTACCCGTGAACGTCATGCTCCGCTGCCATGAGTGAATACAAGTAAACTCTATTATCTGCTATTGTGGGCTGGCATCTAGAAGGCAAACCCAACAATAGTTGCTCCTTTTCCTCTAAAGCCTGCGCACAAGCAAAAAGAACAGCTTCGGCTCCAGCTGTTAGCTCAGCAATCCGCACAGGAACGCTCTCTTTGCCGATAGCCAGCACGTCCAGTCCATACACTCTCTTGATTTCACCAGCGATTTTCCGCAGTCGAGGTAATAACCTCAAAAGATGTTGCCTCGCCCTGCCTGACACTCGCATATTTGAAAGTTGAACGGGAGATAATTCTTCCACGGGCACGGCGCTTAGCGACACGTCTAAATGTACGACATCAGCTTTCACATTGCATAGCAGATCCCTGCAAAGTGCAGCTTCACCCACTATCACCTCGTATCCATCTGCAACTTCCTTGAAAATGGGTTTTGCTAATCGAAAGTGCGCTTCTCTGTATGGTGGCTCAACCAATACAGACACGGATGCAACCAGGTAAATAGGTTTAAATTTTGCGTCCAGTATCGCCGCTGCGGAATCCGCGGACACAATTCTCAATTCTCTCACCTACCCATAATTGGGTAACCGCAAAATTAGCTTTACTCCCCTGTGCTGTCATTTGCATTTAGGTTTGTCGCTAAAAGGTAAATCTCCGAGCTTTTGGCTCGGCTTGCCTTCGGCTTTACAGCCTTAACGGCGTCGAAATGTTTCTCAACGGTTTTTACAAAACCTGATAGCATGTCGCCTTCAAAAACCTTCACAAAAAAGTTGCCTGAAGGGCGTAATATTTTCAAGGCGATTTTTAACGCTTGAGACGCCAAATCTATCTGCCGTGCGTTGTCAACTTCCCATACGCCTGAGATGTTCGGCGATGCGTCTGAAATTACCACATCGGCCTTTCTAGGAAGAAAATCAAGAATTTGCTGCAGTGTTTCGGGCGCAGTCAAGTCAGCGATAATTGTTCTGATGTATTCTTGAGGGAACGGAGAGATCGGTTTCAGGTCCACACCTAAAACGAAGCCTTTCTTGCCAACGATTTTTCTGACGGCTTGAATCCAACCGCCAGGAGCCGCCCCTAAGTCAACTACGACATCGCCTTTGCGTATAAAATGATATTTCTTGGTGGTTTGAGAAAGCTTGTAGGTTGCTCTTGAACGATAGTTTTCCGCTTTTGCTTTCTGATAGTAGTAATCACGTTTTCTATTCTGGATCCAGGCTTTGGGCAAAAGAATCGTCACCTAACCCGTCTGGATCCTGTTTTCCTAGTAATATGATCCATTCCGTAAGTTTCGGACAGCTTTTCGGCGAAATCGTGGTTGTTGGGTCGCACCTAGCATTATCCTTGCACAATAGGCATGGACAATCAGCGATAGACTCAATAGACGGAGGAAGCCTCTTGGGGAAAAGCCTGTAGGTCCATCTTCCACCTTGAAGTTCTCTTTCTCTGCGAATCAGTCCCTTTTCTTCCAGCTTTATCGCTACTCTAGAGCCCTCTCGGCTGCTTGCGCCTAGTTCCCGCCACAGCTCCGATTGTAGCACACCCTCATGACCAGTGTTAACCACAAAATGCAGGGCTTTCTGTTCTAGATCGTTCCGTTTCGGCATAGCTATCAGTTCCGAGTACTACATTAAATATATGCGTTTGTTTCAGATAAAAATATGTATCCCCAAAACTTGAAAAAGCGCATGGAAAGACTCGAAGATGAAACGGCAAGCTAAAGCGCTTTGTCTAGGCGTAGAATCCAGTGCGGACGACTTTGGCGTTGGGATAACTTCCTTCAAAGGCGAAATATTAGCCAACGCTTCAAGTTGCTATTTACCCGAAGAGGGCGGGATTCACCCAAGAGAAGCTGCGAGACACCATGCAGAAGTAGCAGATGAAGTTTTAAGCGAAGCTCTTGCAAAAGCAGGAGTAAATCCTAGGAACTTGGAATTGATCGCGTTTTCTCAAGGTCCAGGACTGGGGCCTTGCCTTCGAACTGGAGCAACGGTAGCGCGTGCTTTAGCCTCCTACCTTGACGTTCCTCTTGTGGGTGTGAACCACTCTTTAGCCCACATTGAAATTGGAAAGCTCAAAACTGGAGCCTTGGATCCGGTTACACTTTATGTTTCCGGCGGCAACACAATCGTCTCAGCCTTCGAGGCAGGACGCTACAGGATTTTCGGCGAAACCCTAGACATTGCGCTTGGCAACTGCTTGGACGTTTTTGCGAGAGAGGCAGAGCTTAAGCACAAGCAGGGCATGTCGCTAGGCGCCGCGCTTGAACAATTAGCTGCTGATGGCAAAAAACTGGTTTCACTGCCCTACGTGGTAAAAGGCATGGATGTGTCTCTTAGTGGTTTACTAACAGCTGCAACAACTCTGCTCCACAAAGGCGAATGCCGACTGGAGGACCTATGCTACAGCATTCAGGAACACGCGTTTTCCATGGTAACAGAGGTTACAGAAAGAGCTTTGGCGCACACCGAGAAGAAAGAGGTTCTGCTAACCGGAGGAGTCGCAGCCAATAAACGCCTTCAATATATGCTTGGCTCCGTTGCCGAGGAGCATGACGCAAAAATCGATATAGTGCCGCGTCAGTTTGCAACAGATAACGGCGCCATGATCGCTTGGACTGGAGTCTTGGCATACACTCATGGTTTGGTCACTCCAATCGAAAAGAGTTATGTAAAATTGCGGTGGCGTTTAGAAAAGGTGGATATTCCATGGATAAAGTAGATTCGCAAAAACTGCTCAAAAAGGGAGCAGAAGCTAGCCTCTTTCTGGCTGATTGGCATGGGCGCAAGGTGGTAGTCAAAACGCGGCTTCCAAAATGTTATCGTCCAGTCGAACTTGACGCGAAAATTCGAAGCTACCGAACATCACACGAGCCGCAACTTATGCACGAGGCTAAAGTGGCTGGGGTGCCGACTCCTACGATTTATCTTGTGGACATGAAACAAGCTTCGGTGACGATGGAGTTTGTGAAGGGTAAGCAGATGAAGCAGGTTTTGGCTGGTGTTTTAGGAAAGGAAAGGCGAGAGTTATGCGTTAGGATTGGCAGGTTGATTGGAAAGCTTCACAAGAATGGGTTGATTCACGGCGACCTGACAACTTCTAATATGATTTTGAATGAGGAGGGCAAGATTTTTCTGATTGATTTTGGATTAGGTGAGAAAAACACTGAGGTTGAAGCTAGAGGGGTGGATTTGCACTTGATGAAACGTGCATTGCAAAGTACTCATTACAAGTTCGCTGAAGAATGCTTCAAGCACGTGCTGAAGGGGTACTTTACGGTGTTGGGTGCGGAAGATGCAGAAAAAGTTATTGAGAAAATCCGTGAAATAGAAAGGAGAGGTCGCTACATTGACGAGAGGAAACAGGCGTAAAGCGAAGTTCCAGCCACAAGGCAGAGTCGTTTTCTTCGCGACGGGTAACATTCACAAGTTTGATGAAGCGCGTAGCATACTGACAGGGCTCGATATCGCAGTTGGCATGCTTAGGGTGAAGGACACGGAAATCCAAAGCGACAGCCTCGTGGAAATCGCACAGGCAAGCGCTCTGGAAGCGTTCAACCAGTGCCATATGCCCATAATTGTAGAGGATGCTGGGCTCTTGATAGAAGCGCTGAATGGTTTTCCAGGCCCCTATGCGGCTTACGCCTACAAAACAATACGCAATAGGGGCTTGCTGAAGCTAATGAAGAACGTGAAAGACAGAAAAGCTCTTTTCCGATCAGCCATAGCGTTCTGCGATAGCGAAGCCAAGGCGCCCATGATTTTTGAGGGGGAAACAGAAGGGGAAATAGCCAGGGGTGCGCGTAACAGAAGTGGAAAGTTAGGTTTTGGATTCGATCCTATATTTAGACCTTTCGGCAGCACCAAAACATTTGCGGAGATGACTCTCGAAGAGAAAAACGGTTTTTCTCACCGCGCAAAGGCTGTCCGAAAATTTGCTGAATGGTACAAAAAGCTTCAATAGAGGTGCAAAACTTGAAATTTCTTTTCCTGAAAGTTATCTCTCAATGGAAATATGCAGTGATAATTATTGCAGGAAGTTATTATCTAAGATAAAGTCGACTAATGATGCAAAGTTTGGCGTAGCTATGCTCAAGTTGAGCGGAGTTTTGTTACAAAACGGGCTGGCTTATATCGTAACAATTATGGCGATTTTAGTCCTGTCTTTTCTATTACGTCATCCAACTTTAATATTAAAATAGGCTTTTCTGCGTTAAAAACATCCCAATTCAAGCCTTGGGAAAAGCCGTGCGCTACTAGAAAGTTAGGGGAAAGTTTATGTTTGCCTACTTCAGACATCTTTTTTATGGCCTTTTTCCTTTCTTCTTGATTCTCCACCAACTTTAGATTTCCTGTCAGAACTACAAACTCGTATTCGCTGAGATTTGGAGTATACCTTTCTATTTCAACGCAAACTGGGGTTCCTTGCTTAAAGAACTTCATTTTCTTTCCGTAGTTGGTGAAATGAAAATAAAGGATACCACCAACCACGACATACTGAAAAGGCGCTATATAGGGTCGCAAGTCACCCCTAAAAGCTATTCGGCAAAGGAATTGTTCGCTGACAAGCTTTTCGATCTCGTTTTCTTTCATTTTGGGCATCTTCACTTTCGTCAATTATGGGCACCAACCACAACTATTTTGTAACTTCTCCTTTTTTAGCATAGTCATCACTCGACAGAAGCAGTCTGCAAACACTGCGAGTATAGGACTTAATAACATTGATAATAT
>Ga0209536_100011343_pt1 | contig 13066 bp, 9 predicted proteins | sample DeeMarSeWOR28_12_FD_187461 | JGI IMG/M metagenome (GOLD analysis project Ga0209536, IMG submission 187461) | Marine sediment microbial communities from White Oak River estuary, North Carolina - WOR-2-8_12 (SPAdes) (version 2) | ecosystem: Environmental > Aquatic > Marine > Intertidal zone >...
AAACATCGCACCTTCTTCGGCAATCCGGTCGATGTTCGGTGTTTGATAACCCATCATTCCATGGTTGTAAGCACTTATATTACCCCAACCGATATCATCACCCCAGATAACCAGGATGTTGGGTTTGTCCTGAGCCACAGCGGTAACTGAAAAGACTAAACCTAAACACAGAATAATAAAATACTTAAAATACATATGGACCTCCTTTTTGTTAAATAATGATTGGCAATGAAATTACTGATTACAAATTCCTTCAAAATTCCAGAAGGCAAATTCCTAATTTTAATCAATACTATTTGGATTTTTCAACAATTGCTGAGAGAATCTTTTTCAATTCAATTGCTTCCCAATGTAATTTTATAGCCTCCTTTCTATTCATGGTATAGCTCTCGCAAAAATTATTCTGCAAATCTTTTTTTATGTCGTCTGTTTAATAAAAAGCCAAAGAGAAGAACACTCAACCAGGATAGATTCCAGGCACCGGTTCCGATAAACGCAAACGGGATGGTGAGCGTGGCAGCCAGCGGTTCGGAAAGGATGCTAATGCGAATCTCATTGCCGTCCTGCAGGTTGACCGCTTCAGAAACCAGCTCAGCATGTTTGTACGCATATACCCAGGCGACCACACTGGTAAAACCGGCCAGGGCCAGAAATACACTTTGCATTAGCAATGCCAGTACATCGGACCGCGTCTCTATATCCAGTCTGACACTGTAGAAATAAAGTAACAAAAACATCAATTGTGCAATGGAAAGCACTGTATGTTTCAGATTTGTTTTAACCAGGTTTCCGGTCGTCTTGGTATTTTGGTACCAGTAAATGCTAATCAGAACAAATCCGATAATGAACATCACAAAGTTCTCCCCGCTTTCGGTAAAAATGACCAGGGGATCAAAATCACCGGATTCGGGATGTGTTAAATGCGGTAAAAGGGTAAAAACTCTTATCAGCAGCACGCCAAATACCACGTCCAGCAGGTTTTGTAATCGCCCCAACTGCCGTTTATCCCGCTCCCGTTGTGCCGGTGTCTTTTCTTTTTCATTCACCATTTTTCTCCCTCATTTGTAGTTCAACTTAAAGTTGGACTACATTGCATTATTTTCTATAGACTAACAGGAATCGTATAAGAAACATTAAAACGATACGAACTCTTAACTGCCGATCCTTCCCAGTTTTTATATATGGCACTTGTTCTATATTCGCCGTAAACGTTTAACGAAGATTTTTCGAATACCCATACTTTACCGAACCGCAAGCCAAGCGGAAGATAAAATCCCTTGGTATTCCAATCATACAAGGCGACTATATCAGCCGTTTGAACGTATATTCCGGTTGTACCAAAACGATAACTTAAAAATGGTGCAATTCCCAATGGATTTGCATCCGATTGCCCGGCTGGCAAAGTCGATGGATCAACCGAACGCCAGGACTGGGTGAATAATAATCCATAAAACCATTGTCCGGAGTTGTTGACAATCGCCGCAGCAAATCCATAACCCCACTCATCTTTTGCGACAACCTTATCACCCGGCAAGGTAACCAATGGGCCAATACCTGCCCTACCATTCCCCCAATCAGTAGATTTGGGCACAATAAGGGCGAAAAGTTCGGTATTTCCAAAGCCAGACTGACCGGCCGCGTTTTCGTAATGACGAATGGTTAGACGAGGTAGGATTGTTAGACTTTTCAGGGGTATCGGAGCCACGATACGCAATTGAAGATAGTCATCGAGACCTGCCGGGCGGGGACTGCCGTTAACCATGTCGTCATGATAATCAGGCATCCACTGGTAAGCGCCCTGAAAGCTCCACTGAGTCGCCGTGGCATCCATGGCCATGGACTCCCGGCTCTGCTCCTGCGCTGAAACCATGGCATAGGTAGAAAATAGGCTGAATAATAATATCACTATTCGCATGACATGAATCCCTTCTATAATTGGTTATCTTTTATATATTTTTCCAGTTTACAAATTTGTCCACCGGTTATGACCTGTGCCATTTGAATTTCACCAAGTACCTTCATGGCGCCGATAAGCGATTTAAACCGGTTACTGTGCAGGTGTTCTTTAAACCGTTCTTCGGATTGCCATTCCTCGATATAATATACCGTGTGCGTGTCCCGCCACTTGTGGTAAATATGCTGATGGCATCCCGGCAAACGTTCCCTGTTCGAAAACAGGAAATGATCCACCGCCTGTCCGAATTCGACCATCTTATTCGGATCGATCTGCGATTCAATTCTTAGAATGAACAATTTTTTTTGTAGGTATGTTGAATGTCTCTAATGAAAAGGCGAAAATCATGCCAGAGCAATACCATTGCTGGGATAAAGTTATAACATATTGATATTATGTAACATAACAACCCGAGTGACAATTTTGAAAATTTTGTATATTTAAAGTTATTTCACCAAATAAGGTATATTCACCATATATGGTGAGCACGGAACCGGAGAGGACGGTAGAACTCTTCGCCACGGAACGACACGGAAGGTTAGAAGACAGCATAAAAATTTATTGTGCCGTCTTGACCTCGTGTTAACACTTTTTTTCTAAATACGCAGTGAACTTCTGGGTACAAATGAATCTGAATAACCGGTACGTCATTCCTTTGTATTAGCGTCATTCTGTCCCGGAACGAGATCCTTTGGATAAGAATCTTCCTGGTATTTAATCCGTTATCGGTAAAAAAGAAGATCCTTCAAGGATGACATCTTTGGCATTTGTATTATTTAAAATATGGATAAATAATTTTGAGACAACTGATATTAAAATTGAAAAATTCCGTGCACATTCGTGGTGAATTTCGGAGAGAAGTACCTTAAACAGATTTTTTAATACCCAGTTTGATCATCCGGTTGCGCAGGGTATTGGGGTGCATTTCGAGCAGTGCAGCAGCACCCCGATCACCGCTTATCCGCCATAGACATTGCTCAAGTACCGAAGTAATATATTGCCGCTCCATTTCTTCAAGACTCACTATATTATCAAAATCCTCGTCGTGGAAGGATTCAGTTGAAGTTGTCAATTTGTCTGCCAAAACCAATTTATCTGTTGATGACGCCATCACCGCCCGTTCGATGATATTGCGTAACTCGCGGACATTACCCGGCCAGTTATAGTTTAACAGTTCATCTATCGTCGACTGTGGTATTTTACTGATCTTTTTACCTGTTTTTCGGGTGAAGTCTTTGACAAATAATGCGATCAACAGCGGGATATCCTCTTTCCGCTTGCGTAGCGGTGGGACAGAAATGGGATAGACATTGATACGGTAGTAAAGGTCTTCCCGGAAGTGACCGGCCGCGACCTCTTCTCTCAGCCGGCGGTTGGTGGCCGCAATGATCCGTACATCCACTTTAAAGGTACGGGAGCCCCCCAGACGTTCGAAGGTTCCTTCTTCCAGGACCTGGAGCAATTTACCCTGTACTTCGAGCGGCAGTTCGCCGATCTCATCCAGAAAGAGACTCCCGCCGTCTGCCAGTTCAAACCGGCCTTTCCGTAATTTATGGGCACCGGTGAAAGCCCCTTTTTCATGTCCAAACAGTTCGCTTTCCAAAAGGTTGGGTGGAATCGCTGCGCAATTCACTTTAACCAGAGTCCTGTTTTTGCGGGCTCCGGTGTCATGAATTGCGCGGGCAAAGAGTTCCTTGCCGACTCCAGTCTCACCTTCCAGCAGCACGGTCATATCGGTCTTTGCGACCTGTTCGACCCGCGAAAGGGCATATTTGAGGGCATCGCTGTTACCGATGATTTCCCGATAATTATGCTCGGATATGATCTCTTCCCGCAAGTAGATGTTTTCTTCCTCGATGCGTTCTTTCAATCTCTGAATTTCTTCAAAGGCCGCCAGCTGATCAGTCAGATCACTGCCGATACTCAAGGTACCGGTAATTTTATCCCGATCATCACGAAGCAGTACATTTGACCAGTTAATTATCCTCTGTGTTCCGTCTTTCAGGAGAATGGCATTCTGATAATGGGGCTTAAGCCCCCGGTCGACCAGTCCGTTGAATAATGCTTTTATGCTGGATCGTTCAATTTCAGGAATAAATACTTCAAACCAGTCTTTTCCAAAAATTTCTTTCTCTTCATAACCACTGAAGTTCAGAAAGAAGGGATTTACATAGTTTACATGGCCTGCTGAATCGAGACCTACAACCAGCAACTGGACATTTTCGAGTAAATTATGCCAGCGCGATTCCTGAGACTGGACACGTTTCAAAAGCTGAGCACTCCGGATTATATCATTACTCATCTCAAATCCCATGGCAGCGATGATGAGCAAATAGGCAAAGGTCACAAGATACGGTGAAGCAACAATGCCGAGATCCACCATCGGAGTGTGGATGCCAGCTGCGGAAATAAAAAGCAGAATACTCCCGCCAATTATACCCGCGCGTTTGCGATCACCTTTCTTCCATAGCCGGACAGATGTATCGGCATAATAAAAGAGCAGAATGATACTGACCAAATCGGACAGGCTGGACCAGATATTTCGGGTACCGATCAGTCGGTATACGGTTTCCCCCCAGGGCAACCGATACGTCTCGAGACCAGAAACCTGACCATATACCAAGCTGTAAGGTAAGATGAAATTGAGGATAATCAGAAAAGACCAGATTGCAGAGACCGAGATTGCCAGCCAGCGCCGTGCCGTGCGGAAGTAGAAATACAAGAACCAGACCAGGCCGATCAAAATCAGGTAAACGCCAAGATTGGCCCAGCGGAGACATTCGACCAGCTCCTGAGCTGTATTTGCGTAAAATGAAAAGAGGTCGGTTGTGGCAAATAAGCCGGCTCCGATGGCGGTTATGGAAAAGATCAGATACGCCGGGTTATTGCGCCAGCGCATCCATATGATCAGGGAAAACAGTGCCAGTGAAAGGCAAACAGCTACAGCCATCGACCAGGTAATTGTGAGAATACTCAAAATAAGTTCCTTGTGGTTTACGCCGATCAGATGTCTTAAAAGCTAAGATAAAAATAAATCAAAGTTAACACAATCCAATTCAAATTAATTTTACTTCTGCTCTAGCTGCATCTTATCATGAACAGATCGGAATTTCATTGTAAAAATATATTTATTTTAATGGAAATAAAACTTTAAAAAATGCAAACGAAAATCCGCTAAGACTGCGTATTGCGCAGTAGTTGGCTGAAGGAGTTTAAAGGTCTGGAAACAACGCTAATCTGACAGGAGAAAATTTTGGTGCTTTTCGACAAGTCAGAAATTCAACCATAATAACGTGTAACAATCTAGGCAGGCAGGCGTATACTAGACTGAAAATTTTCCCGCAAGTGGAAAGAAGCTACAAGGTCAGCCGGAGGATATGTTCCCATGAAAAAAAAATCGAAAAAATGGATAACCTGGATAACCATCCTGGTTGTACTGGTCATAATCGTGTCAGTGGTGATATCATCAAATGGCAGCGATCAGGAAAACGGAAGGGCAACCGTCAAGGTGAAGCGGGATAATATTGTTGAAAAAGCGCTGGCAGTAGGCTCGATCGAACCGGTCAATGAGATCGATGTCAAATCCAAGGTCTCCGGTGTGGTCGGGAGATTATATGCCGATGTGGGTGATTTTGTCCGGGCCGGTGATCCGCTGGTTGAGGTGAAACCCGATCCCACTCCGCTTGAACTGGCTCAGGCAAAACGGGATGTGGAGATGGCCGGCATCGAAATGGATAACCTGGCGCGGGAACTGGACCGCAAAAAGAGCCTGCTCGATCAGGGACTGGTTTCGGATCAGGAATATGAGATACTCAAGCAGCAATACGACGAAGCCAGTCTGCGCCACCAGATGGCTCTGGAGCAGCTCGAACTGATCGAAAAGGGCAAAGTACGCATCGCCAATACAAACATAGAAACCGTGGTCAAGGCACCGATCACAGGATTTATTCTGGAAAAGAATGTCAATCTGGGGGATCCGGTCGTGCCCTTAACTTCTTACCAGCCCGGGACGGCGATCATGCGCATGGCTGATATGACCGATCTGATCTTCAAGGGTACGGTCGACGAGATCGATGTCGGCAAGATCAGCGAGGGGCTTACCTGTGAACTACAGGTCGGTGCGATCCCGTCGGCGAATATTAAGGGCATGGTCACACTGATCTCATTAAAAGCAAAAAAAGAAGATAATACAACCGTGTTCCCGGTGGAAGTAAAGATTCGTGAAGTGGAAAATGCGGTCCTCCGGGCCGGGTATTCGGCCAATGCCCATATCATCATCGCCCGCCGGGACAGTGTACTGGCCATTCCCGAGCGGGTCGTGACCTTCCGGAGCGATTCCGCGTTTGTCCAACTGCCGAAAGGAGAAGGACAGAGCGAGGAAAAATACATCAAGACCGGACTCAGCGATGCGATCCTGATCGAGGTCCTGGAGGGTCTGGAGGAAGGGCAGGAGGTGCTGGAAAAAGAGGCGAAGGAAATAACATAAGGGTGAGGCGACGCCTCGCCCGTTAAACTGTTTAATCGTTTAATTGATTGGTGTGACCGGAAAATATGCTGATAAATTTTATCGACAACCTGCGGGAGATTCTGAGTTATCTGGGCCAATACAAGGCGCGAACGGCGATGACCATGTTCGGGATCATCTGGGGCACCATGACTGTCATCCTGCTGCTCTCCTTCGGCGTTGGGGTGCGCAAACAGATGAGCAAGAACATGCACGGGATCGGGGAACAGATCGCCATTGTCTGGCCCGGACGCACCAGCATTCCCTTTGAAGGCTACGGCCGCGACCGCCGGATCCGGCTCACCGAGGACGATATGGAACTGCTGCGGCGCGAGGTCAAGGGCATCCGGCGGATCAGCCCGGAATTCAGCAAATGGCGGTCCACCGTCCGGCTGGGGGACAAGATCAATCAGCCGAACATCACCGGGATCATCCCCGAATACGGGATCATGCGCAATATCTGGCCCGAGCCCGGCGGCCGGTTCATCAACGATCTTGACAACCAGTACCGCCGGCGGGTGGCTTTCCTCGGCAACCGGCTGCGCGACTTCCTGTTTGGCGAAAAAGCCGATGTTATCGGCAAATATGTCTATATCGATGAAACGCCCTTCCTGGTCATCGGGGTAATGCGTGAAAAAACCCAGCCGTCCTCCTACAACCAGCGCGACCGTGACCGCGCGTTTATTCCCATGACCACCCACAAGGCGATGTTCGGATATACCTATGTGAGCAACTTCATCTATCAGATCTATGATCCGATGGGCCGGGAGGCCGTACAGAAGGACGTCTATACGGTGCTGGGTAAAAAATACAAATTTGATCCCAACGACTCCGAAACCTTGTGGATCTGGGATACCAGCAGCATGGATGAATTTATTTTCTATTTTACCCTCGGATTCAATATTTTTATGGGGTTGATCGGCGTGATCACGCTGATCGTCGGCGGGATCGGTCTGGCCAATATCATGTACGTGGTCGTGCAGGAGCGCACCAATGAGATCGGTGTCCGACGGTCGGTGGGGGCCAGACGGGGAAATATCTTTCGACAGTTTATTTTTGAAGCCTTTGTCGTCATCGGGATCGGGGCGTTCATCGGATTTCTGATCGCTTTTACCCTGATCACTCTGATCGCCGCGCTGCCGCTCGGGGATTTCAAGGAATCGGTGGGCACCCCCGAATTCAATCCGCTGGTGGCGATTGTGACGGTGCTGATCCTGGGAAGCGTCGGATTTCTCGCCGGGTTTTTCCCGGCGCGGCGGGCGGCCCGGCTGCGGGTGATCGATTGTTTGAGGTCATAGGTGAGTAAAAAAGGCACAGAGCATAAAGGCACAAAGGAAATGGTTCAACGATTCAACAGTGTGATGGTGGCTGGAGCCGTAAAATGAAAGATCAAACATGAATATCCTGATCCTGATCCGCGAATTTATCGAGGATATCCGCACCCAGAAGACCCGGGCCTTTCTGACGACCATGGCCATCTCCTGGGGGATCCTCGCAGTGACCCTGCTGATGGCCTTTGGCGAAGGGCTGTCTTTCCGGATGCGGGAGGGTCTGATGAATGCCGGCGACCGGATCATCCGGGTCTACGGGGGTCAGACGACCAAGAAATGGGAAGGGCTGCCGGTGGGCCGGCGGATCCTGCTGAAGGAGGAGGACTGCCGGGTCATTGAAAAAAGCATCCCCCAGGTGGCGGTGGCGGTACCCGGTCTGGGCAGAAATGTCCGGCTGAAAGTCGGGGACAACATCGTTTCGACCTATATGGAAGGGGTCTATCCCGAATTCGAATTTCTCAGGCGCACTTTTCCGGCGCCGGAGAGCCGGTTCCTGAACATGAAAGATCTGAATGAGCGCAAGCGGGTCGTATTTCTGGGGGGTGAGATCGCCAGAGAACTGTTCGGACGCCCGGATCCGATCGGCGAGACGGTTATGCTCGACGGCATACCCTTTACGGTGATCGGCACCATGCCGAAAAAGCTGCAGACTTCCATGAACAACGGGCCCGATGACCGGCGGGCGATCATTCCGTTCACCACCTTCAAAGGGATCTATGGGGACAAATATCTGGACGAGCTGATCGTCAAACCGGCGCGTTTTGAGGACGGCATGTACGTCGAGCAGGAGATCCGCCGGGTGCTCGGTAAAAAATATCAGTTCGATCCGGAGGACGAGCGGGCCGTGCCGATGTGGAATTTTATCGAAAATGAGCAGCAGGGCGGCAAAGTCTTCCGGGGCATCAATATTTTTCTGGGGGTGATCGGGGCCATGTCGCTGATCATCGCCGGTGTCGGTGTGGCCAACATCATGTATGTGGTGGCCAAGGAGCGGACCCGCGAGATCGGCATAAAACGGGCGGTGGGGGCAAAACGGAGCCACATCATCTTTCAGTTCATTTTCGAATCTCTGCTGATCGCCTTTACCGGTGGAGCGCTGGGTCTTTTTGTTTCGGTCGCGATTATCAGGATCATGTGGATGATCCCAGTATCGGAAGGCGCCATGGAGTTTTTAGGCCGGCCGCTGCTTTCGGAATCCGTCCTGGCGGTATCGATCATTCTGCTGACCCTGATCGGTCTCCTGGCCGGATTCTTTCCCGCCCGCAAAGCCGCCAGTGTGGAGCCGGTGCAGGCGCTGCGATATGAATAAGGAGAGTACCGGAACATTACCCGGGCTGTAAAAATTAATATCGCTCGCAATTGATGCATCATGGAATTTACGGTTGACGTGTAAAATCCCCCTTGTATCTGCCATCGAAATATCAAAACTCCGTGGCGTTATCAACCTTTCTGATTTTCCCATGTTAAAAAATGTTGTTGACAGTTTTTCACAGTAATTATCTTTATTTAAGAACAATCCTAAAGTATTATTATCCAGAATTTTCACGCAAATTTCTAATTTTCCGAATCCATCCAGTTTCAGACCGCCGGTAGTATTCATTAACATGAGGATCGTGGTTTATGAAACAGAAAATACTTTTTACAGCATATCTTATCATTGCCATTGCCTGTTCCAGCGGCTGGGCCCAGGGCACCCTGACCGGTGTCGTTATGGACTCACTGACCGGTGAAATGCTGCCAGGCGCCAATATTACACTAGAAGGTACTGCGTTAGGAGCAGCAAGTAACATTGACGGTGAATTCAGAATTGATGGCATACCGGCAGGAAATTATACGATTGAATCCGCCTATATCGGATATAAATCTGCTCGCATGTCGATTGATATCAGGGATAATGAAACAGCATATATTGTAGCACAAATTATACCTGATATCATTGAGGGTGAGACGATCTATATCACTGCCCAGGCTCTGGGACAGGCGGCTGCGATCAACCAGCAGGTCAGATCGAATACGATCATCAATGTTGTGTCGGAGGAAAAAATACAGGAGTTACCTGATGCGAACGCGGCAGAATCGATCGGCCGGCTGCCAGGAGTTTCACTGATCCGTTCTGGCGGTGAAGCCAGCCGGATCGTTATGCGGGGATTGAGTGATAAATATTCAACAGTCACTGTGAACGGAGTGCGGATCGCTCCGACTGATGCCGATGTACGCGGGCTGGATCTGAGTACGATCTCCCAGGGCTCGCTTGCCGGGATCGAACTGTATAAAGCTCTGACACCCGATAAGGATGCCGATGCGATTGCCGGATCAGTGAACCTGGTTACCAAAAAAGCGCCGGTTGATCGGCTTCTCAGGCTCGATGCCATCGGCTCCTACAATAAACTCAACAACAATTTTGGTCAGTATGATCTGCGGTTCAAATACGGTGAGCGTCTTTTAGAAAATCAGGTGCTGGGTATCCAGGTCAGCGGAAATATCGAACAACGGGACCGCAGCCGGGAGGAGAACAGCCTGGACAACGATCTCAATGCCAGGTTCCAGGGAATCCCCAGGTGGGAACTGGACGGCCTCGATCTCACCTATACAAATGAGACCAGAAAACGCTACGGTGTGAGTGTATTGTTTGATCTGAGCACGCCGGATGGTGGATCCATTCGGTTGAATAATGTCTATAACCAGACCAACCGGGATTATACCACTTATTATCGAAATTATATTCCGGTTTGGGGGGACGATCCCACAACCTATAATATCCGCGACCGGGAACAGAAAATTCAGGCCTATACCGGTTCGCTTACCGGAGAGAATTATTTTCTGGGACTTTCCTCGGACTGGGGTCTGTCGTATGCCGATTCCAGGTCTAAATACCCGTTTGATTATGAAATGAACTTTACCGAACCGGGCGGGATGCAGCTGGTCCCTGACACTTATGTCCAGGGGCCGCCGGAAGCCTTTATTCCTTATGCAAACAATAATTTCGATGTTACCCAGTTGCAATTTGCCTTTTACCGGGGTGAGGAAAATAAGGATATTGAGAAGAACCTATATTTGAATCTGGCCAAAGACTATATCCTTGGCAACAACTATACCGGTAATCTGAAACTGGGGGGAAAATACCGTCATAAAAAGCGGGATAAGGTGATGAGTGAGGTCTATTCACCCTATTACCTGTACGGTTACGCCGGATATATTAACGCCGGAGGGCAGTATCCGCTCAAGAGCCTGGCCGGATCCCGTTTCGCCGGGTTGGGCCTGATGGAGTCCGATCCGGTTCTCCTGGCTTATTTTGTAAATCAAAATCCGGAAAAACGGGAAATATATGATAAATATATGCTATATCCGCTGATTGAACAGGACGCTATCCGGCAGTGGTGGGATCTCAGCCGGAACGGATATCATTCAGATCAGCCGATAACCTATGGTAATGAATATTATGTTAATCCGGAAGCGGACGGGCAGTTTTATAACCTGACTGAACGAATTTCCTCTGCTTTTGCCATGAACACCTTCAACTACAGCGATCTGGTAACGTTTATTGCCGGGATCCGTGTCGAACATGAAAACAATGATTATGATGCCAAATATGCAACCGAATCGAGCGGAGGTTTCCCGATTCCCCGGGCAGTGTATAAGGATACTTCCTCCACGCACGAAGAGACCGTCTGGCTGCCGAATTTTCACCTTTCAGTGCGACCACTTGATCTTCTGACAGTGCGGCTGGCCGCATACCGTGCATTGGCACGTCCCGATTTCAACAACCGTCTTCCGAATTTTGTGGTTAGAGAACAAAGTTATGCGCTCGGGGGAAATTCCGTGCACATCGGCAACTCGGAATTAAAAGCCCTCACGGCATGGAACTATGAGATGAATGTGTCGGTCTTCAACAACACGATCGGACTGTTCTCTGTATCGGGATTTTACAAGGAAATATCTGATAACATCCTTTATCTGAACAACGTCAATATGAGCAGCAAAAGTGAACTCGAAAACATCGGCATTTATCTGGATCCTGCCCTGCGGCTGCCGAACGGGATCATAAATGTATACTACCCCTACAATTCACCCAAGAAAGCGTATGTAAAAGGCATTGAGATCGAGCATCAGGCCAACCTGACATTTCTACCAGGCTATCTGCGCAATATTGTCCTGAGCTATAACCTTTCATTTATCGATTCCAAAACCTATATCGTAACTTCTGAAGCATACACAGTACCATCGCCCGTTCCCGGTCTGCCACCATCAACGCGGTACCACCCGGTTGAGCGCCAGTCGAAAATGCCCGACCAGCCGGATTTCTTTGCCAATTTTGCTATCGGATATGATATCGGTGATTTTTCGGGAAGAGTATCGATGTTCCATCAGGGAGAATATATCAGCAGTTTCCAGTCCCTCAACCGGGATAATATATTCGATGCCTTTACCCGCTGGGATCTGGCGCTGAAATATCAGCTCCTATCCAATGTAGCGATTCTATTGAATATCAATAATTTCACAAATATCACAGAAACCAGATCGGAGAAAGACAACCTGAACGACTGGCATTTGCAAACCGATTCCGAAAAATATGGTATGACCGCAGATGTCGGACTCAGGCTGACTCTGTAATTGCCATCGAGGTAGGTATACTGAACTATAAACCATTAACAAATTGCAGGAGGTAAAGATGACAAATGTTAGTTTACGTATTTTATTAGTACTTTTACTGGCATTGCCCGTTCTCGGGTATGGCCAGAGTGATCTTGTTCTGCCACCCTATGCAATCAGCGGGCTGTATCTGGATGTTCAGATCACCAACGACGATGCCGGCCGTCCGGCCGACCGTGTTTATGTACTGCAGGACGGTATTTATTTGCTGGGTACGGTGATTACCAATAACGGGTATACACTGAGAATGCGTGCGGAAGATGGTGCCACACCGGTCATTTACCTGTATCCTCCAGAAGGAGGCACATTTCCATCACATTTTCTCCAGATGGGTGGTGATGCGTGGTTGAAGGATCTGGTCATCTGTGGATATGTTGAGGCCGATACCAGCCAGCGTTACAACAATCCACCCCGGATGATCCGCAGCCAGATAGCAGGATTCAATATCACCATTGACGGCTGTCTGCTCACCAATACCCGTGGCGAGCACCTGCGGTTTGAAGCTGATATGAGTGTGGTGAAAATCGTAAACTGTGTGTTTTCTAATCAGGGTGACCTCAACCGTTCCAATCTCGGTGCAGGAAAACCAATCGATTTCAGAAATGTGAATGTGGATTCAGCAATCAT
>Ga0209536_100011344_pt1 | contig 13066 bp, 12 predicted proteins | sample DeeMarSeWOR28_12_FD_187461 | JGI IMG/M metagenome (GOLD analysis project Ga0209536, IMG submission 187461) | Marine sediment microbial communities from White Oak River estuary, North Carolina - WOR-2-8_12 (SPAdes) (version 2) | ecosystem: Environmental > Aquatic > Marine > Intertidal zone >...
GACCTGAACCGTACTTGTACAGTACGTCGTAAGGTCCGACACCCGAGGACACCCGGAAGGGCGGCCATATCCGCTGTCGCAGCAGACGATTCGTGAAATATTCGGGTTAGGTAATGGCTCAAGGCTCAAGGATTAGGATTGTTTTTCACTGCCTTATGCCCTGTGCCTTAGGCCCCGATGCGTATACCTCGTGATTTCTGCCCGCTCCTCGCTGCCGGTTGGGATCATCATGACATGCAAGACTGGTTGAGCCAGCAATAGATTGCCGCACAGGCTCTGCTATAGAAGATGCAGGACCTCCGTCGGATGATCGATGAGGACTGCTGCACCGGTGGCTCTGAGTTCATCGGCCGTCCGAAAACCCCACAGTGCGCCAACTGGGTACATGCCCGTTGCCGCGGCTGTTTTCATGTCAGTACCGGTATCACCCAGGTAGAGAAATTTTTCAGGAGGGATGTCAAGTTCTTTTGAGATTTCTATTGCCAGGGTAGGATCGGGTTTCTTGGGGACCGAGGGTCGAGCGCCCGTGACATGATCGAAACGCCACTTTGAGAGCAATTCAGCAACCATTGCCTTGGTAGAGTCATCAGGTTTGTTAGACAAAACCGCCATCTTGAGATGTCGCAGGGTCAAACCGTCCAGAAGCTCTGGTACGCCATCATACGGCCGTGTCTTGCGCGACCAACGTTCGCGATACACCGCACGCATATGGGCAGTGCACCTGGCCACGGTGGCGTCATCACGATGACCTCCCGGGAGAGCCCGCAAAGCGAATATTTCCACCCCGTCGCCTACAAACTTTTTGCAGGTCTCGGCAGTGTGCCCGGGAAAACCTAAGCGATCGAGCGCCGCATTCATGGAATCGGTCAGATCTTCGATAGTGTCGAGGAGCGTACCGTCAAGGTCGAATAAAACCGCTTTGAAGTTCATTGGGAAATCACCTCTTGGAAGCAAGCCGGCCTCAAAAATTGGAGGCACTCTATCAATATCCATCGGTGTAGGCAAGGGTTTCATCAGCGAAGCTTACGAAGTTCATATTACAGGAAGAAGCTGTTATACTACAGAATCCGAAAAAGAAGATGTTCTTCCTGGTTCGATGGCCGGGAACGGTTACGGAGTCGATATGAAAGTGGAGATTAGACTGTTTGCCAGTTTGAGGAAGTACGGCCTTCCGCAAGAAGAAATGGAATTGGCGGAGGGCACGACAGTGGGGAATTTGCTGGAAAAAATAGGAATTCCACCCTCCGAGGTGGCGATTACTCTCGTGAATGGGCGACATGCGCAAGAAGAGCTGCCACTCAATGATGGAGAAACCTTGGCCCTTTTCCCGCCCATCGCAGGAGGATGATTTGTCCACGGTAGCCGATCGTGATGAATATCTGACCCAGTTTCTGAAACGATTGATCGAAGACACTGGAGAAGTTGAGAAAGCCATTGAGTCGCTGGTGGCTGCACAGGGTATCCCCAAGAGGATCGCAGAGTCGATCGCTTGCGACCTGGGGATTTTGCCCAAGCGGTACAAACTGAACGCAGGCACCCTGGGCTTCGAGGGCCAGAAGCGACTCTTGTGTTCGCAGGTTATGATCGTTGGCCTGGGCGGGCTTGGCGGTCATGTGGTCGAGCAACTTGTCCGCTGTGGCACCGGCATTGTCATCGGGGTGGATGCAGACCGTTTTGATGAGACCAATCTCAACCGCCAGCTCTACGCAGATCTCAACTCAATCGGTCGCAGAAAGACAGAGGTGGCCGAAGACAGAGTGGCCACAATCAACGATGCGGTGGAATTTCGTTCTCTCGCTTGCAAGGTGGAAGATTTGGAGGACAAGGCTTACGAAGGTGTCGACCTGATCTTTGACTGCCTCGATAGCATACCCTCCAGGCTCTATCTCCAACATGTGGGGGAGCGTTTCGCTGTTCCCCTGATCCACGGCGCCATTGGCGGCTGGTACGGGCAAGTGGCTGTTGTCTGGCCGGGAAGCCAGTTGTTGAGCAATATCTACGGTGGAGGACAGCAGGGCATCGAGAAGGATTTGGGAAACCCGCCTTTTACTCCCGCATTTGTCGCCACTTTAATGGTGACCGAGGGAATCAAAGTCCTTCTGGGACTAAAGCAGAAAGAAAACGGGCTCTTTTTTGTGGATCTGCTCAACAACCAGTGGGAGTATGTCACTCTCTGATTTGGAGCGAGACGAGCGAGACGAGAAGTCGGGCGAGACGAAAAATCGTGCAGCTTTTCTGATTCTTCCCGGCCCCGCAATTCCCCATTTAAGACTACCTTTCCCTTGCCAAATATGTTCACCTCGGGTAGGTTACTGTGGACCATAATTGAGTTCCATTATAACACCTTTGCTTCTGGGATCTTACCTGTGGGTGGAGAACTTTATGAATATGTCAAACCCATTGATAGCGCAATACTTGAGTTTTGCGCTGGTTGCCGCCAAGAAGGCTGGCGAAGCAATACTTGGGGTCTATCGGGGTGATATTGATGTCGTCTACAAAGATGATAATACGCCCCTGACATTAGCTGATAAACGTGCCCACGACACTATCCTTGACCAACTCAGGACCGAGTCCTTGAGACACATTCCACTACTCAGTGAGGAGGGAAAACATATTCCATATACCGAGAGGAGGAGCTGGGAAAATTTCTGGCTGGTGGATCCTCTGGACGGCACCAAGGAATTCGTAAAACGGAGAAATGAATTTTCGGTAAACATAGCGCTGATCCAGAGGAATAGGCCAGTGCTGGGCGTTGTTTTCGCCCCGGCTACAGACTCCCTGTATTTCGCAGCAGAGGGATTCGGTTCTTACAAGCTGGAGAACTTGAAGATAATTGAAAAAATAGAAAGTGACGTGGGTAAATATCGGCAGGACAATTCCCTGCTGGTTGATCTGGCCGGTTCGGCCAAGAAATTGCCCATCCATCAGCCTACGGACGGGTCAGGGGACAAACTGACGCTGGTTGGAAGTCGTTCTCACGGAACAAAGGCACTCACGGATTTGGTTCATAGATTAAAACAGCAATATGGAGAGGTGGAGTTCATTGCTGCTGGCAGCTCCCTGAAGTTTTGCCGTGTAGCTGAGGGCAGCGCAGCTGCATACCCGCGATTCGGTCCAACGATGGAATGGGACACTGCGGCCGGCCATTGTGTTGTGGAGCAGAGCGGTGGTGCTGTGTTGCGCATGATCGAAAAGACCCCACTTGACTACAATAAAGAGGATCTGCATAATCCTGGCTTTATCTGTATAGGAAAACACTTCAGAGACATTCGATTTCCATCCGAACTGGTCTAACGGATAAGTTTTCAATCATCTTGAGGAGTAACCATTCGATGGGCACGACTGTGAGATGGTTGCTTGCATTGACCCTGGCAGCCATTATCAGCACTGGTTGCGCCAGCGGCAAAAAGGCCAACGCTGAGAAAACGCAATCGGGAGAGGGTCCACAAGAAGCAGTTTTTTCGCTACCAGCTGAGATCCCTGCCAATTTGCTTCCAACCCTGGTGGTTGGAGTGGATTCTTGTTACGTTTTTCTGCTACCAGATGAGAACTCGCGCTTTTTCGGCCCTTTGATGCAAGGAGAAGTCGTCAAGAGACTGGATGTCTACAGGTATTGGATTAATGTATGGATTCCAAGGCTCAGGATCTCAGGTTGGGTGCGCAAGCACAAGGTATACGGTAGTGCCGAGAAGATCTCAGAGCAAGCGACAGTCCCCACAGAAATTCTTGCCACTGTGAGCATAGCCAAAAAAAGGGTCAATGTCAGGAAGGGAGCAACCGTGCAGTCGCCAGTTATCTACGTCGCAGAACAACGTCAGAGATTTCTGCTGTTGGATGAAAAGAGTGGCTGGTACCAGGTTTGGGTGCCTCATCTTGAGGAGGAAGGCTGGGTTTCATCGAAAGTTGTGGTCAAACAGGACAGCAGGTGAAGGGTTAAGTTGAAGTCTCCTGGGTAGTCGGTGTTTCGGCTATTTCTTCAGTTTGCTGGACGATTTCGCTGGCTGTTGCTTTATCACGAATCAACCCCTTTCCCGCTTTTACTCGAATGCGCGTGACACAGGGGGTAATCTTTTTCAACTCAATTTTGATCTTCAGATCATCGGCATTGGCAACAATTTTTTCGCCATCCTCAATTTCCTTTACCTGTTCCACCGGAATTTGCATTTTGCACAAAGCCACCAACAGGGCCTTTTTGACATGGTCGAACTCATGGGTGGTGGTTCGTGAAACCTGGCTGGTTAAGACGTACTGCGTGCCATAGGCGATACCTGATGTCACTGTCCCTATGGCAGTGACCGCTGTGGCACAACCTGTGAGGCTCAACATAGAGAGCCCGATGGCAATGCTCCGAAATGTCTTGGTGAGATTCGCCTTCACTACCCAAACTTCGTCCAGTCGATATCAATGATCCTTGCGTTGATTTCAATGATCCATCCCACAGAAACCAGTTGGAGCAAAGAGCATACCAAAAAAAACCGGATAAGATCTTTTGTAAAATCAGATTCTTATCCGGCAAAACTTTGAGGTTCTACTCATTCAGGGCCTAAACGCGGCCACAAGTGCCCATTTGTGTCACAAGGTCGACAAAAATTCTCAACTGTCATTACCATTGTCTAGCCTGACCCGGTAAGCATACTATCAAGATGCTCCAGGTCATTGATGAGCTTCCACTCCCCACCTCCCGCCTCAACTCGTGTTCTCCAGTCTTCAACCCGCTTATAGTATTCCCGGGGATCAACATTGTCGCTGCGCAGTTTGGTGACGTTTAAGGCAATCACATTGCAGCCATCCAGCTGGATGGGGAAATTGCGTATGTGCCCTCTTGCCAGCTCTTCCTTAAGGTCAGAAAATATCAGGATGTATTTATCTCCGGCTCCGGTCTCGTTAAGATATTCGACGGACTGCAAGACCCCGCCGGTAATGTCTGTGTAAGCGCTGTCGCTTGCAGTTCTCACGAACTCGTCCACTTTCCGTTTGAAGAGACGTTTCTGCTGATTGGCCACCGACGGACGCCTGTCGAAGGTCATCTTGGCTATAATGTCCTTTTCGCTGAAGCTTCCGCTGTCAATACGAGCGACCGCCAGACTGTCTCCGGGTTGCAAGATGCCAAGGAGATAGTTCATGATCGCTTCAGCTCGCTTCAGTTCCTTCCTGTACGTGCCTGAGGTGTCCAAAAGCATGTAGACTCCCCGGGAATGACTGGTCGTATCAGCGCACTCCCACAGCAACATCGAAGAAAACAGGATTAGGATCAGAGGTTTCTTCATCTCGACGCCTCCTCCTCTACGATAATGTCATGTTGATGCCTTTTATCCCTAATCAGGTTCTCCATCCAAAGCGGCGGAAAGATGAAGAGGTCGTAGATATTGACCAGTAGCTCGCCCAGATAGCGGCCTATGTTTCCGAACAAACGGAGTAAAAAGGCGAGCCCCCGCAACATTGCCGCACCTATCACCCCCAAAAGGGCACGGGAGGAGTGGATAAAGGACTCAAGGGGTATGGCCACAAATGTTAGGGCAAAGGGTAGAACGAAGCCCATGACCATTTGCCCGACGGTGGGAATCCAGTTATTCACAGCAACAGCTGCCGATTCCGCAGCGACGAGGGATTGCCTCAGGGCTTGCATGTCCGCGGCGATCTGATCTCGCATAAACGCCAGTGCTGCCTCGACACTTGCGAGGATCAACAGGATGGAGAAGGTGATCCAGATCATGCGAGTTCGCATCTTGTCATCCATCTGCCCGATGATGGGAAACAACCGGGTGATGCGCAGTGATTCCATCAAGTAGAGGCCCATGGCGACCTCCACCAAAATGATAACCAGCGCAGCGACATTGGCCGTTTTGAAATCGCCGATGTAGCTGCCTCCACCAACCATTTCCGACATGGGGAGTGCAATAAGGTTAAAGTTTATCACTGCGCCCCCTACGGCAATGAGCAAAACGATACCGGAGATGAAAAACTGGGTGAGGGATGAGGCGGTTAACATACGCGCTGCCTTGTCGGTCTGACCCCTTATTTCCTCATATTCAGCCATCCGGTTGTCAATCACCCTGGCACGTTCGTGTAATCCAGTTATCGTTTTGCCGACGTGCTCGAGGGTCTGTGCCAGTCGGCGCCAATAGGGCATCATTTTGTTCAGCAAAGTGTGGCGAGCGGCCACAGCCTGTCGGTATTCTTCCATGGAACTCTTGTACTGAGAGACAGCCGTTTTGTGGAGTTCGTCCAGAATGGTAGCTACTGTCCCATCACCCTGGGAAGGAATATTTGCCACCACCTCCACGGCGTTCACCCAACCTAATGGGGGTGGCGGTGACTCGGAGCTTTCCCGATAATCTTCGTCAATACGTGTCGTTTGATCTGAGAGGGCACGGTGGAGGGTGGGATAGCCACTCAGGTCACGCTTTACCACCGCATCGACACGCTGAAATTCCCGCTCGATCAGTCGCTCCAACGATTCCATGCCGGCGGTGAGCAGGACCTCTTTATTGCGCTGCACCAGTTTTTTTTCTGCGAGTAGCACTGATCGAGCCGCCAAGCGGAACCCGTTGTGGATCACCCGGCTCAAAGAGTAGATTGCTCTGTGTGCTGGAGTCCGCGCCAGATAGAGCAAGACCACCATGACCGAAATCCAGATGAACATGGATAGGACTGGGGATCCCGGCAAAATGATGAGCAATTTTGTTAAAGACATAGGAGCCTCCTCTTATCTCACCGGTGGTCTTCCCGCGACAATAGGGCCGCAGATCTATCGCCGGTGGTGAAAGCGTCAGCACGGGGGGAAAGTGAGCCCGGTGATCTATGGTGTCTTTTTCTATACGTCAACATGCACAATTTGATCATTGACCTTTTTCGTCTGAATAGAGCCAAATTAGAGTCCTGCTGTCGGGGGGTTGGAGATTCTCAATTTTATTTTTAATTGAACACCACAATAGCAAAAGTTATTGTCAAATCAGTAAACTACTTCACCCCAACCGCAAAGAACTCAAGTTTCAACCTCTGCACAATTGAGCAAGTTCTATACCAGCGGTGGTTTACCGTGTCTTAAAAGCCCTGTTCTCTGCGGTTCTGGCCTCTACAGAGGCCCCTACCCTCGTGCGGAGCGCAATGACTCAATGGTGCCTGGCGCCTTGAGCTCTATGCCTGCAGACTCCTGAGAAGAAAGGTGCCGCACACACCGTCCCACAGATAGCGTTTCGACACACTGAGGTGAGCATCAAATAGATTACATGCTTATCAGGTACGCTTCCCCACTCACAGCTGCGGAAGTGAACACCGGCCTCCCGCCAGTCACCTTAGAAAAGACTTCATGATCCTCCATCTACATACCGGCCGTTGTTCTATGCAAACCATATTATGCTCTCAGTAGTATCACTCAATGTGAGCGGCTTTTTCAGCCGTCGTAGTTTTTGGCTGCTATGGCGAAGTCGGCTCAGCCTTGACCTTGCTGCGCCCGCGGGCTATTTGCTAGAGAGACTTAGCCATTGAAATTTACACCGGAACTGTCCTATAAGAGGGCGAACACTCACATGACAGTGGGAGGAATTGAGGATGCCTAAGAATGTTGTTGTTATTGGTGCTGTTGCGCTGGGGCCAAAAGCTGCTTGTCGTTTTAAGAGAGTGATGCCGGATTCCAAGGTGACTATGGTGGACAAGGACCATCTTATCTCCTACGGTGGATGCGGGATTCCCTACTTTATCTCTGGAGACGTGAGCGATCCGGGACAGCTTCAGGAAACGAGTTTTCACATGCTTCGAGATAAAGAGTTTTTTCGTCAGGCTAAAGACATTGAGGTTTTGACCCATACCGAGGCGCTGAGCATTGATCGAGAGCAAAAACAAGTTCTCGTTAAAAACCTCCTGACCCAGAAGGAAAGTGTTCTCCCCTACGATAACCTGGTGCTTGCCACCGGCAGCCGTCCCAAACGGTTGGATATTCCAGGCTTCGATTTGGCTGGGGTCTTTGCGGTGAGCAACATGAGTGCGGCCATTGCCATCAAGGATAGAATTTCCAGCGGTGAGGTGGAAAAGGCACTCATCATTGGGGCAGGATTCATTGGGCTGGAGATGGCAGAGGCCCTCACAGATATGTGGGGAATTGAGACCACGGTGGTGGAAATCACGGACCAGCTTCTTCCCGGTCTAATCAGCAGAAACATGGCCAAAATTGTCCAGCATCACATGGAGGAGCGGGGGGTCGCTTTTCAGCTGGAAGACAGGGTTGAGCAGTTGGAAGGTGACACGAGAGTGGAGCGGGCCATTACCACTCAGGGAGTCGTTGAAGCGGATCTGATAATCGTGGCTGTAGGAGCTCAACCGAACTCCGATCTGGCCATTGCCGCTGGTTTGGAAATATCTCCCGGGGGCGCTATTGTGGTGAACGAGAGGATGCAAACATCCGACCCGGACATCTATGCTGGCGGGGATTGCGTCGAAATTACAAATTTGATCACCGGCAAGCCCGGTCACTACCCCCTTGGCTCCATGGCCAACCGCCAGGGGCGTGTTATCGGCACCAACCTGGCCGGCGGCAGTGCCGAATTTCCCGGCGCTGTGGGGAGTTTTGTTGTCAAAGTATTTGACCTCTCCGTTGCCGCCGCTGGCTTGAGTATCGAAATGGCGCGCCGTGAAGGGTTTGACGCTGTGAGTGCTTTCGTGGTCCAGTTTGACCGAGCCCATTTTTACCCGGAAAAGGAACTGATGAGCTTAGAAATGGTAGTGGAAAAAGGTACCGGAAAAATCCTCGGCATCCAGGGTGTTGGCAGCATGGGCGACGGCACGGTGGGCCGGATCAACGCAGTGGCCGCAATTCTAAAATACAATCCCACCACAGAGGATGTCAGTAACCTGGAGCTAGCCTATTCTCCCCCATTTTCCGCGGCCATGGACATCCTAAATGCCCTGGGAAACACTGCCGAAAACATCTTGGCCGGAAAGAACAGGGTTGTGGATGTGGACGAGTTCGATGAGCTCTGGCGACAAAGAGACGCGGGCGACGTGGTCTTTCTGGACTGTCGAGGCTGGGGCAACGCAGAGCCTTTTGTAAAGAAGTATCCTGATCACTGGAAAAGCATTCCACAGGATGAGTTACTGACCAGGATGACGGAAGTGCCTAGAGACAAGAAACTCGTGCTGATCTGCAATACGGGTGTGCGTTCCTATGAAGCTCAAGTGACCTTGGACCAGATGGGAATAACGGACACCTGTAACCTGCAGGGGGGGGTGGCGTGCCTGAAGAAGTGGGGCCTGGATCTCGGCTAACGCGAGATCCAGCAGGCAGCTGACATTGAGCAGCTGTAAATCTGCTTCGTTACTTCCAGATGTGACCTATACGTATGATTTCCTATTTTGCCTAGTTTCCAATTTTGAGATTTGGGATCCTTTTAAATTCCGATTCGTTATTGGTGATTACTACGGAATTTTCCGATAGTGCATGCGCAGCGATAAACATATCAAGACAACCAATCTCTGTCCCCTGTCTTTCTGGATGGGAACGAATAACACCTTAATGTTGCGCGGCGACATCATCGTAAGCCGAAATTTCAATCGGCGCAATGGATTGAGCTAATGCGAGCTTGTTTTGTGCTGGTTTGTCGTTTTTCATCACGCCGTATTCGAGTTCACATGAGGTTATGGAAGAAACCCCGATTTCTGAAACCTGGATCTGCCTGAAACGTTCTACTATTAAAGACTTGCCCCAAATCACTTGCTAGTCCTTCGTTTGCTGCTTCTGCTGGGACAGTACTTTCTCTAGGGCCATATCATGCTCAGGGGTATGATGGCATAGAGCCTGATAGGCAGCAGAAAGTTCGAGCACCTCCTCCAAGCTCCTTCCTTGTGAAAGATAGAATAGACGTTTTGCCAAACGGAGGATATTCGGAGGTTGTTTTGAGATTTCAAAAGCGATTTCCGTGCAACGCTGAACAAGATTTTCTTGTGAGACGACTTCGCTTACCAGGCCAATCCGGTGGGCTTCGTGTGCATCAACTATCCTGCATGTAAATGCAAGCTCACATGCTCTGGAAAATCCTATTATACGGGGCAGAAAAAATGCTCCGCCATCGCCGGGGATTAAGCCGACGGAAACAAAAGTTTCCCCGAAACGGGCTTTTTCGCTGGCGATACGTATATCGCACATGCATGCTAAATCACAACCAGCACCTATAGCCGGACCGTTGACTGCTGCTATGGTCGGAACATCCAGATAATGGAGAGCCAGAGGGATACGTTGGATACCTTTGCGGTAGTTCTCACGCAACTGCTCAGGATTGCCCGAGAACATACCTTGCTTATCACGCATATCCTTGACGTTGCCGCCAGCCGAAAAAGCTGAACCAGCACCGCTGACAATCAGGACATAAATATCGTCACTGTTCTGAACTCTATGGCATACATCCACGATTTCATTAATGATTGTTTCACCTGTTATGGCATTTCGGATATCGGGTCGATTTAATGTTAAATAAGCAACAGATCCTTTTTTCTCGAAAAGTATTTCCTCATATAACATAGGTAAAACCTCCTTATTCAGGGATTTTCGTGGTAAAAATCTTAGAAAAAATTTTCATCAAAAGTCGATTGAGAGATTCTAATAATTTTGCGTTTTCCGATACGTTTTCGTGTTGTTGGCAAAAATCTATGAAACTTTATCTTTTATTATGATTCGCGCATCTACAACGCTGAGGCCTCGTTCATAGACAATAACGGGATTTAAGTCCATCTCCTGTATCGCAGGATATGCTTCGATAATGTCGGAACATCTCAGCAGCAATCTCTTCAGCACCTTTTTGTCACGAGGAACCACTCCCCTGTAACCATCTAGAAGTGGGGCGGACCTTATCTCTTTTATCATCTTCCTGGCGGAGTAAGGCGAGATGGGCAGCACCCTGAAGGAGACATCCCGTAGGATCTCCACCAGCACCCCTCCCATTCCGAACATAATGATCGGGCCAAACTGGTCATCTATTTTTGTACCTATGATCACCTCCATACCCTCTTTGGCCATGGGGGACACAAGCACACCCCTTATGTCAGCATTCGGGTCGAATCTTTTTGCGTTCTCGACAATCTCATCGAAGGCGTTGCGGATTTCCCTTTCGGTCCGAAGTTTGAGCCGGACCCCCCCCGCGTCGCTTTTGTGCAAAATATCCGGGGATACAATTTTCAATACCACCTCACCATCGATGTCCCTGGCAATGCTCACCGCTTCATCCACCGTTTTTGCCAGATGATCTTTTGGAACAGGGACGCCGTGTGAATGTAAGAGTTGCTTCGCTTCATATTCCAATAAAAAAGCGCGGCCATCTTCTTTCACCTGCCGGATTATCTCTGAGCCTTTGGACGTCGCCTTCTCGCGCCAGTTAAAGACAAACTTCGCTCTGGCATGATATTGTTCCAGAAATCTTCCATACTCGGCCAGCACGCCAATGCATTTACATGCCACATCCAGCGAGTCGTAAACCGGAATGTTATAGTAACGCAAAAGGTCCAAGGCATGAGGTTTCTCGGGGCTATAAAGACTATGGAGAACGATCGGTTTCTTCCGTTTTTTCACCAACTTTCCCATCATGTGGGCTGCACCTTCTTCTGCTAAGGCCAGACTTTCCGCAAAACGTATGCCGTAGCCGCCAAAAAGGCCCACAACTAATAACCCGCCGACGCTGGGATCCTTGAGGATGATTTCTGCACATTCGGCAAAGATGGCTGGATCTGCATCCGCGCCTCCTGCAACATCCACAGGATTTGGTACTGATGCGGCGAAGGGAAGAATCTTTTTCAGTTTGGCCTGGGTCTTACCGCTCAACTCCGAGATCATCAGCCCCAAATCGGTTAAGAGGTCGGCAGCAATGGTGGCATGGCCGCCACCGTCGGCAAGAATGGCAACACTATTGTTTTTAATCGGGGGAAGGCTCGAAAGGGTTTCTGCCACAGGAAAAAGTTCATCCGAATTTTCAATCACTATGATCCCTGCCCGTTCGAAGGCGCCCTTCGCCACTTCCGAGATACCGGCAAGGGCCCCGGTGTGTGATCCCGCAGATCTTTTTCCTGTGGCCGTCCGCCCACTTTTGAGCAGGATAACCGGTTTCTCGATGGTGGTCTTGTAGGCCTGTTGCAGGAATTCACGACCCTGTCTCATCCCCTCCACATAAATGAGAATGGCCTTGGTATCAGGGTCTTTCCGGAAAAAATCCAGATATTCGTGAAATTTGATATCCGCCTCGTTTCCCACTCCCACGTAATAAGAAAATCCCTTCCGGCTCTTGATTTTCGCTTCCGTTATCAAGGTAAGGGCCATGTTGCCGCTCTGGCTCAAAAGGGCAATGTCCCCTCTGGGCGCATCACGCAAACCCACAAGATTGAGATTGTCTTTCAGGTTCATCATGCCGGAGGTGTTGGGGCCTATGAGACGGATGTTGTGTTTTCTGGCCACTGCCACCATCTCGTCTTCGAGCTTTCTGCCTTCCTTGCCGATTTCGCCGAATCCGCCTGCAATAACGACAGCTCCTTTGACCCCCTTTTTGCCGCAATCTTCCAATATGGCAGGAATTGTTTTGGCCGGTGTGGTAATCAGGGCAACGTCAACCGAATCCTCGATATCAGAGACATTCTCATAGCACTTGAAGCCGAGTATACTTTTCTCTTTTGGGTTTACCGGATATATGTTCCCCTGGAATTTTTCATCCAAAAGCGTTCTAATGGCCTGGAAGCCTCTCTTGGTTTCAGTCTTTGATGCCCCAACAATGGCAACAGACTCGGCATCAAGGATCTTTTCAAGAGACATTTTCTCCTCCTCATAAATGTTTGTCCTCACACCTTATCTACTCTGAAAGAGTATTCTCTCTGCTTATTCTCTTTTTCTTTCCTCGAATTCCTTCAAGGCTTTTTGCCTCTCCTTTGTGGAGACGCAGGCCAGACATGCCTCAATCTCATAGTCCATCAGAGCTTCGAGACTCGCTTCTCCCCGCGCCATCTGAAGACCCTTTTTGATCATTTTTGTGGAAAAGGCTGAATTATTGGCGATCTTCTCTGCCATTTCCCTGGCCTCATCCGTTAGTTGTTCGCCGGG
>Ga0209536_100011345_pt1 | contig 13065 bp, 11 predicted proteins | sample DeeMarSeWOR28_12_FD_187461 | JGI IMG/M metagenome (GOLD analysis project Ga0209536, IMG submission 187461) | Marine sediment microbial communities from White Oak River estuary, North Carolina - WOR-2-8_12 (SPAdes) (version 2) | ecosystem: Environmental > Aquatic > Marine > Intertidal zone >...
CATCAGGTCGGAGTACCCGTTCGCGGTGAAGATCGCGGCGGGCAAGATCAACGCCGTGTCGGGCGAGGGATGGCGCGACGGGCTGCACCGCGACCCCCAGGACTACATGATCGTGCCGGAGCAGCCGTGGCTCGACGGCTACTGCGTGGAGAAGGGGATCATCCGCCAGTTCGTCGCCATGCCGCTCGGCAGCGGCTACAGCGCCGAGGAGCAGATCACCGGCGAAGCCGACTACGGCGGGCTGCAGATCGAGGCGTACCCCATGAAGCGGGAGGTCTACGAGCGTCTGCGACAAGAGCGGGCCGTGCTGAGCCGCAGCTTCGCGGCCGCGAGCCTCGAGCTCTGCGCCACGCGCGCCGCGCCCGACATGGGTCTCGCACCGGGCGGCCGCATGCGTCAGGAGATCTTCGACGACCGCTTCCGCCTGGAGGACTGGGACACGCGGCACCGGGCGCGCTGCTTCGTGCACATCGCCAACTCCATGACCTGGCGCGCCATTACCGGGAGCCCGCCGCCGACGGTGCCACCCACGGCGAAGGAGTATCAGGCCGCGCACCTCCCCTGGTTCGAGTACTACTCGGAGGGGTCCACGGCGGTGGGCGGCTCCAGCATCCTCGAGAAGCTCAAGAGCGTAGCGCAGCTGGGGAAGGACAAGGGCGACGTGCCGCTCCCCGACAACGAGTCGGTGGAGGTCGGTGAGGTGGTCGCGCTCCGGAAGGGGCTCAAGAAGGGCCAGGTGCGGGAGGGGGTGTTCTAGCTGAGCCTTGCCGGCGGCGATCCGCTGGGATACGCTTGCCGTTGACTCCCGACAGGATGAGACCCGCGCATGCCGCTTCCCGAAGACGGAGTGCGACGCTTCCTCACCGACCTGCGCTCGGGCGGCGACCGCCGCTCCGGGCGGGACCGGCGCCGCAGCTCGCGACCCGGCTCGCACGACCGCCGCACCGAGGATCGCCGCCAGCCGCTGGCGCAACAGTTCTCGGTGGCCCAGGGGCTGCTGATCCGCGAGATGGTGCTGCGGCCCAACCTCGAGGCGGCCTGCCCCGCGTGCAACGGCAACCTGATGCTCGGTCCGCCCGAGAAGCACGCCGGCACGCGGATGCAGGAAGTGCACTGTACGGCGTGCCGCCGTCACGCGCTCCTGGTGTACAACTGATGACTCCCGACCGGAGACCGTGCCTCATGCGTGCCTATCTCCGCGCCTGCGTCGTTCTGCTGCTGCTCACCGCGTTCGCCGCCTGCGGCGGCAAGCGCGTTCTGGTGCCGCCCCGACTCGACCTCATGCCCTACGGGCGCGTGGCCCTCGTGATCTTCACCGTCGAGAACGCCAAGGGCTCGCTGCACGAGTTCGCGACGCAGCGGTTTGCCGAGGAGGTGCTCGCGGCGCAGAGCATCGAGGTGCTCGAGCTGGGTGAGATGACCTGGTTGCTCGACGAGAGCGGCCGGACGCGCTACGGTCCCGAGGAGGCCCGGTTCATCGGCGAGGACCATGGGGTCCCGCTGGTCTTCGTGGGGCACATGGTGGTGTCCAACGTGAAGCCCACCGCCTCGATTACCGGCATCCCGCGCGTCGGAGCGGAAGTGGACCTCTCGATCGCGGTGCGTCTGCTCTCGACGGAGTCCGGGGCCACGGTGTGGAGCCGTTCGGCCGAGGGCACCGCGATGGTGGGAGAGCTGGCGTTCGACGGTGGCATTCCTTCGTTCGGCGGGCGGGATCCCAAGGACGCCTACGGCGACCTGGTGGACCCGCTGATCTACGAGATCACCCGCGACCTGCGCCCGACCTACCGGCGGGAGTAACCGCCTCCGACTGCGGGCGGGGCAGCCTTCCTTGGAGGAGGCTGCCCCGTCGTGTGTTTGGCCCCGGTGTGGCGCTACTTGATCGGCACCGACACCGAGATCTGGTGCGTCATCACGGTGGCGTCCTGCAGCGTGAGCGGTGCATCGGGCGCCCACACGATGTCGCCCGCCGCAGCCGCGTCGAGCCGGTCCTCGGCCCAAGCCCAGTCGCTCGCGACGCCGGGGCGCCCCGTGCCGGTGGTCACCCTCCCCTGGTAGCGCAGCTCGAGCCCGGTGAAGCGGAAGCTGACACCCCAGCTCGGCGCCCACTCCATCCACTGCTCGTCCTGCCGCCGGCTGGTCTCCTCGACGTTGTCCCACTGGTCCAGGTGGTAGTCGTACGCCCGCACCTGCAGGCCGAGCTGGAGGGAGGCCATCCCTACCCGCTGGGTCACGCCGAGACCGAGGAAGGCGTTGCCGAACCGGAAGGTGTTCTCCAGGATCTTCCCGCCGGCGGGGATGGTGTCCCCCCGAATTGTCGCGGTGGCCGAGTCGGCTTCTGCCCAGGTGTCGCTGAACGCCGGCTGGTACACGAGGTCGAACGCGAAGGTGGTGTGCTCGGTCGTGCGTGAGAACCCCACCCCGATGTCGAACGCCGAGCTGTTGCCGGGATCCTTAGGAGGCTCCTCGGGGATGTATTCCAGCACATAGCTGGGAATATTGGGATGCGACTTCAGGTTGGCGGTGAGGATGCCGCCGACCCGCCACCCGCTCGTGCCGATCGGCTGGACGTACCCCAGGTGGAGGCCCCAGGTACGGGTCACGTCGCGGCCGTGCTGTGTGCGCGACCGGGGTTCCCACTCGGGCCACGGTACCGAATCCACCAGTACCCAATCGAGGTACTCGACGTCGTGGTCCATGTCGAACCGGTTGTGCAGGATGACCGCCTCGGCGGCGCGATTGCCACTCCACTCCTTGGTGAGCCCGACGCGGAAGTCGGCCATGCTGCCCCACTGGTCGATGCCGACCGCACCGGCGTAGAGATGCTCCACCCCGTCCACCGCCTTGAGGTCGGCGTAGAACGCGCTCCCCGCCAGCGCGATGGCCCCGGGGAACAGCCGGCCGAAGTTGAGGTACGCGTATTTGTTGGTGGCGGAGCGTTCGCTCAGCAGGTTCTGCCCGCCCCAGAAGGTGTTGGGCCCCGACAGCGCCTGGCGCTCGAGCTGCTGCAGCGCCACGCTGCCGCCGCCGAACCATCCCCTGGAGTTGAACAGGGCGCCGGCGGGGAGGGTCTGGGCATTCCCCGCGTTGTTGGAGATGCTGTAGAAGGTGGGCGTGGCGAACACGTACGGTTGGCTGATCCGGCTGGTCTTCGCCGGATTCACGAAGGGATCGAGCAGCGCGTCGTCGAGCGCGATCGAGACGTTGCCCATGCCCAGGTTTTCCGACGGAAAGATCAGGAATTGGTCGCCGGACGCGACGGGGAGCGTCTTGAGCGCGATGAACTGCGCCGCCGCCGTCGTGGGGGGCGTGAGAGCCAGGAGCACGAATGTGAGAGCGGGGCGCACGAGCGACGGGACCGGATGCATAGGAGCCTCCTGGCAGGTGAGGGGAGGCACCGCCTGTTCCTTCGTGGACGCCGTGGGGCGAATTCCCTACACTTCCACTACTTGGGGCGCTCGCTCCTCAGCCGGCGGTGCCCGCTGCACAGTGCATACCCGGTGCGCTGCGCCTTCGTCACAGGCACCAGGAGGTGTGGAGGTGACCGCAGACCGCCCGGGCGGGTATCCCCGGTGAGGACGGAGGGCGATGCCGCCTTGGTGCGGCGTGTCCTGGGTGGCGACACGGGGGCCTACGCCGGGCTCGTCGCCCGCTACCGCGACCGGCTCGGCCGATACGCGGTGCGCATGCTGGGAAACGCGGCGGACGCCGAGGAGGCCGTGCAGGACGCGTTCGTGCGCGGCTACCGCTCGCTCGGCCGCTGCGTGCCACCGGAGCGGTTCGGGGCGTGGCTGTTCGCCATCCTGGTCAACCGCTGTCGCACGCTCGGGGCGCAGCGCGCGCGGCGGGAGCGGACGGTGGTGTCGGAGGAGGCGGTCGTAGAGCGGGCTTCGGTGGAGCACACTGCCGCTGACGACGCCTGGCGCGACGCCATCGCCTGGGCCCTCGCGCAGCTCACGGCCGAGCAACGAGAGGCGTTCGTGTTGAAGTACGTCGAAGAGTTGAGTTACGAGGAGATGAGCGAGCTCACGGGCGCGGGGATATCGGCGCTGAAGATGCGCGTCGCCCGCGCACGCGACGAGCTGCGCCGTCTCTTGGAGGACCAGCATGGATGAGCGCGATCCCCTGATCGATCGAGCGATCGAGACGCTCAGAGAGCCGGTGCGGCTGGATCCCAGCATGGACCAGCGCATCATGGCCGAGCTCGAGCGGGGCCCGGCTCCCCGGGCGGGAACGCAACCGCTGTGGGCGGCATGGGATTGGCTGCGGCGCGGTCGCTCCGTGACCGTGAGCCCGCTCGGTGGTCTGGCGGCCGCCGCGGCGCTCGCCGCGCTGATTCTCGTGGGGCAGTGGGGCGCCGCTCGCTGGAACGACTCCGCGCCGCCCGCGGCGGCCCTGGAGGCGGCGGCCGTGCAGTTCGTGCTGGTGGCGCCGGGCGCGTCCACGGTGACGGTCGTGGGCGACTTCAACGACTGGAGCGCGACCGCGACGCCCCTGCGCCGGGCGCCGGGAGACGGGCTGTGGGCCGTGTCCGTGCCGCTCCCGCCGGGCCGGTACCGGTATGGCTTCCTGGTGGATGGGGCCCAGTGGGTGAAGGACCCCGCCGCGCCGCCAGCGCTCGAGGATGACTTCGGACGACCGAACTCGGTCGTGACGGTGAGGGGCTCATGAACGATCGACGCAGTGCTATGGGTGTGCTCCTCGTGGTGCTGCTGGCGCTCGCCCCCCGCGCCGCAGCGAGCCAGGAGCCGCGACTGACCGTGCTGTCGGGGATCTACCGGGCCCAGGTGGAGGCGATCCTCGACTCGGCGCGTGCGCGGGACCTCCCGGTCGAGCCCCTCGTGGACCGCGCGCTCGAAGGCGCGAGCAAGGGCGCCGACGGCGAGCGCATCGTGGGCGCGGTGCGGCGTCTGTACGGGGAGCTCGCGGTGGCCCGCGATGCGCTGGGTGTGCGCTCCAGGGGGGCGGAGATCGTGTCCGGGGCGAGTGCGCTTCGTGCGGGGGCGTCAGCCGGCGACCTGAGGCGTCTGCGCGAGCTGCGGGGTGATCAGTCCCTCACGGTTGCGGCGGCGGTGCTCGCCGACCTCGTCGCGGTGGGGGTGCCGGCCGACACGGCGATAGCGGCGGTGCTGGCGCTCGCGGAGGTCGTAGACGACGCCGAGTACATTGCTTTCCGGCAGAGTGTGGAGCGTGACATCGCGCTGGGTGCGTCGCCCACGGCGGCGCTCGGCGTGCGCCTGGGGTCGGGCGCGGCGGGCGATGCGCTGCTGCAGTCCCCCGCCGAGGGACCCAATGTGCCAGGCGAACAACGCCCGCGTGAGAGGAAGCCCTAAGGTCGGCCGCCGCGCGTGACGCGCCGCCGGCCGGCGGTTCTCGGACTGTTCGCGTGTTGGCCCTGCCTCGCGTCGAGCCTGGCGGGCCAGACTACCGGTACGCTCGAGGGTGGCGCGTCGTACGTGGATTACGACGGCTTTCTCCCGAGCGCCGCCTTCTACCTCGTCCCCTCCGTGCAGTTCCAGCGACCCGGCCTCTCCCTCGGCGGCCGGGCGAGCTGGGTCGTGTTCGAGAGCGGCAACTCGGTGCTGCAGGCCAATGCGGCGGGAGGGTGGCTCCACCCCGTCGGCGGATCGCTGCGCGCCGAGCTCTCAGGCTCGGCCGGGCTCTCCGTCTACACCGCCGCCGACCGGTACGGGCACGTGCTGCTTCGGGGGCGGATGCACGTGGTGGGGCGGCGCGCCGGCGGCTGGCTCGGTGGCGTGACTGGCCGGTCCTTCCTGGGTGGCGACTCCGATACCCCGGTCGAGATCGCGCTCGGTGGCTGGACCGTGCGGGAGGCGCTGACGCTCAGTGGCAGCGCCACGCGCACCTGGTTCAACGAGTTCGTCTATCTCGACGTGGAAGCCAGCGCGGCGCTCCAACTGTCAGGATTCGAGGTTCGCTACCGCGGCGGCTTCCGCACGTGGGCGAGCAACGTCGACGAGGGCCTGTACGGTGAACTCCTGGTACACGTGCCGGTGTCGCGCCGCCTCGCCGCCGAGCTGAGTGGGGGCACCTACCTGTCCAATCCGGTGCGCGGGATTCTCGGGGCGAGCTACGCGAGCCTCGGGGTACGCCTGAGCACGTCGTCCCGGCGCCGAGCGCCAGCCGTGGAAGTGGAGGAGGCGCTCGTGCGGGCGTACGGCGAAGCGCCCGAGGCTGCCCGCCCGGTCGTTGCCCGGCTCGAGGTCGAGCGGGAGGCTGCTGAGACCGTGCGGCTGGTGGTGCACGCCGGCGGCGCAGCGCGAGTCGAGATCACGGGCGACTTCACCGACTGGGTGCCGCTGACGCTCCAGCGCATGGACGAAGAGGTCTTCGAGATCACCCTCCCGATCCCGTTGGGCGTGCACCGGCTGAACGTGCGCCTCGACGGCGGGGAGTGGATCGTGCCGCGCGGGATGCGCGCCGAGCAGGACGAGTTCGGCGGCGTGGTCGGAGTGCTGGTGATCTCGTAGCGCCAGGCGGCTGTCGGTCGGCGGCGGCGTGCGTGCCAAGGGCCCCTCACGGGGCCCTTGTGACGTCCGGGTCGGCTCGTGGGCGCGCGCTACCCGCCGGAGCGGGGTGACTCGTCCGTCCGACCGTCGTCGTAGTGTCCCACCAGCTTGCTCGGCTGGCCGGACGCGTCCAGCACGACCTCGAGGCGGAAGTAGTCGATCTCCTCGAAGCGGAACAGCGTCGCACTCATAGGGACGGCCGCCATGGGCGGGTTCGGGGCGCGCTGGTAGACGAGCTGCCCATCCTGGAAGGTGAGTGTGCGGGGGCCGTACGTGCCGGCGTACGAGGCGAGCACGGCAGGATCCACGGTTGCCGGATTGAGTTGCGCCTCCAGGCCGGCGATGGACCAGTCGAGCCCGAACTGTCGCCGGGCGTCGGTCTCAGCCTCCCGCAGCTCCGTGAGCGCCATGACGTGCGCCGTCTCCAGCGCCCGCTCCGACGGCACGGGGACGTCGGGGATTACGCCCACGCCCTCCCAGTTGGTGCCGCTGATGGGATTCACCGCCCGCCCGTACGGGACGCGCGCCGCCGCGTTCAGGTGCTCGAACAGCACGGTGGCCGTGGGGTGGGCGCCGCCGCCGGTGGTGTCGCCCACGATGGTGCCGCGCTCGAGGTTCTTCAGGTTGTAGGTGAACTCCTCGGCGCCCGAGAACGTGTTGCGGCTGGTGAGCACGTACACCGGGACGTCGGGCATGCGCGGGCCTGGCACGTGCGTGAGGGTCCAGAACTGCCGCGTGCTGTCGGTCTCGCGGATGTAGAAGCTGTTCAGGTGGGTCGGCTCCTCCAGCAGGTAGGTCGTGATGAGCTGGATCAGGCTGGGCGAGCCGCCCCCGTTGTAGCGCATGTCGAAGATGATCGCGTCGGCGTTGGCCAGGAAGTTCATCGCGGCCACGGCCGTGGGGCCCGCCCACTCCGCGGGCGCGAACTGGTCGAACCGCAGGTACCCCACGTTGCCCTGCAGGATCTCGACCCGCTTGAAGAGGTAGTTCGCGCGGGCGGCCGCCTCACGCTCCTCGCGCTCGATCTCGTCCTCGTCGCGCTCGGCGCTCATGCGCGCCACGATGTCCGGGGGCGCGTACACCACGCCGAGATGCCGGTCGTGGCTGATGGAACGCAGGTCCCTGGTCAGCGCCTGCGCCAGGTCCGCGACGGTCGGCAGCTCGTCGTACGCGCCGTCGGCGAGCTGCGCGCGCACGAACTCGTCCATTTGCCGAGCCACGTCGGGAAAGACGTAGGTCTTGTTGAGCGCCGCGCACACCGAGTCAACGATCTCGGCGCGCTTGGCGGCGTCGGTCGGGACCTGGGGGGGAGCGCCGACCTGAGCGACGGCGGTGGCGGCGCAGAGCGCCAGCGCCGCTGTGGCGCCGGCCGCCCTCAGAGCTTTGGGAACGCTCATGGGATGTCTCGCTGGTGAAGTCTCGGGGTATCGGCTCGCTTCGGTGCGGAACTGCGTGCTCCGCATACCTGCCATACGGGAGGGTCCGGGTCTCGGTTCCAGCGGGACGACGCAATGGTGATGCGTGCGGTCGGGGATGGTCTGCTGCGAGGGGGCGCAGCAACGCCGCGCCGAAAGCACGAGCGCCGGGAATCCGTCCCGGCGCCGCGGCGGTATCGGTCGGGCCGGTGCGCAGGGGCTACCACGAACTACTGAGGGCCGCCGCCGCCGCCATCCCCAACACGAGTTCCGCCGCACTGGCCACCAGGGCCCCGACCCCGTTCAGCCGGAAACCGAGATAGACTCCCCAGTCGACGCCCGACGCAGCCGCGTCGTACTGCTCGCCGAGCACGGGGTCGTAGTAGTGGCTCAGCGCCTGCGCGGTGCGGATGGCATGCAGCTCGAGGCTGACCCCGAGCCAGCGGCCGTGGCTCAGCGCCACGAGCCCGGTGAACCCCGGGTAGCTCTGCACGCCATAGTTCGTTCCCCCGCCCAGCAGGACGCCCGCGCCCAGGTCGAGCGTGGTCTTGCCGCCGAGCCAGCGGCGGTAGCGAGGGCGGATGCCCCAGCGGGTGCCGTCCTCGTCGGCGTGGGCGAGCAGGGTGGCGCCCCACGCCCAGTCGCCGCGCTGCGCCATGAGCCCCAGGTCCCAGCTGGCGAACCAGCGGGTGTCCTCCACACCGGGGTCGGGCTGCCGGTTGAGACGCGTGCCGATGGTCGCCTCGTAGAGGATGGATACACCGCGATGGCCGACGGGCTGGGGGGTCGATTCCTGGCCCCACGCGGCGGCCGCGAGCGCGCTGAGAACGATGAGGATCAGGGTGACCGAGCGTCGCATGGGGACCTCCCGTTGGGACGCCCTGACGCTCGCCGTATCGCGTCAAGCCGACGTCAAGCCCCTGCCGGCCCCCGAAGGGGCCGACGGGGGCAGGGTGCGACGTATCCACTACGGCAGCGGCGCGTAGTAGAACCCGTGGTAGAAGGAGAAGATCGCTTCGACGCCGTCCTGGGTCTGTTGGCTGTCGAACAGCACCAGGATGGGCGTCCAGGTGCTCGCCCAGTCTGCCTCGGCCAGGATGTTGACCGTGAACGGGCTGTTCGAGCCGCCGTCGGGGTAATCCTCCGCGACCACCGCCAGGCCACCGACCTGTGCGTCCAGCCCGGCGTCGGTGGCACTGACCAGTGCGATCGGCCCGGAAGCGTCGGACACCGTGACGGTCGCGCGTGTGGGCAGCGTCTCCGTGGTCCAGCCTGAGCCGTTCCAGTACGTGAAGGGAGACGATCCGGTCCACCGCACCACGCCGTTGGCGAGGTCGGAGTCTCCCGCACTGAAGGTGAGCGACTTGCCCTCGCCCTCGGTCGAACCGTCGAGCGCCAAGACGATCGGCTCACCCGCGTCGTGTCCCCAGGCCAGCGCGGCCACCGCGCTGAGGTCGAAGTCGGTGAAGTTGAAGCTGAATCCGCCTGCCGCACCGGCGGCCTCGCCCTCCGTCGTGACCGCCACGCCCTCGAGCGGTGCGGTCGGCGGGAAGATCGGACCGAGGATCTCGCCGGGCGGTTCCTCGCCGCCACCGCCGTCTTCCAGCGGCAGGTAGTAGAACGCATCCCAGAAGTCGAAGATCGCCTGTACGCCCGTGGGCGTCTGCACGCCGTTGAACACCTCGAGCATCGGCTCCCACGCGCTCTGCCAGAAGGCCTCCGCCACCAAGCACACCTCGAACGGGCTGTTCGTGCCACCGTCCGGATAGTCCTCCTCGATCGGCGCGATGCCGCCGATCTCGGCGGGCAGTCCGGCGTCGGTCGCCGGAACCAGCCCGACGGCACCCGCGCCGTCGGAGACCGTCACCACCAGCCGCGTCGGCAGCGTTGTCGTGGTCCACGCAGTGCCGGTCCAGTATTCGAACGGCGCCTGGCCGGTGAAGGTCATCACGCCGGCCTCGAGGTCGGAGTCTCCCGCCTCGTACTGCAACATCTCGCCGGCGGAGTTGGCCTCGCCGTCGAGCGACAGCAGGATCTCGTGCTCGTAGTCGGCGCCCCACGCAAGCGCGAATACCAGGCTGAGGTCGAAGCCGGTGAATTCGAAGCACTGCCCGCCGGGGTTGCCGGCGGCGTCACCCACGGTCGTGATCGTCACGCCCTCCAGTGGCCACTCCGGCGGGTACACCGGTCCCTGGATCTCGCCGCCGGGGCCGGGGGGCTCTCCGCCGCCGCCCTCGACCACGGTGATCATCGCCGAGCGGCGGGCGCTGGCGAAGTTGGCCACGATCTCGGCTACCCCAGGGCTGAGCGCGGTCACGAGCCCGGTCTCGTCGACCTCGGCCACGATCGGCGCGGTCGACCCCCAGCTGATCGCGCCGGGCACCGGGCTGCCCTCGCCGTCGACCACAGTGGCCTCGAGCTCCAGTGTCTCGCCCACCTCGAGGGTGGCCTCGGCTGGCGTCACCTCGACGATGAGGCTCGCGATCGTGACCTCGATGGGCACGTCGCCGACCAGCGGATAGAGCATCACGTTGAGCGGCTCGTTCACGCCCTCGTGCACGTTCACCAGCCCCTCTCCGCGGTGGGTTTCGATGCCGTTGTGATCGAATGCGCGCACGGTCACCAGGCGGTCGGACCCCGCCGGGAGGGTGATGACACCGGACGCGATGCCGTCGGTGCCGGGGATGTTGAAGATGAGTGGTTCGGGGATGTCAGGAGCGGTTACCTCCACCACCAATCCCGCGATGTTCGTGCCAGTGAGGTTCGCGTACACGCTCATGCTGGCCAGAAAGGGACCATCGGGCGGGCCGGTCGCGCTGCGTTCCTGGCAGCCGGCCCACACGAGCACACTGAGGAAGACCGCAAAGAGCGGTCCTCCGCGCAGGGCACTGCGCATCATCGTCGCACCTCCTCAGATGAATTGGGACGGTTGTTACGACACTCGGTCGGAGCGCCGAACAGCCGCGGCTCCCAACACCGTGGAGGTCGGTGCAACGAAGTTCGTCAGGCTCCGTTGCTCTCGTACGTTGTGGCGGTCTCGTCGGTGAAACGGTCCTGAGAAGGGCGCACAGGAACCACCCTAGGGCGTGGCCGTCGGAGCCACGGCGGTTCGACGATGTGCAGTTAACATCCCGAAGGGACCATCGGCATCAAGGGGAAACTCTGTCGGGATTCCGCGGCCGGTGCGCGCCCGGGCCGGACGGCTACGCGCCCCTGCCCACTGCGCCGTAGCCGAACCTCTCCCGCACTTGGTCGATCGCGCGTGATAGCGCACGGTCGCGGTTCGTTTCCTCGCCCCCCTCGTCGAACAGGGAGAGCTGATCCACATCGTCGGCGGGCTTCAGGTTCGACAGCGCCACGCCCAGCAGGCGGGCTGGCACCCGTCGCCGCTCGCGCAGCTGCGCGAACAGCGCCCTGGCGACTTGCGCGATGACCCGGTCGGCGACGACCGGGTCGTCGAGCGTGAGGCTCTTGGAGCGGTTGCGGAAGTCGCGGTCGCGGATGCGCACGGTGATCGTGCGTGCGGCCCAGCCGTGCTTGCGGAGATCTGAGGCAGCGCGGTCGGCGAGGCGCAGCAGCTCGCGCGTGAGGTCGCGGTCGTCGTCGAGGTCTTTGGCGAACGTCTCGTCGCGGCTGATCGACTTGGCCCGCTCGCGCGCTTCGACCGGTGTGGGATCGATGCCGCGGATTCTACGGTAGAGCCACACGGCGGCGCGCTCGCCGAGCCAGTTCTTGAGTGCGGCCTCGTCGTGCCCGAGCGCATCGCGCACGGTGACGAGACCGTAGACCCGCAACCGATCCTGAAAGCGGGGCCCCACACCGGGGATGTCGGCCAGGTCGAAGGTGGCGAGAAACTCCGCCTCCTTGCCGGGAGGGACCACGACGACGCCCTCTGCGGCCGGACTGCGGTGCGGCTTGGCCCGCTTGGCTGCCAGCTTGGCCACCAATCGCGTCGTGCCGCCGCCAATCGAGACGGCGATCTCGGTCTCGTCGAGCACGGCCTGGCGAATGCGGCGTGCGGTGGCTTCGAGCGATTCGTTGCGGTACAGCTCTTCGGTGCCCGTCAGGTCGAGATACATCTCGTCGATCGAGGCGGGCTCCACCACCGGCGTGAACCGTTCCAGCACGCTCACGATGGCGCGCGACTTTTCGCTGCACGCGCGACGCGGCACGCCCACCACGGTGGCGCCCGGGCAGAGCCTGAGCGCGGTGGCCATCGGCATCCCCGAGCGCGCCCCGTACTTGCGCGCGGCGTACGAGGCCGAGGTGACGACGCCCCGCCCCTGGGGGGAGCCGCCCACCAGCAGCAGCTCGGCCCGGCCCGCGCCCTCCGGGTCGAGCAGGCGGGCTACCTGTGCGTAGAATGCGTCGGCATCGACCTGGAGAATGCGGGGCGCGACGTCGCTCATCCCACCTTGCTGCTCACGAGCACCACCTTCCCCAGGTTCTGGCGCGCATGGATGAACCTATGGGCTTCTACGGCACCGGCGCGGCTCAGCCCGAAGGTACGGTCGAGCACTGGTCGCCAGTGCTTGGCCTCGATGCCGCGGTAGATCTGCTGGAGCGCGGGGATCATGAGGTCCTCCCGCTTCTGCAGGTGCAGCAGGTGGATGCCGGACACTCCGATGTTGGGTTGGATCAGCGAGAGCGGGTGGATGAGCGGCGTGCGCAGCCACGCCCACGCCGCGCGCAGCCAGCTACGCTTGGCGCGCGGCATGGCGTCGCTCAGCCCGTAGAACACCAGGCGACCCAGCGGGGCGAGCAGGCGTCGGCAAGCCGCCGTGTGGCGGCCGCCCATGGCGTCGAGTGCGACGTCCACCCCTCGGTCGCCGACCAGTGCACGTACCTGCGGCTCCCAATCGCCGCGGGAGTCGAAGCACACCTCCGCACCGAGTTCGTCGGTGACGAACGAACGCTTGCGCTCGGTGCCGGCGGTGCCGATCACCCGCATGCCGTGGTGCACCGCGAGCTGTACGGCGGCCGAGCCCACTCCGCCCCCGGCGACGAGCACGAGCGCGGTCTCCCCCGAGCGCGCATTGCCCGAGTTGAACAGGGCGACCCACGCGGTGAGAAAGACGACCGGCACCGCCGCCGCCTCGGCAGGCGTGAGAGAGTCGGGG
>Ga0209536_100011346_pt1 | contig 13065 bp, 14 predicted proteins | sample DeeMarSeWOR28_12_FD_187461 | JGI IMG/M metagenome (GOLD analysis project Ga0209536, IMG submission 187461) | Marine sediment microbial communities from White Oak River estuary, North Carolina - WOR-2-8_12 (SPAdes) (version 2) | ecosystem: Environmental > Aquatic > Marine > Intertidal zone >...
AACTGGCCGATTATATTATGCTAAAGCGAGTTATGTAAATTAAGAAATCGGGCGTTAAATAGACACCCGTACGGTATCCCTAGGTCCCGGTTCTCCACATGGGCAGAGTACTCCCCGGCCGGTTAGCAGACTTGCGCTACAGGTTAGACATGCTGATCCACGAGGATCGGATTTCCATCGGGGTCCAGTGTCATGAAACTGGCTGGGCCCGTGGTGTTCTCGTCCGCCTCACTAATCAACTCCACCCCTTGTTCCTTCAGCTGGCGCTGAAGATCGCGTACGTCTGTGAAACTCTCGAGTTCGGCGGCGTTGCTATCCCAGCCAGGATTAAAGGTCATTATATTCTTTTCGAACATCCCTTGAAAGAGGCCAATCGTGTGATCGCCGTTCTTCATGATCAGCCAATTCTGCGAGGCGTCTCCGCCGAATACTTCGAAACCTAACTTCTCATAAAACCTTTTCGAGACTTCTAAATCCTTCACGGCCAGGCTGATAGAAAACGCTCCTAATTCCATGCTTTACTCCTATCCATGACTATCAACTATTCTTCCACCAATGAGCTGCGCAACCTCAATAGATCGATGTCGAATATCGTGCGGGGATTGTGCGGGCTGGGACGCGAAAGCCTGCCATGCCGATCACCGATTCCGTTGATGCCGATCGAGCAACCCGGAAAGAAGGGGGGAGATAGCTGGATAAACTCGAACAAATCGGGCATCCTTATCAGGAACAAGACTGAGGAGGAAGAGATATCCCAACGAGTCTATCCACGCAAAAAATCGAGGAAATCCTACGCTTGAAGTTTGAAATCGGGCCGAGCCATCGGGCGATTGCGCAAAGCTGCGGAGTGTCGAGCAGCACAGCGAGCAAGTACGTCACGCCCGCCCGGGTCGGCTTCGCCCGCGCCAGGCGTGACCACACATGGCGGTCACATTCCCTACATGCTCGACAGGATCACAAATGCCTGGTTGCCCTGGCGCTGCGGTTGGACCAACGCAGGTCGCGCGACCTGCCCATCAGAACGGGACTACATGTCCGGCGTTTTGACGCCTAGTTGCGCCAGCGCCGCCGGAATGCCACCGTCGGCAGGCGACTCGACGTGCACATGAGAGACTTTGTCGCCTTGCACAGTGATAACGTAGGTATCCTTCACTGATACCTTTTTCCCAGTCGGCGGGATAGTCGGCATCCCTGGCATTGGCAGACTCAACGGACCGGACTGTGTGCCACCCCACTGCGCTTTCACCGTAGCCTGATTGCCGTTCACTGTGACCTGCTGAACATCATATTTGAGGTCGGGAATAGCATCCGTTAGTCCACTCATCATCTTGAGGGCTTCCATCGCTGGGATGGCCTGTGGCAGCACACCACCGCTTGCGACGGCATCCGCGGTAACGCGTCCTTTCATCTCTTCTGCATCATTCATCATCGTTACGAAATCACGAGCAACTTGTTCAACGCTCATCAAAAACTCCTTAAAGTTAATATAATAAGATTCCAAGTTTGGGGGAAAACACCAAAGGGGAATACGGTAAGATTAGAGGAAAAGATGTCTAATGTCAACATTAAGAAATTATTCACAAGCCAAGAGGTCGATAATTTAGGTACTCTGTGTGCCAGATAGCGATACACCCGGCCAGGTGACAATAGTTCTTCTTCCCATTCATGTCGAGCCGCCCTCCACAACCCCAACCTCACCATCGCCCTAACTTGCGTGAGCGTAAGCGACATCTTCCCGGCTGGATCTTCCGGTCCACTTCAAACGGTGATACGTTAATCTCTTCTGCTGGTCTTACTGCTTCGACTTGAATTTCTTTACGGTTCTTCTTCTGGCGTAGCGGTTCTGTGCGTCAGCGGTCACCGGGTCAGACCTTGTAGCCCAGGCGGGAGCACGATTGGTCCGGCTCTAATTCGTCGGTTGGCAGTTCGTAGACATCGGCCAGGATGGCGTCGCGGCCGGCCATCGAGCTAACGGACACCCGATGATTGCCATCTTCGACGAAATAGGCGTCGCCTACCCTCAAGACGCGGATTGGCGCCAAGTGGATGCCGTCCTGGATGGCCTTGGCAACGCGTTGCCAGCGCTCCCTAGTGGCTTGGTTGCGGGGGGCAAAGGAGAGATCAAAATCAAGGCTGCGACCGGCGCTGCCGACGACGCGATCGATAGGAATCATTGCTACGCCTACGTGCTGCGGCGTCTGGTTTTCTAACCGTGACAACAAGCGTCTGGTGGGCAACAAATCGTTGCAACGGCGCAAGGCCCAACTCTTCACAGACCGCCAGCGCCCTTTGCGCAGGGCGGCCTCATATGCATCATTGGTCGCCTTTTGTTGGACATCATAGGTTAAATCAGCCATGAAGATCGTTTTCCTAGGAATCGCAGGGACGGCCGGGATGACCGCCTGTAAAGGGTCCATTTGACCCGCGATACGATAATTATGCCATTAGATTTCCAGCTTCGCAGTAAAGCAGAGTACAAAAGAGATTCCCTTGCCTGTGCACCGGAACCGTCATCCACGGCCGGGTGAGTGAAATCCATTTGAGAGTCATTTCCATTATTTACTTCCACACTATCCCTTGACATAGGACAGCTTTTCGCAGATGAAATCGTCCTTCACTCGGAATATATCGACTCCGCGGACATGTCCCTTTTTTCCTGCTACATCTACCCAATCGTATCTCCAACGCATAACGCACCGCATACCAAAGCCAAAAATCTCCTCGATCTCGATGTGGGCATGGGGCGACTCGCGGAAGAAGTCCTGCCAAAACTGAGTTACGACTTCCTTCCCCGAGTACACAGCACCGTCGGGGGCTGGTTCAGTGTTTTCGAAAACACAATCGTCGCTCATAAGCCGCATCATCCCTGCGATATCATGGCGGTTGAAGGCCTCGTTGAACTCAAGGACAACGCGGATCGCTGATTCTGACCTTGACAGACGGGTTGGACTCATATCGATAAAACACCTCCTTCAGTAGAAAGCCGATTACCTGGCAAATTCGGCCGCGAATTCCCCCGCGCATATCCTGGCGACTGGGCCTGTCATCGTAACCGCAAAATCCTCGGCAATGGCGATGGCGATCTCTCCACCGGGCATGTGAACGGTGATACGGCTGTCGCAAAGGCCCAAACGATAGGCGGTGGCGGCCGCGGCACAGCTGCTGCTACCTGAAGCTAGCGTATAACCTACCCCGCGTTCCCAGATCTCGATCTGGATGTTGGACCGATCCAGCACACGCATGAACTGAACGTTGGTCCCTTGAGGGAAGCGAGCATCTGTTTCGATGATAGGCCCCCAGCACTGGGCGTCATGGGGAGAAATCGCGTCGCGGAGAACCACACAGTGGGGGTTACCGATGGTGGCTGCACAAAAGCGAAGTATCTGTCCACCAATCGAGATCGCTTCATTTATCACTTCTCTGGCTGGCCCGCCGACTGGTATTTTTTTGCTATCAAAGCTGACGACGCCCATCTCTATGGTTACCTGCCCACCATCCTGATGGACCTGGGCGATCACTTCGCCGCCCAACGTGCCAATGGTGAAGGGAGATTCCTGGACCAATCCCTCATCCCAGAGATAGCGGGAGAAGATACGCAAACCATTGCCGCTCTTCTCGAACTCGCTGCCATCGGGATTAAATAAGCGCAGGCCAAAATCACTGGCGGCGTCTTGCAAGGGACCTAATAGAATCCCGTCGGACCCCAGGCCATAGTGACGGTCGCATATCTGCCGGATCTGGTAAGGCGTCAACCGGCCGGCCACGTCGGCCGGGTTCAGCACAACGTAGTCATTGCCCAGGGCCTGATACTTGGCGAATCTGACCCCGGATGATAGCTTCCTCGCCGGCCGTGTCGCTGTTGGTGTGCTTCCCTGATCCTTTACCCGATTTAATCCCCTATCCCGGCGTAGTAGATCCTCCGGCGTCTCCCGGGCCTGGATCAGATGAGCCTGGCCATCTTCCAACCAGAGCACGGCCGGGCGGCAAGCGCCATTGTAATTGCTGGCCATGCTCAACTGATATGCCCCAGCGGCGGGGGTGGTTAAAAGCTCCCCCTCCTGAACCTGGGGCAGCGGAAGATTTTCGATTAGAAGGTCGCCGCTTTCGCAGTAAGGACCGGCTAAATAGGCCGGTCCTATTGGCGCACGACCGGGCTCCCGGACCGGCAAGGCCGAATAGCGGGCACCGTACAGGGCGAATCTGGGATTGTCGGCCATGCCCCCATCTAGCAGCAGCCAGCGTCGTTGTCCTGTCTGTTTGACCGTCCCCACCCTATAGAGAGCGACGCCGGCCCTGGCGACAAGGCTCCGGCCAGGTTCGAGTTGCAGGGGCGGCACGGACAACCCCCGTCGACGACAGCCCGCCACCAGGCTGGCGGCCACGCTGGCCACGTAAGTCTCAATCTCCGGTTGAGGTAAATCGTCTTCGTGATAGGCCAGCCCCCATCCGCCACCGGGGCAAATGGTCCACTCCGTCTCCGCCCTGGCAGCAATCATAAGATCTAGCACCTTCTCCAGGGCTATACCCAGGGGTGCCGGGTCGTGAAAGTGTGAACCCTGGTGGAAGTGAAGCCCATTAAGCGGCAGATGATGTTTCCGGCAAAGGTGGACAGCACGCAGAACCTCATCTCCGTCCATGCCAAACTTACTTTCGTCCTGGCCAGTCTGGGTATGGGGATGGGTGTCGACAGCCATTCCCGGCCGGAAACGCAGCCATAAACTTGGAAAAAAGGTTTTTTTCTGCTCGAACAGTTGAACCAATCGCTCGAGTTCGGTCAAATTATCTACGACGATGGTGCCGGCCTGGGAAATGGCGGCTGCCAGGTCGTCCGGACTCTTATTAACACCATGGACCAAAATATTATCCTTGGGCACCCCCGCAGCAGCGGCTATCTTCAGCTCTCCCACCCCGGTGCAGTCAATCCACAGGTCATGGTCCTGGGTCCACCGGGCCAGCGCTACACAAAGAAATGCCTTACCGGCGTAGGTGATACCCGACGGACCCGGATAATGTTTAGCCAGGGCGTCCCGGTAAGCCTTGACCGTGCCGTCCAGGGTCGGCCGGTCGTACAAATAAAGGGGGGTACCGTAACGATCGGCCAGGGCGGACAAGTCGCATCCTCCGATGGTCAGAAACCGGCCGGTCGGCGTTTCTTCGATCTGGCTCGTGTCTGGAAATAATTCCAACCTTTTTGTAATCATATTCGACTCATTTGAGAAATGCGCATGAGCTTATGTCCGCGCTGCCGACCCTGATTGAGCCGTTCGATCAGCTCCGGCCGGGGCGCCAGGTTCGGCCGTAACGGTGGGATATACGGCTTCGTCTGCAGCAGCGTTTCAGGCACCTAATAGATAGACTATTTAGAAACGGCACATTAATAGCGATCGAGAAGGGCGCATCCTCAGATGCAGCCCGCCTGGTATCTACGTAAACCCTCCCGTGTCGATTCCCTAGTTATTGAAATTGCCGTCACTATCGAACTGCGCGCCGAAGGTATCCGATTCATAAGCTTGAGTCACGAAAGTGATACTTTGCAGGGTATGGCCAGTGGCATCGATCAGGTTGACAGTGCCGTCATAGGGCCCGTCCTCTCCAGACTGACGTAGCGCCGAGCCAGGAAATTGGAGGTCCACCGTGTGCGTACCTGATCCCAGGTCGAAGACGCCGCCAGCTCCGACGATGGAGGCATGGTTCTTGCTAAGGTCTCCCTGCAGTCTGAAATTTTCGGCTACGCGCACATTAATGTTAACCGCCAAATTGACGAAGTCGAAGTCGCCGTCGTTATCGACATCGACGGCGCTGTTGGTGGCTGCAGTCAGAACGGCCGGGACTTCGCCGTATTTTGTATGAACAATGGCGGGCGTAGAGAAAGTTGCCTGAGCAGACTCATTACTAGGACCGACGCCAAACAGGACAAGGTCATAGGGACCATCCTGGCTAGAACGAAAGATCTGTTCGCCGGAGAAGGCGATGTCTATTTTGTGCGTGGCCGAACCATTGGCGAAGGTGGCAGTGGTGAACATCATGGACTCAAACGCAGGGCGGTTAGCAATGTCAGCGCCGCCCTTTTGCAGAACGCCGAAGATCGAATACTCGCCAGGGGCTGAAGATTGCACTTCAACATTAACCAGAAGTGCCTCAAAGAGGCCGTCGCCGTTGTTATCGACATCAGTGAACGTATTATTCCCAGTAAACTGGGGGTTTTGTGCGCTTATGGTCTTGGTACCGGAAAGTCTAGCCGGAGGATCGGATGGCAGTTCGGCCATCTTAGTTTCAGTAGGCACACTGCTAACTGGATGAGTTTCTATTCCCATACCAGTACAAGCCGTAAAGACAATGACAAGAGCGGATGCTGTAACTATGATGACCCAGCGAACCACGCCGACCTTCTCCCTCAATTACAATACTAGGGCAGGAATTAGCGCCAAACAATTAGTAATAAGCCTAGTATTCATTAAAAGGACTTCACTGTATCTTCGTCAAGTAAAAGATGTCGTGAGTTCAGCATGACGTTGATCACGAGTATAAGTTCTACGATGGCTGACTATGATAATCTCAAAAAGCTGGCCCGCCAATCAATAAGGGGACTCGTTAAGGGCTTTTCCAAAGTCAGCCATAGCTAGACAAAGCGAAGGTCAGCGTAGCCTCAAACGCACGCTGAGCTGATGCCAGGTTGGAGAAACCCAACTTATTCGTCAAGCCAACAATGAAGTTATTCAGGACAGCCATGGCCTCTGCCTGATCGACATTTGAGATGCGGATGGCATCCTCGAGTAAGGTGACGTCACGACGATAATGCAAGCCGTTTTCAATGCCCCAGTAATTCTGTGTCCATTCCAGCAATCGGCTGGCAGTTCCACGTTCTGACGACAGGCTGGTAATGCTATAGACGGTCTCTGCGGTCACAACTCCTTTGGTCAGATAGGTGACTTTTCTTTCCAGTTTGAAGACTTGTTGGAGCCCAGGCCAGTCAATGAATCCGGCCTCATCCGTATGGCCGTCAATGTCCGTTGTTCCAGACGACCATGCCCTTTTTGCGTTTTCTGGGCTACTCGTCTGACCAAAGCTGGCACAATGATCCCCTAATCATCCTCAGAAAAATGCGCTAAAATACCTACATCGAGGGTGATATGGCAATGACAGACCGGTACAGCTATCAGATAGCCCTTCGTGATTTTCGACGGGCGCGGAGAGAGGCAGCTATCCAGCAAATCCTGGCCCGGATAACGGGCAAATCGGCTGATTTGCTTTGTTTCGACGAAGTGCGCCGGCAGCTGCGCACCACCGGGGAGGAAGTTGAGTGCGGCATCCAAGAAATCCCGCTGGATAAGATCGTAGGCAGCGTCGGCCGGTATAAGGATTTCACGCGCGATTTCATGCCCAAGCGTGACAGCGACGAAGAACGTTGGGCGCAAATAAAAGCGGCGACCATCGATATGACCGGCTATCCGCCAATCGAAGTCTACCAGATAGGCGACACCTATTTTGTCAAGGATGGCAATCATCGTGTGTCCGTGGCCCGGCAACTCGGCTCGGAGACCATTACGGCCTATGTGACTGAGGTAAAGACACAGTTGCCGTTGGGGGCCGATGACGACCCGGACGAAGTACTTTGTAAAGTTCGCTACGCCAAATTTTTGCAATTGACTGGCCTGAGCGAATTGCGTCCTGAAGCTGATCTGTTAATGACCTTTCCCGGGCATTACTCCGTACTCCTTGACCAAATCGAAACAGAATACCATCTCTTATCAGGCAATGGTTCCCGCCCGTATCAAGATGATTTATGGCAGGAAGCCGTTGTTGCCTGGCATGATAATGTTTATATGCCGGTTGTCCTCATCATCCGCGAAATGGGCCTTTTGCGCGAGTTCCCCGAACGAACGGAAACAGACATCTACGTGTTGCTCTCCGAGCAGCGTGCCGAGCTGGAAGAGGCCCTGGGCTGGCAAGTTGATACGGAAACGGCCATGACCCAACTGGCCAGCGATCAGATCCGGCGGCCGCCCCTGGTTAAACGATTAATCGACGTCGTAGCCCCGGAGCTGGATGAGGGCCCGCCGATCGGCCAGTGGCGCGAGCAGCAATTGGCCTTGCACCGCGAGAATCACCTCTTCGCCGACATCCTCGTGCTGCTGGAAGGCATTGAGGATGATTGGAAAGTGTTGGACACAGTCATCAAGATGGCCTCGTGGGACAAAGATCGTATTTTTGGTCTGCACGTGGTCAAGGACAGATCGCAAGTCAATAGTCCGGCTGTGCAATATATCTGCACCGAGTTTGAACGGCGTTGCCAGGCGGCGGGATTGGTTGGCGAGTTTGCCGTTGAAGTTGGCATTCTCTTCGAAAGGATCGTCGAACGGGCAGCCTGGGCCGATTTGGTGGTGATCAACTTGACCCATCCACCGCAGTCACAGCCATTGGCCCGGTTACGGCCGGGTTGGAATCAATTGATTCAGCGCTGCCCGCGCCCCATCCTAACCTTACCCAACGCGGCGCCGTTTAAGCTGGATCGTATGTTACTGGCCTATGATGGCAGTCCCAAGGCTAGTGAGGCTCTGTTTGTGGCTACTTATTTCGCGGCCCGATGGGGCGCCGCGCTGAGCGTACTGACCGTTGAGACCAACAACACTGATGTTAATGCACTTAACAGGGCGCGCACCTATATCGAGCAGAATGGTGTATCTGGGGCAAACTTTATCCTAAAGAGTGGGCCTATAGGGGATGCCATATTGGAGACAGTGTTGTCAGAAGATATCCACTTGCTCATCATGGGTGGCTTTGGCCTCCGGTCAGTGAGGCGCTTAGTTTTGGGCAGCACGGTAGAACAGATGCTGCAGCAGATGCGCCAACCGATCTTGATCTGCAGGTGAGCCGTCGATCCATGCTAGGCCGTTGAAGATGATGATCTGCACTGCCAGAAGCAGAAGATAGAAGAACCAGGCAGGAACAGGCAGACTATCGACCCACCCCAAGAATCGATCCACCACGCTGGCTGGATACGGCGGGTAGCGATCCTCGCGCTCGGGCACACTTGGTGATTCTGCAACCTCAGTCGCCATCGACATCGTCCTCCGGCTGCGGTCTAAAGTCTGAGTAGTAGAATCATTAACAGGGCAGATGCCAGGCTCGCAATGGCCGTCCACAACCCCAACCTCACCATCGCCCTGGCCGGGGTGAGCGTAAGCGACATCTTCCCGGCCGGATCTTTCGGTCCACGTCAAATGGTGATGCGTTAATCTCTTCTGCCGATCTTACTGCTTCGACTTGAATTTATTTGCGGTTTTTCTTCTTGTCAGCGGTACCTCTTTCGTTTAGGTTTACCACCCAATCTTGATGTCCACGGGATCAGAGTCAGACCATAAAGAAAACCGTGGAGTTAATATGATTCTTGACTTTGATTACCTAACAGAGATTCTTAACTCTCAGATCTCGAGGAAACAAATATAAACACCGGTCCAACTAAGATCGAACAAACCCAGCAGCCAGTAGGTCATAGTGTGTGTATGACAACCCTGCCTTTGATAACCAGGCTTCAATCCCCTCGTTAAGCGGACCAAATAAAGCGAGACTCTGTAATTGCACCGTAGACTGAAGCTGTGACATCTCTTCCCACTGATAAGCGATCTGATGATGGGCCAGCCAGGCACTCGCATCCACATAGGTGATTACCGCTCCTGCAGCTTCGGTATTCGTGTTTGCAAAAAATCTATACTCTAACACCCCGGCGTGTCCTTCCGCTTCAGTTCGTTTAGCCAGTGCTTGAATTGCTGCTATATATGCGTCGCGGGATTGAACCAGATTATAATGAGTAACCTGAACCACTTGAGTCGATAGATTGTTTGCCATAATATAATCTCCTGGTTTATGAGAATTAGGGTTTTGCAGCTAGGCGGTATATCTTGACAGTAATAAAAAGCCTTTCTGAGCGTTATCTTTGCCTGAGAGATCTCACTCTCCTTTAATGCAGCGTATCACGGAGGGGAATATACTGTAAGTAAGCGGGGAACTACAAACACAACCGGACGACTATGCACTAACGAGGAGCGATTATGAACCGGAGCCGTTTTTTACTTCTTCTGTTATTGCTTGTACCGTTGATGGCGGCCGCCACGGTTGCCGCCCAATACCGCGTTCACCAGGAAGCAGATTCTTATTTCTACCTGCCGCTCGTTGCCAAAGGACCTGAACCGCGAATTGTTAACTTTCAGGTTGAACCCAGCGCGGCCGACCCCGGCCAGACGGTGACGCTTTCCTGGGAGGTTGAAGACGCCGACCAGGTTGTGTTAACCCGCTTCTGGGATTACCGGCCGGCCGAGTGGTGGAAGAATCTACCTCTTATCGGCACGCATAACTATACGGTTCCCGATTGGGAGCGCAATCCAATCTATTTCATGCTTGATGCATACGACACGGTGACCGGCAATCACGTGGCGGCCGGCGCGGTTATCAACGTCATCTGCCCTGAAACCTGGTTTTTTTACCCGCCGCCTGACGGCTGTCCCACCGCACCCACTTACTCTCCGGCGTCCGAGCAACCATTTGAAGGTGGCTTCATGATCTGGGTTGGCACGCAAGATCGCATCATCGTCCTATTTGCCGACGGCAATTATCCCAAGGTCAGCAATCATGTAGACGAATGGGATGGCGGCGCTATCTGCGACCTCGGTCCGCCGCCGGCCGGCATGTTTCACCCTGTTCGCGGCTTTGGCACCCTCTGGTGTGCCGAGCCGACGATTCGCGACCGGCTAGGCTGGGCGCTCGAACCAGAAACAGGCTACGAGACAATTCTCCAGTCAACAACCATGGTTAAATACAACCACACCTATCTTCGCGCGGCCGATGGCAACGTCTGGCACCTGCTACCAGAGTCCAGCGGTTGGGAAAAGATCCCGGTTGTCCCGTAAGGAGGCGGTTGCTAGGTTAACGCCAGCACCCGGCAAGGCCCGCCCGAGCCCTCCTGCCAGGGTATCACGCCCACGAAGACGGTGGCGCCTCTGGGCGTTATCTGGCTCAGGTTAGCCACATTTTCCAGGCCCCATCTACCCGATCCCAGGAAATTGATGTGAACGGGGAAATCAGCCCTACGGGACCCTACCGCCAGTGGCCCACCGGCAGCGGCTTTGAGTAGTTCTACGGTTTCATTGGCGGGCCAGCAACTCTTCCCGGCGAAAGGTCTTGACGCCGAACCACAGGAGCCCCGTATCGATCACCCAAATGACTGCGCCCAGCACCAAGGTGATGGCCGGACCCAAAAAGACGATACCAGCCAGTTGGGCGACCATTAGAATCACGATGGGCAAAACCACGATTCCGCCGAGCTGGGATGCTTCCTGAAAAGTTTTGACCCGACTGGAAATAAGCACCGTCACGGCCAGGCCAAGACCGGCCACGGCCGGCGCCACCCAGAACACCAGCAGTAGCCAGGTCAGATTGGGAAAGAAGGGACCGCCCATGGCCTGCCAGCCGACAAGGTTGACCACCAGGCTATAAAGAATGAAGGTGACCAACGTTACCGCCAGCGCCGCCGTCCACGAGGAGAGCATTTTGGCTAGCAGCAACTCCGTATCCGTCAGCGGCGTATGCAACAAAGCCTCCAGCGTTTTGCGCTCGCGCTCGCCAACGAAACTATCGGCGGCGATCACCGCCGAGACCATCATGGGCACAATAAGGTACATTGGGACGAACAGGTATACCAACATGGCGATCATCACCGAATCGCCGCCGCTTAGACCAACCATTTGCTCCTGTACAGATGGCGGCAACGATTCCATTAACTGTTGTAGGTCGGACGTTTCGTTGGCAATCGCCTCCGGCAGCAGGCGGGCTGCCAGACCCAGGCCGGCCGGTAAGACGACGATCAAAATAACCGGCAGGATGATCAGCGGCAACATCACGGCCGGACTGCGACGGACGGTCAGCAAATCCTTGCGCATCAAAGCCCGGATCGCCCGCCAATTCATTATTCCGCCTCCTCGGCCGCCACCCCAGACGCGTCCTCGGATGGTTCCGCCTTCTCATGCAGCGCAAAATAGATATCCTCCAGCGATGGTTCCTCAGTCGTCACCGAAAAGATGTGCACGCCGACCGCCGCCAGTTGGGCGATTACCTCCGGAATACCCTGGCGCTCTATCTCCGGCAGTTTAATCCGGTCGCCATCAACCTGGACATCAGCCAAACCAGGTATGGTCTTGAACGCATTCAGAGCGAGTGTCAATGTCTCGGCCGAGACCTCTATCTCGACGGCCTGCCGCCCGACCAGCTTCGCGCCCAGCTCCGATGGCGTGCCCAAGGCCAGCATCTTACCGTGTTCGAGAACCATCACCCGGTCGCACAGGCGTTGCGCTTCCACCAGATTGTGGGTACATAAGATGACTGTCCGGCCCTCCTTCTGGCTAAGCTGCACGATCAGCTCCCGCACTTCGAGAGCGGCCACCGGGTCGAGCCCGGCAGTTGGTTCGTCGAGGTAAAGTAAAGCCGGCCGGTGGACCAAAGCCCGGGCCAGCGCCATCCGCTGCTTCATACCTTTAGAGTAGCCGCCAACCTTATCGTCTGCCCGATCGGTCAGATCGAAGCGCTCCAGTAAGGCCGAAACACGCCCGGCAACCTTAGCGGTCGGAACGTTATACAGCTCGGCGTAGATGGTCAGGTTCTCGCGAGCTGTCAGGTTTTCCTCCAGCGATGGGTTTTCCGTCAGCACGCCGGTTTTGCGTCGCAGTTCGGCGCCCTGGCCGACCGGGTCGAAACCCAGCACCTGCGCCTGCCCGGTCGAGGCCCCTAACACGCCATTAAGTAGCCGGATAGTGGTCGTCTTCCCGGCGCCATTATGGCCCAAGAGACCGAACACTTCGCCGGGATACACGTCAAACGTCAGGTGGTCAACGGCGACATTGTCGGCAAAGCGTCGCGTCAGGTTTCTTGTGCGGATGGCGGGTGGGAGATCCTTCGAGCTCTCGGACATGTGGCCCATGATGATCAAATTATATCATCTACTATCCGCACAGGACTCAATTATCTAGATAGGGGTTTTTGTAGGTCCCCCAATAGGGTTCAATCCAAGAAACTTTC
>Ga0209536_100011347_pt1 | contig 13065 bp, 11 predicted proteins | sample DeeMarSeWOR28_12_FD_187461 | JGI IMG/M metagenome (GOLD analysis project Ga0209536, IMG submission 187461) | Marine sediment microbial communities from White Oak River estuary, North Carolina - WOR-2-8_12 (SPAdes) (version 2) | ecosystem: Environmental > Aquatic > Marine > Intertidal zone >...
GGCCTGCCGCTGCTGCTGAAGGGCCCGACGGGGTGCGGGAAGACGCGCTTCGTCGAGGCCATGGCCCATGAGCTGGGCCGGGAGCTGATCACCGTGTCCGGTCACGAGGACCTGACCTCGGCCGATCTGGTGGGCCGCTTCCTGCTGAAGGGCGGCGAGACGACCTGGGTGGACGGGCCACTGACCCGGGCCGTGCGCCAGGGCGCCATCTGCTACCTCGACGAGATCGTCGAGGCCCGCCAGGACACCACGGTGGTCATCCATCCGCTCGCCGACCATCGCCGCGAGCTTCCCGTCGACCGGCTCGGCATCTCGCTGAAGGCGGCGCCCGGCTTCCAGCTGGTGATCTCCTACAACCCCGGCTACCAGAGCGTGCTCAAGAACCTGAAGGAGTCGACCCGTCAGCGGTTCGTGTCGATCGAGCTCGACTTCCACCCGGCCGACGTCGAGATCGAGGTGGTCGCCCACGAAGCGCGCGTCGACCGGGAGACCGCCCGGGTGCTGGTCAAGGTGGGCGAGGCGATCCGGAACCTGGAGGGCTCGCCGCTGCCGGAGGTCGCCTCGACCCGGACGCTCATCTCGGCCGGCGAGCTCGTCGCCGAAGGGCTCGGCCTGCGCCGCGCGATCCAGTCGGCCATCGTCCAGACCCTCTCCGACGATCCGGACGTCGTCCGCGCCCTCGGCGAGCTCGTCGACGCCTTCGTCCCCCGGCCGTGACCGCGACCGACCCGAGGAGCCCCGACCCCGACCGGTTCCGGCTCCTCGCCAGCTTCCTCGCCGGCCGGTCCCTCGGAGTCGCCGAGGCAGGGGCCGGCGAGACCTCCTACACGGACGGACGCCACGTGTTCGTCTCGGCGGGTCGCCCGCTCTCGGAGCAACGCCGGGAGGTGCTGCTCCAGGCCGCTCTGCTCGGCGCCGGGAGCCTCGATCACGGGCTGGTCCGGGCGTTGCGAGGACGCCCGAAGGTCGCCCGCCGCTACCTGGCGCTCGAAGGGCAGCGGGTGCTCGCCGAGCTGGCCGGGCGGCTTCCGCTGGCGACCGCGCTCGGCCCGAAAGGGGAGGCGGCCACCGCGAGCGCCGACGAGTCCCTCGAGCTGGCCCGGAGCCGCAGGACGGTGGCCGACCCGCCGGAGTGGTTCGGTGCCATCCGCCCCTCCCGGCTGCTGGCTGCGCCGGACGGCGGGCCCGGAGCACGGGCCAGGGACGACGAGCTCCGCCTCCAGTTCCGCCCGACCGACGTCCCCGAGGCCGACGACGATGGCGACGGGGCGCCGGGCGAGGAGAGCAGGATCCTCAAGCTGTTCGAGAGCCCGCTCGCATCCAACACCTTTTCGGACTTCTTCCACAAGCTGCTCGGCAGCTCCCGCTCCGCCGGCGAAGGGGCGGCCGGCGGCGAGATGGCAACACGGACGCTGCGACGGGTCGGCGCCGCGGGGCCGAACGCCCGGCCTGTTCCCGTCCCGATCCGCGTCACCGGCGACACGCCCGCCGCGACCGCTGGCACGGGGGGCGCCCTCTACCCCGAGTGGGACGTCTACAAGCACCGCTACAAGCCCGAGCACTGCCGGGTGATCGAGTTCCCGCCGAGAACGGCGCCGGACATCGCGACGGCCGGCGTCGCCCGCGACGAGGTGCTGCGCCGACGCCTGACGCGCCTGGGCCTCGGGCCCAAGGTCGTCCGCCGCCAGCCCGACGGCGACGACCTCGACGTCGAGGCCCTCACCGACCTGTTCGTCGACCTGCGGGGCGGCTACTCCCCGCCCGAGCACGTCTACCTGGAGCGCCGCAAGCTCGAACGCAACCTCGGCGTGCTGATCCTGCTCGACGCCTCGGGCTCCGCCGGCGACACCGATCCCGAGGGCTTCTCCGTCCACGAGCACCAGCGAAGGGCCGCCGCCACCCTGGCCGTCACGCTCGAGGAGCTCGGCGACCGCGTCGCCGTCTACGGCTTCCGCTCCCTCGGCCGAGGGGCGGTCCACCTGCTGGCCCTCAAGCGCTTCGCCCAGCGCTTCGGTGCCGGCGGGCGAGCGCGGCTGGGCCAGCTCCGGCCCGCCGGCTACACCCGCCTCGGCGCCGGCATCCGCCATGCCGGCGAGATCCTCAAGCAGGAGGCCGGCACCCCCAACCGCCTGCTGCTCGTCCTCTCCGACGGCATCCCCTACGACGACGGCTACGAGGCCCGCTATGCCGAGGCCGACAGCAGCAAGGCGCTCGAAGAGCTGCGCGCCGACGGCCTCGCGTGCCTCTGCCTCTCCATCGGCGGCTCCACGCCGGCCGACGCGCTCGAGCGCGTCTTCGGATCCGCGAGCTTTGCTGCCGCCCCGACCCTCGCCGACCTCAGCCCCCGCATGGACGAGCTGTTCCTCGCCGCCCTCCGCGAGCTCTCGGCACCCCGCCCCCGCGCGCTCCGTCGCCGACGCGCTGCGGCCGGAGCAAGCGGATGAAGGCCCTGGTCACGGGCGCGTTCGGCAGTCTCGGAAGCCTCGTGATCGAGGCGCTGCTCGAGCGCGGCCACTCCGTCGTCGCCTTCGACCTGCCGAGCCGGGGGAGCCGGAAGGTCGCCCGGAAGTTCGAGCGCGATCCGAACGTGGAGACCGTCTGGGGCGACGTCCGCGACGGCGATCATGTGGAGTCGCTGGTCCACCGCGTCGACGCCGTCGTCCACCTGGCCGCCCTCATCCCGCCCTTCTCCGAGAGCGACCCGGATCGGGCCCTCGCCGTGAACGTCGGAGGCACGGAGAACGTCCAGCGCGCGGTCCGGACCTCGGCGCGACCGCCCCTGCTGGTCTTCAGCTCCTCGATCTCGGTCTTCGGCCCGAGGAAGCAGGGGGCCCCGCTCTGCACCCCGGACGACGAGGTCGTGAAGACCGACCACTACTCCGGCCACAAGATCCACTGCGAGCAGCGGGTGCAGGAGCTCGAGTCGCCCTGGGCCATCCTGCGACTGGCGGGGATGGCCGACTCCCGCATGCAGCAGCGCGACCCGGACCGGGCCCGCATGGCCTTCGCGCTCGCACCCGAGAGCCCCGTGGAGTTCGTCCACCCCAAGGATGCCGCGACGGCCGTCGCGAACGTGCTCGAACGGCCCGAGGCGCACGGCCGGATCCACCTGATCGGGGGCGGCAAGGACTGCCAGGTGACCACGCTGCGGATGATCCAGGCGATGATGGGCGCGATCGGCATCACGATCACCGCGGCCGACCTGGGCAGCGAGCCGACCAACGGGCCCTGGCTCGACACGACGGAGTCGCAGCGGCTGCTGTCCTATCAGAGGCACACGGTCGAGGACCTCGAGCGCGAGTGCCACGAGCGGTTCAGGCTCTTGCGGCCCTTCGTGAGGCCGCTGTCCCCGCTGATCGTGAGGGGCATCAAGCGATACCTTCGGATCTAGAGAGCGAGGATCCCGATGCACGTCACCCTCCAGCACATCGACCCCGATCGGCGCGCGCTGGACACGACTTCGCCGAGCGAGACTGAAGGAGAGGAGCCGCCATGAAGCAGCCCGTGATCGTCGAGGCCCTGCGAACGCCCATCGGCCGCGCGCGCAAGGGATCGTTGGTGAGCAGGGACGCGTTCGCGCTGGCCCGGATCGTCGTCGGCGCCGTGCTCGAGCGCACGAAGATCGACCCGGGCGAGATCGACGATCTCGTGCTCGCCGAGAGCCTCCAGGGCGGCGGCGTGATCGCGCGCCACACGGCGGTGACGCTGGGCCTCGACGGGGTCCCCGGACTGGCGACCAACCGCCACTGCGCGGCCAGCCTCGGGGCCATCGCGGCCGGGGCCGGCTCGATCGCCGCCGGCATGGATCGCGTCGTGCTCGCGGGCGGGACCGAGAGCCTGAGCACGATGCCGATGTGCACGAAGGCGCTGATCCCCGGAGAGGCACCGCAGATGTGGATGTCGCCCTCCCATCCGGAAACTCCGGACGCGCCGGCCTTCGACATGTCCATCACCGTCGGACACAACACGGCCGTCGAGGCGGGTCTGACCCGGGAGGCCGTCGACGCCTGGGCGATCTACAGCCATGGCCGTGCGATCGAGAGCATCGACTCGGGCGCCTTCGACGCACAGATCGTGCCCGTCGAGCTCGAGAGCGACGGCGGGACGCGGGTCTTCGACACCGACGAGCATCCCCGGCGCGGCCTGACGCCCGAGGGCATGGCCGAGCTCAAGGTGCTCCATCCCGAGATCGAGGGCTTCACGGTCACGGCCGGCAACGCCGCCGGCGTGAACGACGCGGCTGCGGCGGTGCTCCTCGCCGACGCCGACTGGGCGGCGTCGAACGGCCTCGAGCCGCTCGCGGCAGTCCGGTCCTGGGCGGCCGTGGGGGTCGCGCCGCGGCGCACCGGGATGGCGCCCATCGACGCGATCCCGAAGGCGCTGGCCCGGGCGGGCGTCGTGCAGGGAGACATCGAGCTCTTCGAGATCAACGAGGCCTTCTGCTCCGTCCCCGTCGCCACCACGCGCGCGCTCGGTATCGACCGCGAGATCTGCAACGTGAACGGCAGCGGCTGCAGCCTCGGTCACCCGATCGCCGCGACGGGCGCGCGCATGGTGGTCAGCATGGTCCACGAGCTGCGGCGCCGCAGCGCGCGCCTCGGCTGCGTCTCGATGTGCGCCGGCGGCGGCATGGGCATGGCGATGGTGGTCGAGGCGCTCTGACGCAGCGAGAGAACGTCGAGGAGGCGAGATGGCCTACGAGAGCGACGCCCAGCCGATCAAGATCGGCTACCTGATGGACTTCGTCCTGCCGGAGTTCTACCCGGAGGCGCTGCGCGGCGACCTGACCCAGCCCTTCGACCTGGTGTTCGCGCAGGGGCGGGAGCAGAAGCTCATCGACCGGCCCGTCGAGATCGTCTACCGCGAGGTCGAGGGCCTCCCGAAGGGCAGCGTCAAGGCGGTGATCGACGGCTTCGGCGAGCTGGTCGACGAGGGCTGCCTGGCCGTCTTCGGCCCGCACATCAGCGAGAACGCCATCCCGACCCGCGAGGCGATCGAGGAGCGCTTCCGTGTCCCGGCCATCAACGTGTGCGGGAGCGACGACTGGCTGGGCGAGTGGACCTTCGCGTTCCCCCAGGGCTCGATGACCGACGAGCCCATCTTCTGGGCCGACCTGCTGGCCAAGGGCGGCCACACCGAGGTCGGCGTGCTGGTCGAGCAGTCGCTCGTGGGCGAGAGCTACCTCCAGAATTTCCGCAGGGCCTGCCGGCGCAAGGGCATCCGGATCGTCGCCGAGGCGTCGATCGCCCAGACGGGCCAGGACATCCACGAGGCGGCGCGTAGCCTGCACGATGCGAACGCCAGCGCGCTCGTCCACTGCGGCTTCGGCTTCGGGATCGTGATGATCAAGCCGGCCCTCGAGGCGCTCGGCTGGGACCCGCCGCGTTTCACCGGCACCGCGTTCCAGAACGCCTGGCTGACGCCCATCCTGTGGAACGCGCTCCTGGGTTGGACCGGCCTCGATCAGTACGACGAGGAGAACCTCGTGGGCCAGCGCTTCCTGGACCAGTACCAGGAGGCCTATGGGCGCCGTCCCGAATGGTGCGTCACGGTCGTGAACCGGGACATCGCCACCACGCTGCTGCACGCGCTGGCCGACGCGCATCCGCTCTCGCCGCGCGGCGTGAAGGAGGCGCTCGAGCGCGTGAAGATGCTGCCCGCTGCGTCGGGAGCGCCGGGAACCCGGCTCTCCCTCGGCAAGTGGACGCGGCGCGGCTGGATGGGGTCGGGCTACCTGGTGGCCCGCCAGCTCGACCCCGACGGAGTCAACTCGCATCTCGTCGATCGCTTCGGTGAGGAGTAGAGGAGCACGATGACCGACAAGCCCGAGGTACGTTTCGAGCAGAGGATGCTGATCGATGGCGCGCTCGTCGAAGGAGAGGCGGGCGCCTTCGCCGTCCTCACCCCGGCCACCGAGGAGGTGCTGGGGGAGGTCGCCGACGCGTCGAAGGCCGACATGCAGCGCGCGATCGACGCGGCGCGTCGCGCCTTCGACGAGACCGGCTGGTCGACCGACCGCGCGCTGCGCAAGCGCTGCCTCGAGCAGCTCCACGAGGCGATCGAGGCCGAGAAGGAGGCGCTGCGCGAGGAGCTGATCCTCGAGGTCGGCTGCCCCCGCATGGTCACCCATGGCCCGCAGCTCGACGCGCCGCTGTCCGACGCGCTCACCTACCCGGCGAAGCTCATCGACGAGTACCCCTGGGAGACCGATCTCGGGGACGCCTTCGTCTCGCTCACGGGCAAGCTGACCGGCCGCAAGCTGCTGCGCGAGCCGGTGGGCGTCGTCGGCGCGATCGTGCCGTGGAACTTCCCCTTCGAGGTCAGCATCCACAAGCTCGCCCAGGCGCTGGCGACCGGGAACACGGTCGTGCTGAAGCCGGCGCCCGACACGCCCTTCAACGCGACCCGCCTCGGGCGCCTGATGTGCGAGGCGACCGACATCCCGGCCGGGGTCGTGAACGTCGTCACCGCGTCCGACCATCTGGTCGGCGAGGAGCTCACGCTCTCGCCCAAGGTGGACCTGATCTCGTTCACGGGCTCGACCGCCGTGGGGAAGCGGATCATGGAGAAGGGCGCCGCGACCCTGAAGCGCCTCTTCCTCGAGCTCGGCGGCAAGTCGGCCACGATCGTGCTGGAGGACGCCGAGCTCGCGGCGGCCTGCCTGATCGGCCTCGGCCCCTGCATGCACGCCGGTCAGGGCTGCGCGATGCCGACGCGACTGCTGCTGCCGCGCTCGCGCTACGACGAGGGCGTGGCGATCCTCCAGGCGATGTACGCGGGCATCGTGCCCGGCGACCCACAGGACCCCGGCACGCTCTGCGGGCCCGTGATCTCGGCCAGGCAGCGCGAGCGCGTCCTCGGCTACATCCAGCAGGGCGTCGACGAAGGCGCCCGGCTCGTCGTCGGCGGCACCGACGCGCCCGAGGGCCGCGACCGCGGCTTCTGGGTGCGGCCGACGCTGTTCGCCGACGTCGACAACGCCATGACGATCGCGCAGGAGGAGATCTTCGGCCCGGTGCTGGTCGTCATCCCGTACGAGGACGAGGACGACGCCGTCCGCATCGCCAACGACAGCATGTACGGCCTGGCGGGCAACGTGTTCTCGGGCTCGCTCGAGCGCTCCATGGCCGTCGCGCGGCGGCTGCGCGCCGGCTTCATCGGCGTCGATGGCTGCGCCGCCTACGGCGCCGACGCGCCCTTCGGGGGCTACAAGGCGAGCGGCGTCGGCCGCCAGAACGGCATCGCCGGCTTCGACCAGTACACCGAGATCAAGACCGTCGGCTACCCCGCCGACTGAAGGAGCCCTCGATGCAGCTGTTCGACGATCTCGAGGACTTCGGCTCCTTCGACGACGCCGTCTCGGGCGACGTGCGCGACCCCTACACCGAGCTGGCCCAGCGCCGGCGCGAGGGGGCGGTGCAGCGCCTGGACCTGTCGGGCATGCCCATGGCCGACGACGCGAAGCCCATCTTCATGGTGTACGGCTACGACGAGGTCGCGGAGGTGCTGCGGGACAATGCGACGTTCTCGTCCTCGATCATCCTCGCCGTCTTCGGCGACGTGCTCGGAAAGAAGGTCATGCTCGGCATGGACGAGCCCGAGCACCGGCGGCTGCGCGCGCTGCTCTCCGGTGCCTTCACCCAGCGGGCCATCGGCCGTCGCCAGCACGATCTGGTGGAGCCCGTGGCCGACGCCCTGATCGACCGCTTCGCCGACCGCGGCCGCGCGGAGCTGACCCGGGAGTTCACGTTCCCGTTTCCCACCCAGATCATCGCCAACCTCCTCGGCCTTCCCCCGGAGGACTACCCCCAGTTCCAGAAATGGTCGATCTCGATCCTCGCGTTCACCGTCAACCGCGAGCGCGCCCTCGCGGCGTCCGAGGCGCTGCGCAAGTACTTCACGCCGATCCTGGCGGCGCGCCGCGCGGAGCCCCGCGACGACCTGATCAGCATCCTCGCCAGCGCAGAGATCGACGGGGAGCAGCTCGACGACGAGGAGATCTTCTCGTTCCTGCGTCTGCTGCTCCCGGCCGGCATCGAGACGACCTACCGCTCGACCGGCAACCTGCTCTTCGGCCTGCTCTCGCACCCCGATCAGCTCGACGCGGTGCGCTCGGACCGCTCCCTCGTCCCGCAGGCGATCGAGGAGGCGGTGCGCTGGGAGCCGCCGCTGCTGACGATCACGCGCGTGGTCACGCGCGACACCGAATTGGGCGGCCAATCCATCCCGGCCGGCTCCACGCTCATGCCCTACCTGGGCGCGGCCAATCGCGACGAGCGGCGCTGGCAGGACCCGGACCGCTTCGACGTCTTCCGCCCGGCCAGGCCCCACATCGGCTTCGGCCATGGCGTCCACGTGTGCCTCGGCATGCACCTGGCCCGCCTCGAGATGCGCGTCGCTCTCGAGCGGCTCTTCGACCGCCTGCCGGACCTGCGCCTCGACCCGGCAGGCGACGACCCGCACATCCGCGGCCAGGTGTTCCGCTCGCCGACCTCGCTGCCGGTGCTGTTCGGGAAGTGACGTCGCCGTGGGCGCATCGATCATGCTGGGCACGCTCTTCGGACTGATCGCGCTGATCTTCGCCCTGGTGCTTCGATTCGATCCGGAGGCCCGCGGCCCTGCGAGGAGCGAGGGCGCCGACGATGACTGAGCTGACCCCGCTCTTGAGGGCCGCCATCGGCTTCGCCTACGTCGGCGGGGCACTCTTCGTGGCCACCGGCGTGTTCATGAGCTTCCGCCGAGGCCGCCTGCACCCGCTCCTGCTCGTGTGCATCTCCGCGATCTCGTTCTGCTGGATCGAGGCCCCCTACGACTGGGCGATGTATGCGCAGTTCCCGCCCGCCATTCCGCGCATGCCGTCCTGGTGGCCGTTGAACATCACGTGGGGAGGCCTGCCGGCATCGGTTCCGCCGGGCTACATCGCCTACTTCGTGCTTCCCGCCGCGGTCGGCGCCTCGATCGGGCGCTGGTCGAGCGCGAGGCTCCAATGGCGCGCGCCCATCGCGCTGCTGATCGTCGGCCTCGTCGTCGGCTTCCTCTGGGCGCTTTCGTTCAACGCGATCCTCGGGGCTCGGCTCGGCGTCGTCCACTACGGCCGCGTGATCGAGGGACTCGCTCTCTGGGAAGGCACGAAGCACCAGTATCCGCTCTACGACTCGCTCGCGATGGGCGTCCAGATGATGGTCTTCACCTACCTGCTCGGACGGACCGATTCGCTGGGCCGCACCCTCATCGAGGTGTGGGCGGACTCCAGGACGAAGAGCCGCCTGCGGTCTTCCCTCCTGTCGATCGCGGCCTTCATCGTCGTCGGCCACGCCGTCTACCTCTCGGTCTTCGCGCCTCATCTCGCCACCAAGCTGCTGGGTCTCGTGACCGTCGGGCCGACCGAGCCGTTGTTCGAAGGGGTGCCGAACCAGCCGCTCTAGCGAGCGGCGGATGGCTCGGCTACGGCGTGACGCCGAGGCGCTCGCACATGCCGAGCACCTCGTCCACGATCGAAGCCGGCACCGTGTAGGGATCCGTGGCCGAGATCTGCTCGATACGGGCGGCGATCTCCTCTGCGGTCGGCTCGCTGCCGGGCTCGGCGAGCCAGCCCTCGCCGAGGCCGACGAAGACGCGCGCGAAGCGCCCGGCGCAGGCCGAGTAGTTGCGATGGCTGAAGTCGCAGGCCCGGCTGGCGAGGAAGACCACGAGGGGCACCACCAGCTCCGGCCGGATGGCGTTCAGGAAGCCCGACCGCTCCAGGTACTCCTCGTCGGGGACCGTCTCGGTGACCATGCGCGAGGTGCCGAACGGGAGCACGCTGTTCGCGAGGATCCCGTGCGGCGCCCCCTCGATCGCGAGCACGTTCGTGAGACCCACGAGGCCCGCCTTGGCCGCGGCGTAGTGGGCCTCGAGCGGCTGGCCGAACATCCCGGCTGACGAGGCGATGATCACGAACCGGCCCTGGCCCTGGGACTTCATCGCGCGGAACGCGGGCTGGCACAGGTGGAAGCCACCGTCGAGGTGCACGGCGAGCATGCGGCGCCACTCGGCCGGCGAGAGCTCGTCGAAGGCCACGCTGCCGAAGATCCCCGCGTTGCTCACGACCGCGTCGAGCCGCTCGAACCGCTCCATCGCGGTGCGGACGATCGCCTCGCCGCCCTCGGGAGTGGCCACGGAGTCGTGCGACGCGACGGCCACGCCGCCGGCCCGCTCGATCTCCGCGACGACCCGGTCGGCGACGCTCGGGTCGGCGCCGTCGCCGTGCATGGTCCCGCCGAGATCGTTCACCACCACGGCGGCGCCGCGGCGCGCCAGCTCGAGGGCGTAGAGGCGGCCCAGCCCCCGGCCGGCGCCCGTGACGATCGCGACCTGATCGGTGAGGTCGATCATGCTCGGAGCCCCCTCGCTCGGAACGCTCATGCCGCGGCGACCGGAAGCCTCAGCGCGCCGCGGACCGGCCCCGAGCAGATCCGCTCCACGCGCGGTTGCGTCATCGCGTAGTCGGGCAGCCGCGCGAGCAGCTCCTCGAAGGCCACCCGGGCCTCGAGCCGGGCCAGGTTCGCGCCCAGGCAGAAGTGGGCGCCGAAGCCGAACGCGAGATGGGGGTTGGGATCGCGCAGCACGTCGAAGCGCTCGGCGTCGGCGATCTTGCGCTCGTCGTGGTTGGCCGAGCCGAAGAGCAGCAGGACCTTGTCGCCCTCCGGGATCGTGACGCCGTGCAGGCTGACCGGCGAGGCCGTGGTGCGTGCCAGCCCCTGAACCGGGGAGTCGAAGCGAAGGAACTCCTCGATCGCCGTGGGGATGCGCTTCGGGTCCTCGGTCAGCAGACGCCGCTGGTCGCGATGGCGATCGAGCTGGATCGCCGCGTTGCTGATCAGGTTCGTCGTGGTCTCGTTCCCCCCGACCAGCAGCAGGAAGGCGAAGGCAATCAGCTCCGGCTCGCTCAGGTGCTCCCCGTCGATCTCGGCGGCGAGCAGCGCGCTCAGCAGATCGTCGCGGGGCTCGGCCCGTCGCTGCTTCAGGACCTCGGCGAGGTAGCCCGCGAGCTCGAGGGCCGGCCCGAGGTCCGGCCCGTCGCCCGCGCGCGCCGCGGTCGGGTCGAACTCGGCCACCCCGTTCGACTTCTCCTTGAACCACTCCTGGTCCTCGACCGGCACGCCGAGCAGCTCGGCGATCACGATCGTCGGCAGCGGCCCCGAGAGCTCGCGCACCAGGTCGAACTCGCGACGTCCCTCGACCTCGTCGAGGAGCGTGCGCGCGATGTCGCGGATGCGGAGCTCGAGGCGCGCGATGCGGCGTGGCGTGAACGCGCGGCTCACCAGCGAGCGGAGCTGGGTGTGGCGGGGACGGTCGGTCGTGATCAGGAGCGGCAGGTTCTCGTAGAACCCGTCGTCGGCTTCCGGCGCCCCCACGATGACGCCCTTGCCCGAGATGAAGACGTCCGGCGCCTGGAGCGCCCCGAGCACGTCGTCGTAACGCGAGAGCGTCCAGAACCGGAGCTTCGGGTTGTGGTGGACGGGGAACTCGTCCCGGAGCTGGCGGTAGACCGGATAGGGGTCCTCGTGCAGCGCGGGGTCGTAGGGGTTGAACTCGAGCGTCATGGTCTCCTCAGGGATCCCGGGCGGGGGAGGCGCATCGCCAGCCGCACCACGCGGTGGAGCAGCGCGCCCGACAGGCAGCGTGCGCCGAGCAGCAGCAGGTGGGCGTCGAGGCCCACCGCGTGCTTGGCGAAGGGGGCACGGTCGTCGAGGGCGCGGGCCAGGCTGCGCGCGAAGCGCTCCGGCGGAGCGGCCCGGGGAACCATGAAGTCGCCCATGCGGCGCATCGCTCCGTAGATCGGCGCGTAGGGCCCCTGGTAGTCGCCGTGGTCCGGGGTCTGCTCGGTGAGGATGTCGGTGTCGAAGGTCCCGGTCACGAGGACGGTGACGCCCAGGCCGAAGGGGGCGATCTCCTGGGCCAGGGCCTCGGCCCAGCGCTCGAGGGCGCCCTTGGAGGCAGCGTAGGCGCTGATCCCGGGCATGCCCCGGGCGCCGCCCTGACTCGAGACGACGACGATCCGTCCGCGCCCGGCGGCGCGCATCGCGGGCAGCAGTGCGCGCGTGAGCGCGACCGGGCCGAGCAGGTTGGTGGTGAAGAGCTGCTCGAAGGCGTCGGCGGGCATGTCCTCGACGCTTCCGAACGCGGCGACCCCGGCGTTGTGCACGAGCGCGTCCGGCGCCCCGATCGCCGCCTCGACCTCGTTGGCGGCCGCGGCGATCGACGCCGCGTCGTCGAGGTCGAGCCGCGCGCCCACGAGGCGCGGATCGCCCCTCGCCGCCCCGGTCGCCGCCCGCAGGCGCTCGAGTCCCAGGTCGGGCGAGCGCATCGCCGCGACGACGCGCCAGCCCTTCGCGTAGAGGTGCGCGGCCGAGGCCAGCCCGAGGCCCCGGGAAGCGCCGGTCACGACGACGCTGCGCGCCTCAGGCATCGGGCCGGCAGTAGCCGTCGGGCTTCACCGGGTTCTCGCTCGGGCGCCCGTTGGGCTGGGCCGTCATCCACCCGTTCCAGTGCCCCTCGAAGTAGGGGCCGGGCGCACCCTCCCGCTCGTAGTACCCCTGCGGGTCGTACACCCTGGCTTCCGGATACGGGTACGGGCAGGCGACCGACGTCGCCAGGCCCGACACCCGGATCGCGGCGAATCCGGCCCCGTACACGAAGTAGGCGACGTTCAGGATCGCGAACATCACGAGGAACGTGCCGAGGGCAGGGCGCTTCGGCATCCAGCGGAAGCGCTGGGCGAGCTTCTCGGCCTGGGTGCGCCCCGTGTCGTCCCGATGGCAGAGGACCGCGGCTGGGATCATCACGGCGGTGACGAGGGCCGACTCCCAGATGAGCGGGAACTGGAAGGTCGTTCCGGCGAAGACGGAGCCCCACGGAATCACCTGCGAGTAGATGTAGAGCCCGGTGTGGACCAGGAAGATCTCGAGGATCGCGTCGAACACGAACCCGATCACGAGGACGATCAACGCCAGGCAGACGAGCGGGTGTCGCCAGACGAAGGCCTCCATGGGTGCGCGCGCCTGGAGACGACGCTGGATCGCG
>Ga0209536_100011348_pt1 | contig 13064 bp, 16 predicted proteins | sample DeeMarSeWOR28_12_FD_187461 | JGI IMG/M metagenome (GOLD analysis project Ga0209536, IMG submission 187461) | Marine sediment microbial communities from White Oak River estuary, North Carolina - WOR-2-8_12 (SPAdes) (version 2) | ecosystem: Environmental > Aquatic > Marine > Intertidal zone >...
AAAAAAAAATTAAATATTAATTCGAGAGAAAAAAACCTATAATCGATCGAATTCTATTACCCAAACGATATCGGCGACGGCTTTCGCTTTCTTCAAATCGTCGATTCGCAGTCGCCCGTCGATCCAATGTACGTATACCCAATAAGGCGATATCTTTCTCGGCATTTTACTTTTCTTCGGCATCGTCGTATAATAATCGAGAGAATGGTAACAACAACAACGAAACGATAAACTATTTATTCAAGCGTACAATTTCATAAATTGACACAAATGAGGCGCGTAAAACGTCAGCCGCTTTTTTTCGTCCACGAAAACGAACTCGTCTCGCATGACGCTTATTTGAGGTATGTTTTCACCGATCGATCTAAGGCAACTATCCTGCAGGTCCCTAGATCCGATTTTAAAATTTTTAATTCGCAATCGAATGCCGGCGAACGATGACGCAAAAACCGGATAAAATGGCATCCGGCTATTCAGGCAAGAAAGGGAAGCCGTTATCGACATAGGAGGGTGGGAATTTGTATACGCAGTGATCATTTGGTTTACGCCGTCCCAAAGAAAAGATATCGTACTCTGTAAGTTTAACATATAGTGGTAACGATCAAAGTAACGGTGATGCGTAACGTCGCGAGATCCCTGAAGGCTTCCTCGCCAACTCGTTGGTGAATATTCGAAAATTTCTCCTCCCCAACCGTAAACGAAGTATCGATTATTCCCGCGAGTTCCGTTCGGTATCTCGGCCTCGTTTAACGGTTCGGCCAACGGCGCGTACACCCCCATTTCAAGAATCGGATCTTCATCCACCGCCCTTAGCTGATGATGGGTGAACTCTTCGTAATTAACTAATTCGACTTCCCAATACGCGCACTTTTCCCACGTCAAAGGAAGCGCGGCGAACCAAAATCTCGGAACCCTCGGGTAGTCATCTTGGAGACGTTCCGGATGATCGGCATCCTCGAGGAACATATACAGTTTCCACGGTAACAACGGCGTGATTAGGTCGTTATTTAAATCGGCTCGGTGATCGATTTCCGTCGTTAAGTCGTCAAATGTTGCGGCGTCGCCGCCATTATCGTACGGTACGACTCCCATCGGATAAAAACCGGGGAATCGCATCGGGATCCACTTTTTCGGCCAGGCGAGCGCGTATAGACAGATTTCATCGCCGTCCTTCGCCGAGCATTGCTCGAGCGTTCGCCGCCACCATCGTTTATCCCGTTCCTGCAACGGATGCGCGGCGTTATAGCGAACCGCGCATTGCTTATCGTGATCGTGCGGCGCCGTCGTCGTCAAATGAAACTGATCCTTGTAGTTGTTAAATACGCCCCAAAGCGCGTCTTCTAATTCCTCTATCGATCCGATCGAAGGGAATCGGTATTCCAAATTGCGAAACCGTTCCACTTTAGTTTCGTGTATTAGTTTTACGGAAACGCTAGAAAAAAAACGTAAAAACTACATCGCGAACGCCGCTTAAAGGACCTTTTTATTACCTTATATCAACGTCGTCATCGGCCATCGTTACAACAATTTAATAAGATAAAAAATTTTTTTCTTTTTAAATGGTCAACGGTCAAGAATGAGGATCTTACAACCGACGAAAAATCCGGGTCGTCTAGATTTTATTTCGACCTATATTTTGACAACAACAAGAAAAAAAAAAAAAAAAACCGCGATATTATTCATCAAAACTCAACCAATTTTCAACCGCCAAAGGCAACGAATCGGGTTTCGCAAATTCGGATAGGAATCTGGAATAATCCCTCGGCATCTTCTTCGTGCGTTTTTTCGTTTCAAAGTAATACCGCAAAAGCACGCTTAAAGGCGATCCGATTTCGCCGTCGGCGTATATTACATTTTCTTCGTCGGATAATAACAGTTTATCAAAATCGAATTCCAGTTTCGCTCTCTCGTGTTGTCGCTTCGTTAGGACCGCTTTAATAATACTTGAAATCATCGCTTCTCTAGCGACCGGGGCGGGCGTCGAAAACGAGCGAGCGGCGGGAGAGTCGGCGCTCGTTTTATGCGGCGCTAAAGCTATTTTTTCCACCATCTTTAAATTTAGTTACGTATTTTCTGAGCAGAATTAAGAAATCCTTTCGCTTATTCAGTTTATATAGCAGACGGAGTCGTTTTTTCTTCTCTTTCTTCAGAATACTATCGATTATCTCGACCGATTTCTTATCGCCTTCTTCAAATCTTCTCGCGTTAAGTAATAGTTCGCAAACGGCCGGAATAATCGTCGCGCGATGAAGCGATAAGAACCGCTTACGCCGTCTCGCGTCGTTATAACTACTCCAAACGTATACAAACGGAAAGGAATCAGGCGTTAGTTTCATCGTCGTTTTTGTTGACTTCTACGAATCCGAACGGCTTTTCTACCTAAAAAAACGACTCGTATTTATATACGACGACGACCTCCTACCGGAAGCAATCCCGTTCTCAAACGAAGAGGCGTCGGACAGTAGGGTCGTAGGTCGACGCAGAGATAGCCAAAGCGTTCCCGCGTCGCCATTTCGTACGCTTCTAACAAAAGGAAAGTTTTTCCGGGAAAAATTTCGGTCGCTAGATTGCGCAAAAGTCTTCCGTCTCTCGTCATAGCGAACAGTATCATATGACTAATATTTCGTCCGATGGAAAGCATCTGTTTCCCTTGTACGTAAAGATTTTGCATTACGTGAAAAACCGAAAAGCCATCGTGATGCGCGTACCGACTGAAAACCGCGCCAAAAATTCGGTTATCCGCTACTTCTTGCATAACTAAATTAGCGCGTAACAAAAAAATTAGGCTATACACTATCGATCGGTTATTTACGATCATCTAAAATCAGCAAGCGGTGGCCTTCGATCGAGTTATCGAAGAGCTTTCTGGTTACGATCAGTTTTTCTATCTCTTCCGTCCAACCTTCGACGAAACGAACGCGCGGGATGTCGTACGAGCGAATCGTTTCGAGGGCCTTATTATCGGCTACGCCGTAACAGTACACCAACTGAGATATTCCGCCGCAATCGAAGACGGCTTTATGATACTTTAAACATTGAAGAATGAAATGAGATTTCCCTAAGATCGAATAACACATAAATCATCACAATTTCATCGTACAAAATATACCGGATTGCGTAGGTCCAACGATGAACACTCGCGAAGAAAGCGGGAATTTGGGGACTTCCATTGTTGTTTTAGGCAAAATTATCGGAAAAATTTCGATTTTTATCGATAGAAAGGACGCGGTTTCGCTCGAGGAAAACTAATACGATTAGCGGTTCGGCCAACGGATCGCGCAACGCGAAGGTTAAATAAACTTCTCCGCTTCTTCGCTTAGCTATAACATCGCTTTCGTCTTTTTCGTCTTCTCTTCGTTGCTGTAAATCGAAGCAAAAAATCGTACGCCCCGATTGAAATTCGTGAAGGGCTACGTCAACATTTTTTCCGCAGCTTTTGCGCAAGTTTACGAAAGCTTCGACGCACGACGTATCGTCCCAGCGAGGTATTTGATAACCGTTCGTGGTAGGATAGTGTTGGTTATCTATCTCCACTAGCATTTGTTCGACGGTGTGATGTTTAAATTCCAACCGCGACAGCGAGTAGGATCCGTTATACTGCCTTTCCGTGAACAGAATGACGAAAATTCGATTCGGAACTCCGTCGCCGCGATGCAAAGAACGTTTTGCGAACAGTTTTCCGCCGGCGGGGTGCAAAAATTTTAACACCGAAGTTTGAACGTAGTTGCAATTTGCGACTTGTTTGAGCAGGCTCGCTTTAGGGACTATTCTCGGAACCAGAAGATTACACTTTTCGATCAAAATCGAATATTCGTGATTCGCACCCGCCGGGTTTCTATTCACTATTAAACATTTTTCCGGACGGGCCGGCGTAAGGTATACGTCTAGAGATACGTTTTCGGGTAGGGGTTTTCCGCGCTCGTTGTACCCGCGCCGCCACGGTTCTATATTTAAATCTCCGATCAGATTAACCGTTTTGGAGTCGTCAAACTTCTCGTAACGCGCCCATCCCCCGTCATTTTCGCTCTCAGCGTTTGGAAATTGGTTGAACTGACCGAGCGTGTCCGGAAAATACAACGCCGTCGCTAACGAACCGCCCATTCGTTCTTCCGCCGGAGCGTGTAGCAGAGTTTTCAAATACTGAATGAAGGGAAAAAACTCCGCGGTTCTAATGTAAGGAACTCCGTTTAGGTCCACGTCCATCGACTCCCACATCGTAAAGAGGAATAAATTATACGGCATTACGAGTAAAGAATTCTGACCGAGTCGCTCCCAATCGGTCGCCGCTCCGCTCAGTCTTTTCCAAATCGAAACCGAAATTTCCAGACGAATCCCGCCGACATCGATAAACTGATCGTGACGACCCGGTATGTGAAAATGAATCGGGATTTGATCTCTACGCGGAAGCAGGGTAGTACAGCTAACCTTCTCTTCGAATCTTCGTTCTACGACGCTCTCGAAAGGGGCTCGAGAGGCGAGCGTGGAAATTTTTTTACCGGAAGATTTTCGTTTACTCATTTCCGCTATAATGACCGAGTCGGGTTAGGAGGCGCGCTTTTATCCCTTTTCCGGAAATTCATCCTCGCCGTTCCGATGAAAGGATGAAGCTTCACTTCGTCTCCAAATTCGTCGATAACCTTCACGCTAACATCCGAAAGTTGATTCGCGCAGACGGGAAGCCAGCCGGAATCGGAAAACGTTATCGCGCCCGATTGATACCGGTCGGCCGGGTCCGGGAGGAAATTGTGCGTTAAAGGAGGTTCCGACGAGGAAACTACTCGCATCGCTCTATCTCTGAACACGGAAACGGGAGCGAGGTTGCAGACCGCGAATAGTTTGCGGAATCCTTTATTAGGATCGAAATAATACTTTACCGATTCGTTTTCGATGACGGACGAGGGCGGAGGAAGACCGGTGAGCCCGTCGAATAAATGACGTACCGCTTTCGCGGAGAAAGTAAGGCGGAAGCCGTCGCGTTTGGCCGTTATTTCTAACGTTCGCGGAGTTTTTAATTCTATTTTGAGGAACTTGTTAGCGGGGTGCGGATTATCTTTCGACTCGAGACTCCGTTTGAGACTTTGGAAATATTTTTGAATGGTATGATAGCGACCGGGAACGGCGTAATAGGTTTCATCCGACACGTCTTCCCAATCCTCCGGCGTCCACCCGAAGATATTCGTTTCCAGCCTAACCCAATCTCGCTCGTCGGCCATAAAAAATAGATCGGAAATCGTCATGTCTTCTACATTGAATTCCCAATCGTTATCAACGACGAAATCTCTCGGTAATTTCGCCGTTAGAGCGTTGGTTTCGGGGTTTAAATTGAGGAAAATCGTCTGCGGTCGATCGTTATTGGCGATCATGATGATGATGAAATTTTTAACAGCTCTTTTCCGTACTATAAAAAATCAATCCGTTCGCCTCGTTATATAGTAGACGCTCGTATCTAACCTACCCACGTGCCGTCGATTTCGTCTCCGGTCTCTTCGCTTCTGAGTCGATACATCGGAGGCGAGCGCGGAACGATGGCGCTGACTCTATAGATCTCTTTACTATAGCTTTCGCGGTATCCTTTGTAAAAATGTTTGTCGTACATTTTTGCGATCTTTACCCTATCTCCGATTTCGAGCATAAAATTACGACGTCGTCTCTTACCCCAATCGAAATAAGCTCCGAAATCCGTGCTATAGTAGTTCGGATAAATGATATTAAAAAACTTCAGTTGATTATCGACGTTAACGTCTTTCGGGGCCGCTCGCCAACCCAACCTCGCCGTTCTCGCGCTATTCATTCCTTTAACTAGAGCCGGTAAATCTCGGAGCCAGGCTTTACGAGCCCCTCCTCTCCAAGCTATTAGTTTGTTCAGTTTTCGCTTTAAAGTGCGTATAGCGCGCTCGGCCATAGCGGCCTTAACGCGTTGTCGCGCCGCGAAATGAGATAGCACGCCAAAGTTTTCGACCGTCTCGCGAAAGTTTTTATTCCAAAATTCCGTTCCTAAATCGGTTTGAAGGAAAATCGGTCGTCGTCCGCTGTTTTTCAGAATACCGGCGAAGGCGTCGGCCGTTTTTGGTCCGGTTTTTCTATGTACGGGCGCGGCGAATACGAAACCGCTGAATACGTCCACGACGACCAAAATAAAATGAACGCCTTTATTCCAGCGAGCGAATTCGCTTACGTCCGCGAGGTCCGCCTGCCAATAGTGATCGATTCCGTAGGCGATTATTTTTCGTCTGCGAAAACGAATCCTCGGAGGAGCGAACGCCGATGCGTTTTCGTTTCCGCTTAGCCATTTTCTAACGTCCGCTAAACGAAGAGATTTCCGATGGCGACGCGCTTCTTTATATAACTTTTGCGCTCCCGAAAAACCCGCCGGCGACGCTGGATCGAAATAGAGTTTCGTTAAGAGTTTATCCGTCGCGGAAACAGACATCATATAAAAAAAAAAAAAACACACACACACACACAAACACGCGCGCGTATATATATATTTATTCGATCATCTCTTTTCTTCTTCTTCGTCTTCGGTTTTATTCGTTTCTAATAGCTTCTCCGCTACGGTCGTCGGAACGAGCATCGGAACCCAAACTTGTTGATAACTATCGCCGGTAGTATGGGAGGAAGCGGTGATGGCGGCGGCGGCGGCCGCCGTAGAAATGATATCATTCGTCGTCGTCGTTGACGGTACGTAATGATGAATGTGATGAGCGTTGCTCGTTCGCTTCGAATACCACTGCTTACAATCCTCGCAAAAGAGATGAGTTTTTAGATGACGCCGGAAATTCGATTTTGCAACATTTTTAGAACAAATATGACAGGCGGTCTTTTTTAATTTCGGCCCGTTCGTCGTCGACGGAGTCGAGGTCGCCTCTTGTTGCGTTTCTGACATCGTCGTTTTTGAATTAATGGTTTACGCGTTCGCTTCGCCCGCTTAAATACTCTCTTCTTCGCTCCAATGCGTCGTCGAGTAGACGATGATGATGATGATGTAGCCCGTAGCGCAACGTTATTTACCGTCGACGTAGACTCAACGGCTCTCCGATGGCGGCGGAGCATTTCGCAATAAAAGATTTGTAAAAAGAGAATTTTCCGGAATCGTTAGATTTAGAATTCGCTTTCGCTCTAGAATCAGTTTTACGCTAGGTTCGGGATCGGAAAGCGATGTGTAACAATATTCTAACCAATTATCGAGCGGCGGTTCGCAGCAAGATTCGCGAGAGATACCGCGAGATAAACATTTCTGAAACCAAACGCTAGCGCGCGTGACTCTTCCTTTTTTTTCCCAACGTATACTAGGTTCGTCGTCTCCGTTCCACCAAATTTGTAATTTCGTAAATTTTTTCGAAATTAAATCCTCGCAACCGGCGATTCTAAAGCGTCCGGCGGCGCCCGCGATCGCAACCCTATTCGACCAACCTGCCGCCGATCCTTCGTCGTCGGCGCATTCCGACGGGAACGAGGCGAAAGCGGTCGGCGGCGAGGTTATTATCGGCAACAAACTCGCAACGACGGGATAAGGATTGTTGTTGTTGTTGTTGTTGTTATAAGACACCTTCCACCATAAAACAAACCATACGCCGAGCAGCAACGAAGAAACAACCAGCGGAAAGCGCGAGACTAGCGCGGCAAATAACGTATTTTTTTTATAATTGGTGGATTTTCTTAAACGTTGGCCGCCGCCTCGATCTAACGGCGTCGTTACGCTTTCATCCGTCATTTCATCGACGGTAGTCATCGTCGTATACGGGGGAAAAAACCGTTTATTTAAAACCGTTACCACGAAATAATAATTAATAAAACAAAAAAATAACGCGAATGACCTTCCTAGCGTACACGCTTCTATTTATATAGATTACAAAAGAAGAGATTCGTCTTCATTCGTCGTTGTCATCGCTTTCTTCTTATTGTAATTACGAATACGTATCGGCGGCACTCTTTTGCTTCTACGAATCGGCGCCGTCGCCTCGTTGTCGTTGCCGTTGGCGTTCGCGGCGGTTTTAGCATCCTCCTCTCGCGGCGGTTTTAAAAATTGACGCTTGTTCATCTCGCGGATAGCCGCGTCGATAGCCGGTTTCGCGGCTATCAACGCCGGCACTTGTTCGTCCGCCGTTAACGCCGCATCGTACGATATCATGACTCGATCGTCTACAACGATAATGAAATAATAACGCCGGCCTCCCCCGGGGGGTCTAGGCGAGCGGGACCGCCCCGCGGGGCGGTCCCGCTCGACTGATTCGCAACAACTATGGTAAACGATAAACGAACCACCACTTACAATCGGTCGTATATTTGCCGCGACAGATGATAAACACAACCGCTCCGTTTCGCGCCGGATCGTTTACGATGTGGAAACATCCGAATTTTTCGTACAGCGGCAGCGACGGATCCCAGTGTTCGGTCGTAAGCGGTAATTGTTCCGCGACGAACTTACGAGATTTCGGCGTTTCGAACGCCGACAAAACCGCTTTCAGCCCTTCCCATTCTCGCACCGTTAAAAACGCGCCCTGACCTTCGGAGGCGCGGTTAGCGCGGGCCTCCTTTCCGAGCGATTCCCATCGCCTACGTCCGTCGATATCGATGCGAGAGCGCCAGCGGTCGATGGACACTCTGGTTTGACCGTCCGACATCTGAACGCGAACGTATACGTCTCCGCCCAACGGTATAAGACTGGCGCCGAAATCGTATTCTTCTTCTCCCGGCGCTCGTTTCATATACTTGGAGTATACTTTTTTCGCCGGCGGATGCTGCTCGTTAGCCATTATTTTATAGTTTCGATGCGACTTTGAGAAAGACAAAATAAAGAGAATGGTAAAATTTTAATAACCGAACGCTATTTATACTCTACACCACCGGATTTAAAAAAATGGTGTCAACGGATGAAAATAAAGGATGTAAAACATCGCCTTAGGCGAAAACAAAATCGAACATAAAAATACTTCAACCCCACGGTATCGTACATAAACAATGCCTAAGAATCGCGTTCGTCATTTCGGCTTCTCTTCGCGCCTCCGCTGTTTCGACATCGCGCGATCGTCCACCTCGACCGATGAGTTTTCTTTTGACGAAGCGAAACCGAAGCTGCTTATACGCGGCTAGTTTCTCGCCGACGGTTCCTCGTCGGAGCGATCGTACGATTTGCTGATCGGGTAGGAATAACGCTCGAGCTTCCCCGTCTCCGCCGTCGGCTTTCGATTTTGCGCGTAGTTCCCGCGCGGAGGCTACGGTGCGATCGCCCTCTCGTTCGTTCGCTTCCATTTCATCGTAATAGGGATCGAGAATTAAAGCGTATATAAAGCGTTGAAGCGTTTCGAATCGAAAAGCGGCGCTAAACAGACCGCTTATCCCTTTCATTTTCGTAACCGTAACGTTCGAACCCAGCGTTACGTACGAGTACATCTTAGGACCGCTGCTCGCCCACTTGCGTATAGAATCGCCCTTTAGCTCGTCCTCCCACTGTCCTATAAACAAAACGAGAGCGTACGAATGCGCGAGGACGGAGTTTCTTACCGTAAAAGTGACCGATTCCGATCGGACCTCTAACCGACCAATCCGGATGATCTAAGAATACGACCGAGTCCGTGTCCATATATAACACGCGTCGTCCTAACGGTTTTAACGCCGAGCGGAATAAGTGTCGCCTCGCGTAAGCCGTAACAAAACCCGCCAGCACCGGATTACACGCGTTGTGAGAGCGTCGATTGAGCAGATTCGTTCGATAATGAATCAATAGACATTCGTTCTATAACACCAACAAAAATACAGTCGGACGGCGGGCGCGCGCTAATTTATTACCGTTATAAATTGAGCATCGATTATTTCGTTAAGGTCGTTGGTCATTATTTTTCGTAAAGCTCTAGCGGTCCGAACGTATTCGTAACGCACGGAACATTTCAAAGATGATTGCCCCAACTTTCCTACAAAACAAAAAATCGTCTTCTCGGCCTTAGTTTAAGGACGTAGCAAAACCCGCGAATGACCGCGCCGTTATTATTTTTACCGTATAAACTATTCGACGAAAGCTTTGCCATCGTTCGCCTAGCGGGATCCGGCTCTATCATCAGTTCATCTTCGGAGACCGCGATGCCTTGTTCGGTTTCTAATTGACGGAAAAAATCTCGACGAGCCGCTTCGCTTTCGTACTTCGAGTGGATGTATTTTTCTTTTGCGAAATATTCGATGAAATCGTGAAATAGATCGTCGCTGGTTTCGGAGAAATTCCAGATTTCTCTAATCTCCGAATAACGATAACCTTCCGAGAGAGCTTCTTTTAAATCCACCGTAGTATAGGTTCCGACCCACGAACGCTGCGTTTCGGAATGTTGACAAACGAACCGCTCCTCGTCGTCGTCGTCGTCGTCGAGTGCTAATGAAGAAGCGAACTCGTTCTCTAGTTCGCTTCCTTCTCTTCTCCAGGAATGACGCCCTTCTTTCGCGCAGGTAAAACAATACGCAAACATGAGATGACCGGAATCCGGATGCTTGAAAGGTAGATAAGGGAAGGTGGAGCGATTCCTCGAAGCCTCGGGTGGAATCACGCGACATTTTATCAATCCGCAATAGTCATCAACGGAAAACGTTTCCTGGTTGATTTCGGCTCGCGGGATAATTTGCAATCCGCCGACCGGATAGTTCAGACCCGAGGACATGACGTAGGGATAAAGAGAGCATATGTCGTAGTATTTTATTCGGTATCCGGACTCGATCTCGCGATTCGACAACGAACAATGTAACACGTTCGTTTCCGTTCTTCCTCCAAAATAACCCTCGCGCGCGGAATAAATCGGATCGGGATCTAGCTCTCCGATATTTCGATTAAACCACTCCCGCATTTCTTTATCGCATTTCAACTCGGCTTCGATCTCGCAACACCACATGCTTACGACGGTATAGCCGGCGGCTTTTAACTCCGCTTCTTTTCTGCGTTGACGTTCGCGCAAATCTCCGAAGGTAATCCCGGACCCCGGATAGAACGGATGAGCGCAATTTTGCATAAGATTATAACAACGAATGCATCCGTGAAAAAAACATCCGTTAACTTCGTATACGGTGTTTGTCTCTCGACAAAAACCATCTACTCGTACGCCGTTCGGTAGCAGACGTTTTTCTAAGACGTTGTTTGCGGCCGTCGAAATACGGATGTCATTCTTTTTCGCCGTCCATTCCAACCAACGCAACGCGTATCTGCTCTGTTGTTCTCTCAACCAACCCGAACGTACGGTATCGGGAATTCGTAAAACGGTGTTGGGTTTCATAAATTTTGTTGTCCAAGTGAGCATACTGTACGCCGATAACGTTGTACACGCGAATATGGGATCTATTCCCAGATCGCCGATCGAGCGCTCTCTAAATTTCTGCATCCCTTTCCACAGGATTCTCACATCCTGGTGGCAATATTTTAACAGTTCTTTTCTTAAGTCGTATTCTCCCTCCGCGTCTTTTGCACTCCACCAAGCGTGAAACGCTTCGCTTCGCTCGCCTCGGAATATTGGAAACCATTTTTTTTCCGGAAGGCGCCTATAACATTAATATTTTTTATTATAAAATGCGAATACTATCGCGCCGCCGCTATATTACCCTTTGTAATCGATCGTTGCATCGGAGAGGAAAAAGTACGGAAAGAAGGACTTTTCGTCCTCCTCGTCCAGACCGAACATATGCGGGAAGGCGGCCAGAGGCGCCTGGACAAAATTGAGACTGTCCTTAAGGACGACTCTTTGGGCCTCCGCTTGTAATATTTTCATCCCGCGATTCAGTAAAATCGGCATAAGTTGTCGTCTGATCAGCTCGCGAATAATGAATACGTGATCGTATTTTCCTCCGTTGTGAGCGATCGCGATCGTTTTTTGGCATTTCCTCGTAAAATATAACCAATCGACAAAGAGTTCGCTGGAATCGTCGCCGAGGAACTCGTACCGTCTCTCTCCGCAGCACTCGGTCGGCTTTGTCAAATCAAAATTTGATATACACCTCGGACAGCAGTCGATAGCGCAGATAAGGAACGGAAGGTGTTCGCGCGTTTCCGGATTTATTTTTGATTCGATATCGAAGAAAACGTACTTCATTTTGCCGGATTCGGGAATCGTCTTTGCGGTAGTCGGTTTAATACAACAGAAATGTTCGTTCCGGTCTTCCTGTTGCATCCATTCCTTGCAATAATCGCAATAAGTTTTACCGCAGTGATGTAATTCCGGATCGAGTATATCCTTCGCTTTTGAAGTACGGAAACATTTTTTACATCGCTTACGTTGCTAAAATAACGTAGACTTGATTACGAGACCTCGCGCGTCTCTTACTACCTGGCATTTATTATTGGAAAGGTGTTCTTGAAAGCACGTGTTGTTTCTGAATGTAATGTTGCATTCCGAACATAGTTTTTCTTCGTTTGTTGATTGATCCAACTTACACCGCTCGGAATCGCAAAGGTAACACTTGCGAAAATCGCACCTATGCCTTCCGCCGTTCTTAATATCTCCGCATCGCTCGCAAAGACGCGAAAATCCGACATATGTTTGGAATGACGTACAGAGGTAATAACTGAAAAAAATATTCTTTTTGTTTCGTATTATTATACACTACACTACACTACACTTACTGTTGTTCGGACTTGATGAGAATAATTTCGTTGGATTCCTTTCGTCCGACCAACGTTATGGATTTATCCGGATAGATTTTACGAAGTTTGCATCCATCTTGGTACGCGTAAATCACCAACCGTTTGTCGTGATACAGCGACAAGAATCGTGCAAATTTTTCGTATTGAAACTGAGAGACGGCGGTTTCCATTTCGACCTCGGCTTTTCGATAAATGTCGATGCAAAGGTCGGCTAACGTCTCGAAGGTTTTTTTTGCGTGGCGCGCGATGTGATGTTTGAACTCTTGTATCGCCGCTTTCCTCTTGAAATAAAGGGCTACCGCCAAACACAAACCAAAACAGGCGTTCTTGAACCGTATCGAATTCGGAAGTCTATATAGGAAATCGTACGTATCGAAACAACCCTGTTTTGAGCGGCGAAACTGTTCCATATTCCTCGAGGTTTTCTTCGTAAGCCTGAACTGCATGCGATGCT
>Ga0209536_100011349_pt1 | contig 13063 bp, 9 predicted proteins | sample DeeMarSeWOR28_12_FD_187461 | JGI IMG/M metagenome (GOLD analysis project Ga0209536, IMG submission 187461) | Marine sediment microbial communities from White Oak River estuary, North Carolina - WOR-2-8_12 (SPAdes) (version 2) | ecosystem: Environmental > Aquatic > Marine > Intertidal zone >...
CTTAAAAATCATTAATCCCTCACACGAATTCGTCCTAATGGGGACAGATTGCCGCCAGGGCATGCGGGCACCGCGTGCAGCTTTCGCTGAACCCGGGTCTCTGTGACTGCGTGGCGAACATGAAAGGAATTCATCAAAATGACCCGGGTTGCGGTAGTCGGTGCCACCGGATATGCCGGTGCGGAGCTTGTCAGAATACTGGCCGGCCATCCCCAAACAGAATTGACCGTCTTAACATCCCGTCAGTACGCTGGGGTCCGGTTCGATCAAGTATATCCCGCCCTGGCCGGCCGGGTTGATATCGTCTGCCGGGAATACGCCCCCGCTGAGGTTTGTGAAAATGCGGACCTGGTATTCATGGCACTGCCGCATAAGCTTCCCATGGCTTTTGTACCGGATATCCTGAAGCAGGGCAAAAAAGTGGTCGACCTTTCCGCGGATTTTCGATTCAACGATGCGGATCTTTATGAATCGGTCTACCAACCGCATACTGCGCGGGATCTGCTCGACTCAACCGTCTACGGCCTTAGTGAAATTTATGCCGATCAGATTAAAACGGCCGATCTAGTCGGCAATCCGGGGTGTTATCCAACCAGCGTGCTGTTGCCGCTGGTTCCGCTGCTCAAACAGGGCTTGCTGGATCCCGCTACGCTGATTGCTGATTCCAAGTCGGGTGTCAGCGGGGCCGGGCGCTCCCTGGCGCTGGCCACCCATTATTGTGAAGTCAATGAATCGTTTAAGGCCTACAAGGTGGCCGCACATCGTCATAATCCCGAAATGAACGTAATTTTGAGCCGTGAAGCCGGTCAAGCGGTCTCCATCACCTTTGTTCCGCACCTCGTTCCAATGACCCGCGGAATGCTGACCACGGTTTATGCAACACCGTCGACGGCCTTGACCAAACAGGATATCATCGATTGCTATCGCAAAGCCTACCACCGGCGGCCTTTTGTCCGTCTTTGCCCGGAGGATCGTCTGCCGGATACCCTGCACGTGCGGGGCACTAACTTTTGTGACATCGGATTCAAACTTGATGAAAACAACCGACGCCTGATTCTCATCTCGGCGATTGATAACCTGGTGAAAGGCGCCGCCGGCCAGGCGGTCCAGAACATGAATCTCATGCTGGGATTTGATGAAACTGCCGGTTTGCTCAATGTGCCGTTTGCGCTGTGAGCTCGGATGACAGATGACGGACGACAGAGGACAGAGGACGGACGACAGATGGCGGAAGACAGAAACTATGAATAGTTATTTGTTATCTGTTATTGGTTATTGGATGTGAGACAGCGGATTGATTCAGGTGTGTGCCATGGATATTGGGTCCCGGTTGCCGGGAATGAAGAATCCATCAATGACCAATACTCAGCATCGAGTATCCGGTATCGAGCATCCAGAATCCAGTACCGGGCATCGAGTCTGCTTGACAACCCATTTCAATTGATTTAGAACCAGTTCCATTAACCGATAACAAATAGCCAGCAGCCGGCGTGCTGTTTGGGGATGCTCGACGATTTATATCGTTCTGAATAATACTTTTAAAAAAAAGGAGGATGATGATGACCGCTAAGTTAATCAAGGGAACCGAAATTCGTGAAGAGATTCTTGAAGAAGTCAAGGCCGAAGTGGAACAGATCAAAGAAAAACATGGTGTCGTTCCCGGCCTGGTGACGATTCTGGTTGGCGAAAATCCGGCTTCCATGTCTTATGTTACTTTGAAAATCCAAACCGCCATTCGACTCGGATTTAATGAAATTCAGGACAGTCAATCTGAAGACATATCGGAAGCGGATCTGCTGGCCCTGGTTGATAAGTATAACCGGGACGACAGCATTCATGGAATCTTGGTTCAGCTGCCGCTGCCCAAGCACATCGACGATAAAAAGGTTCTCAATGCCATCGACCCGGATAAAGATGTAGACGGTTTCCATCCGGTGAATGTGGGGCGCCTGATGATCGGAGGCAACGAGGTAAAATTTCCGCCCTGTACGCCGGCCGGTATTCAGGAGATGATTGTGCGGTCCGGCACGGAAACCAGCGGTGCCGAGTGTGTCGTGGTCGGTCGGTCGAACATCGTCGGCAAGCCCATTGCCAATATGATGCTGCAAAAAGGTGCCGGCGCCAATGCCACCGTGACGGTGGTGCATACGCGCACCAAGGATCTGGAAGCACACTGCAAGCGGGCGGATATCCTGATCGTTGCGGCCGGCGTTCCCGGCCTTGTCAAACCGCAATGGATCAAACCGGGAGCCTGTGTAATTGACGTCGGCGTCAACCGGGTAGGCGAGAAAATCAGTGAAAAAACCGGCAAAAAGATCGCCATTCTCAAGGGGGACGTTGATTTTGACGAGGCCAAAGAGATTGCCGGTTCAATCACGCCGGTTCCCGGGGGTGTCGGTCCGATGACCGTCACCATGCTGATGGTAAATACCTTAAAATCCTTAAAATTCAAGCTCGGCTTATTGTAAATCCGGATTGCGGGATTGCCTTTTTAAAAGAAAATAGAAAAATATCTAATGTTATTGGAAAAATTGCCGATATAATTGTTGATTTATTGTTTCAATCATCGACTCTGATTAGCTGACGAGGCCTGAACCGGTGCCGGCAACGTTGCGTAAGTTCTGGATTTATAGCTTGACAATATTGGCGGCACCCAATATAGTTCAATATTAGGGCCGAATCGTTTAGCGAAAGGGCAAAGTCACCGAAAGATGGCGACGCAAAACCATGGATCTAAAGCCATTTAAGGCCAGGACAGCCAGGTTACCGAATTTCAGTATTTGTGACGCCTTTGGGTGAATCTGCCCCCAAAGGCGTTTTGTTTTTTTCATGGCTGACGGATTCAATTTCGATTTTCAGGGGCGATATAAACGTTCGCCATAAGGTATATTGATCATGCGCAAAAACATCACTTTTGTTGTATTGGGAGGCAGCGGCGCACCGGCCAGACAGGTCAGCACTTCCAAAACAAGCATCTATGTTTTGGCGACTGTCCTGTTCGCATTTTTCGCAGGTGTCGGTTATATCGTTTATGACTACTATAAGTTGCGAGACACCACCTCACACCTTCAAAATCGAGAGGTTTATCTTTCCAGTCAGCTCGAGGAAATTCAAATTCAACGCAAGCAAATTCAAGACTTTGCCAATGAAATTAATTCGTTAAAGGCCAAATTGGTGGCCATTAACAGTTTCGAGAAAAAGATTCGCATTATTGCCAATATAGAAAAAACCGATGATTCCGACAATATATTCGGCGTGGGCGGTTCCATACCTGAGGATCTGGATGCCCAGATTCCCCTCAAAGAAAAACACAACAGCCTGATGCGCGATATGCACGAACAGATCGAGCAACTCAGCATGGCATCCGCCAATCAGCAGCAAGAGCTCGAATCCCTGCTGAAGTCACTTCAAGATCAACAGAATCTGCTGGCCTCGACGCCGGCCATCCGTCCGGTAGCCAGAAATGTAACCTCGTGGATTACTTCCCGGTTCGGATACCGCAAATCACCGTTTACCGGACGCCGTGAATTTCACAAGGGCTACGATATTGCCTCGCGCCAAGGCACTCCCATACTGGCCACAGCCGACGGCGTGGTCACCTTCGCGGGTAAAAAGGGACTGTATGGCAACTTTATTGTGATCGATCACGGCCACGGTATGGTAACCCGCTACGGCCATTGTCAAAAAGTATTAAAAAAACGCGGTGACAAGGTCAAACGGTGGGATACCATTGCCCTGATGGGCAATACCGGTCGCAGTACCGGTCCGCATGTCCATTACGAGGTCCATTTGAACGGAATTCCGGTCAACCCGTTAAAATATATCCTCAACTGAGTATATCCGGCAAATCACTTTCTGCATTCAGGGCCGCATCCCTGCATCCGGCTTATAGGATCCCTCCCGTTTTTTATCCCTAGCCGTCCTTTTTTTAAATGAAATGCGTCTTATTATACACAAATAAACTGTTGAGACCGGTTTTAAATCTGATATAATAAATTTTAACCCGGTTCCAGGTTCAGGTTTTAAGGTTTAAAGGTTCAGGGTTCAAGGTTCAGCGCCGTCGCTGGCCTGAAAAGCGGCCAGTCTGATCGAAAAAAGAAACAACCTCAAATAATAGCGCTATTATAGATGGTGGTAGCGGTTTTCAACCGCGATTTTCTCGGTCGAACCAAAATTTGCAAATGTAGTATTACACGGTAGGTTACCCTGGTGCGCTGAATTTGACGCAATGATCCCGACCCGGAATATCCGGCATCTCCATATGGTATGAGCTGGTGGAGGGCATTTTTGAACCGCTCAACCCGGCGAAAACCAACATCACCTTGAACCAACGCCAAACCGGCAGGAGTATCCTTAAATATGGTATTGAATTTTTTGACTAAAGTTTTTGGCAGCAAAAACGAACGGGAATTAAAACAGCTGCAACCGCTCGTTGAGCGCATCAATGCGCTGGAGCCTGAGATCCAGGCCCTGAACGACGAGCGGCTCAAAGCCCGCACCGCCGAGTTTAAACAGCGACTGGACCAGGGCGAGGACCTTGACAGCCTTTTGCCGGAGGCCTTTGCGACCGTCAGAGAAGCGTCGGTGCGCACATTGAAAATGCGGCATTTTGACGCCCAGCTCATCGGTGGGATCGTTTTGCACCAGGGCAAGATTGCTGAAATGAAAACCGGTGAAGGCAAGACCCTGGCGGCAACCCTGCCGGCCTACCTCAATGCCCTGACCGGCAAAGGCGTGCATGTGATCACCGTCAATGATTACCTGGCCCGGCGTGATACCGAATGGATGGGCAATATCTACCGCTTCCTGGGCCTATCGGTCGGGACGATTCTGCATGGTCTGGACGACCGGCAGCGTCTGGCGGCTTATGGGTCCGACATCACTTACGGGACCAACAATGAATTTGGTTTTGATTACCTGCGGGACAATATGAAATTCGATCAGGAATCGCTGGTCCAGCGCGAGCTCAACTTTGCGATCGTCGACGAGGTTGACAGCATCCTGATCGACGAAGCCAGAACGCCGCTGATCATTTCGGGACCGGCTGAAAAATCCACCGACCTGTACTACCAGATCAATAATTTAATTCCGCGCCTGAACAAGGATACCGATTATACCATCGACGAAAAGGCCCGCTCGGCGATTTTAACCGAAGATGGTGTTGCCAGATCCGAAAAACTGCTGCAGGTCGACAACCTTTTCGACCCCAAATATATCGAACTGCTGCACCACATCAACCAGGCATTAAAAGCGCACACCCTGTTTAAACTGGACGTTGACTACATCGTCAAAAATGGGGAAGTTATTATCGTTGATGAATTTACCGGCCGCCTGATGCCGGGACGCCGCTACAGTGAAGGCCTGCATCAGGCCCTGGAGGCCAAAGAAGGGGTCAAGATTGAAAACGAAAACCAGACCCTGGCCACCGTTACCTTCCAGAACTATTTCAGGATGTATGACAAACTCGCCGGCATGACGGGAACGGCGGATACCGAAGCGACTGAATTCAAGAAGATCTATGACCTGGATGTGGTCGTGATCCCCACCAATATGCCCATGATACGCACTGATTTTCCGGATGTGATCTATAAAAGCCGGCGGGAAAAATTCGAGGCGGCACTGGATGAAATCGTCGAACTGCACAAAAAAGGTCAGCCGGTGCTGGTGGGCACCATCTCCATCGATGTGTCCGAGGCCCTGAGCAAGAAGTTGAAAAAACGGGGCATCAAACACGAGGTGCTCAATGCCAAAAACCACGAAAAAGAGGCCGAGATTATTGCCCAGGCCGGGCAGATGGGCGCGGTAACCATCTCCACCAACATGGCCGGGCGCGGCACGGATATCGTGCTGGGCGAGGGCGTGACGGAATTAGGCGGGTTGCATATTCTGGGCACCGAACGGCACGAAAGCCGGCGTATCGACAATCAGCTGCGTGGTCGCTCGGGCCGGCAAGGGGATCCCGGATCCTCCCGATTTTATCTGGCCTTAGAAGATGATCTGCTGCGGATTTTCGGCGGGGAACGCATCACCGGTATCATGGAAAAGCTGGGCATGGAAGAGGGCGAGCCCATTGAACACAACATGATCAGCCGGGCTATTGAAAATGCCCAATCCAAAGTGGAAGGTCACAATTTCGACATTCGAAAACAATTGCTGGAATATGACGACGTCATGAACCAGCAGCGGGAAGTCATTTACCGCCAGCGCCGCGAAGCCCTGTCCGGCAAAGACCTGAAAGCGGAAATCCAGGAGATGATTCGCGACAAAGCCGAGGAAATTGCCGATACTTTTGCCGGCGATAACCCCCACGCCGAAGAATGGGACCTGAAGGAACTCAGAGATGTCGTCTACAAGCAATTTAATTTTCGCCTGAACGGATTTGATGAACAAACTCTGGACGGGCTCAATCGTGACGGCCTGGCCGAAATGATTTATGAGGAAGCCGGCAAAATATACCAGGAACGCGAAGCTGCCATCGGCTCCGAAGAGTTCAGACAATTGGAGCGATTGGTCATGCTGCAAACCGTCGACAATCTCTGGAAGGATCATTTGCTTTCCATGGATCATCTTAAGGAAGGCATCGGCCTGCGGGGCTATGCCCAGCAAAACCCGCTGATCGTCTATAAAAAAGAAGGCTACGAGTTGTTCCAGGATATGATCGATCGGGTTAAAGAGGAAACCCTGGGAATATTATACCGCATTCAGATCGCAGAGCCCGAGAAAATAGATGATTTCCGGCAGCCCAAACAACAGCAGTTGGCCTTTTCCGGCGGCGGTGAGCCCGTGCAGAAAAAACCGGCCAAACGGTCTGCTAAAAAAATCGGCCGCAATGCCCCGTGCCCGTGCGGCAGCGGCAAAAAATACAAGAAATGCTGCGGTCAATAATTCTGGATGCCGGATACTGGATGCTCGACGATTGAGACTGGTTGCTGGACACTGGCTACTGGCTTAGATAGTTGATTGGGTTTATGGGTTGATTAAGTTGAATGATCGGGGCGGTTTTTGGGACGACCCAAAATCCCTGCGGGGCCTAGACTTGGCCTCTGTGGCCCCTCCAGGCCGGAGGCCGCAATCCGAAATCCCAAATCGAAAGGTTGTCGGATCGGCATAAAAAATCAGGATCTGCCCTTTACAAGCGTCAAAACAAGTGCTTATAATAAAATTACTTATACAACCGATGCGGTTGTAGCTAAAAGCTTAGGCTTTTACATCGGGTGTACCATCAATGAGCAATTATGATCCGGAAGTCGAAGAAAGTGTCGAATCGGAAACCGACCACGACGTTGAAGAACCGCCCATGTACAGGGTTATGCTTCTCAACGATGACTATACCACGATGGAATTTGTGGTCGATGTGCTGGTTTATGTTTTTCAAAAGTCGCCGGAGGAAGCCACCCGGATTATGCTCAACGTTCATCGCAGTGGCGTAGGAGTTTGCGGCATATATCCTTTTGAAGTTGCCGAAACCAAAGTCAATACGGTGGAGGCTCTGGCCCGCGAAAATGGATTTCCCCTAAAATGCATTATGGAAAGAGAGTAGATTATGATCAGCAAAGAGCTTAGCGCAACTCTCGGCTTTGCTGTTAGAGAGGCAAAAAAAAGACGCCACGAATATGTCAGTATCGAACATATCCTTTTTGCAATTCTGTACGATCCGAGCGGCATCGACATCATTGAAAATTGCGGTGGTAATGTTGAAAATCTGATCACCTCGCTTGAGGATTTTTTCGAGGAAAAAATTGAGCGGATCCCCGATGGCAATGAATATGTGCTGCAGCAGACCATTGGATTCCAGCGGGTCATTCAACGGGCGGTTAATCACGCCCGGTCGGCTGAAAAGCCGGAGGTGACGGTCAGTGATATCCTGGCCTCTATTTTTCTGGAGAAAGATTCGCATGCTGAATATTTTCTCAGCGCCGAAGGGGTTACGCGTCTGGATGTGCTGAATTTCATCTCCCATAATGTGACCAAAGGGGCCTATGAGGACGTGGCCGGCGAGCTGACCCGACCGGCCAAAGAAAAATCCAAGCAAAAAGCCAATCCGCTGGAACTTTTTACCACCAACCTGATTCAGTTTGCCGCCGCCGGTAAATTGGATCCGCTTATCGGTCGCAAAACTGAAATGGAAAGGACCATGCAGGTCCTGTGCCGCCGCCGCAAAAACAATCCGGTTTATGTCGGTGATCCCGGGGTCGGGAAAACGGCCATGGCCGAAGGGCTGGCCCAGCAAATTCAAAAAGGCGACGTCCCGGATCTGCTCAAAGACGTCGAAATATATGCGCTTGATCTTGGCGGTATGCTGGCCGGGACCAAGTTCCGCGGTGATTTTGAGCAGCGGCTCAAGGGCGTGATCGCCGAGCTGAAAAAAAAGCCCAAGGCCATTTTGTTTATTGATGAAATCCACACCATCGTGGGGGCCGGTGCGACCAGCAGCGGTTCCATGGATGCCTCCAACATCCTCAAACCGGTTCTGACCAGCGGCGAAATTCGTTGTATCGGCTCATCCACATTTGAGGAATACAAGAATCATTTTGAAAAAGACCGGGCCCTGTCGCGGCGATTTGAAAAAATCGAAATCTTTGAACCCCCGGTTGCGGAAACCGTCAAGATACTCAAGGGACTGCGGTCCCGCTACGAGGAGCACCACGGCATTGTCTATACCGATCCGGCGTTGAAATCGGCAGCCGAACTGTCGGCCAAATTCATCAATGATCGCTACCTGCCGGACAAGGCCATCGACGTGATCGATGAAGCCGGCGCTTTCGTCAGGCTGTCCGGTGCGTCGACCCGCAAAAAAATCAATCCGGCGGACATTGAAAAAATTGTGGCCAAAATGGCGCGCATACCGACTCAGAGTGTGTCCACTTCGGACCGCACCAAACTGGAAAACTTGGAAGATGGCCTCAAGACGGTCGTTTTCGGCCAGGATGATGCCATTAGAGCGTTGGTGACATCTATCAAGCGCTCGCGGGCCGGGCTGGGTACCCCGGAAAGGCCGGTCGGCTGTTTCTTGTTTACCGGCCCCACCGGTGTCGGCAAGACCGAGGTCACCCGTCAGGTAGCCATGATCCTGGGAGTGGAGTTCATGCGCTATGATATGAGCGAGTACATGGAAAAGCATGCCGTGGCCCGTCTGATTGGCGCACCGCCCGGTTACATCGGTTTTGATCAGGGCGGACTGCTGACCGATGGCGTTCGCAAACACCCGCACTCAGTGCTATTGTTGGATGAAATCGAAAAGGCCCATCCGGATCTGTTTAACATCCTGCTGCAGGTGATGGATCATGCAACGCTGACGGATAACAACGGCAAAAAAGCGGATTTTAGAAATGTCATTCTGATGATGACCTCCAATGCCGGCACCCGTGAAATGAGCCAGCAGACCATCGGTTTCGGTGATGTGAACAAAGACACGGCTTCCAAGGGCCTCAAAGCCATCGAAAAAATGTTCAGCCCGGAGTTTCGCAACCGCCTGGATGAAATTATCAATTTTAATTCCCTTGATCTGGATATTATGGAAAAAGTGGTCGACAAGTTCATTGCCGAGCTAAACGTCCAACTGGGTGCCAAGAAGGTTGCTTTGACCATATCACCGGCCGTGCGCACCTGGCTGGCCAAAGAAGGCTATGACCCGCAATACGGTGCCAGACCCCTGGCGCGTGTTATCCAGACCAAAATCAAGGACAGCCTTTCGGATGAGATTTTGTTCGGCCGGATGCAAAAAGGCGGTTTGGTGCACCTCGACCTGAATAAAGATGATGAGCTAAACTTCGATTATAGTTAACTGGATACATAGTTGATTCGTAAAATAGGGTTATCTAAAAGAAATAACCTCAAGGAAGCGAATCTATTTTACTCTTCAACTAATCAACTTATCAACCAATTAACTATCCACGATGCCGGTCTACCAACTATCTGAAGATCTCGTTTTCCCATCCCCATATCTGGCTTCCAAGGAAGGCCTGCTGGCAATTGGCGGCGATCTCCGGCCCCAACGACTGCTGCTCGCTTACGGCAACGGCATCTTTCCCTGGTATTCGGAAGGCGAACCGATCTTATGGTGGTCCCCCGATCCCCGTCTGGTGCTCTATCCGGCTGAGCTGAAGGTCTCCAGGTCTCTAAAAAAGGTTTTCAAGCGCAATATTTTCCAGGTAACCATGGATCGCGCTTTTGAAGCGGTGATTACCGAATGCGCCCAGGTGCGTCTGGAAAACCATGAGGGGACCTGGATCGTGGATGACATGATCCAGGCCTACTGCCGGCTGCACGAATCAGGCTTTGCGCACTCGGTTGAAGTCTGGCAGGACCATCAGCTGGCCGGGGGGTTGTACGGCGTGTCGCTGGGCAAATGTTTTTTCGGCGAATCGATGTTCACCCGGATTACGAATGCTTCCAAGGTCGCGCTGGTCGCGCTGGCAGAACACTTAAAAAAGCTTGATTTTGCCTTGATAGACTGTCAAATCGCCACGGCGCATTTAACGCGCTTCGGTGCCCGGGAGATATCCCGGGCGCACTACCTGGCGCAACTGGCCGAGGCCTTAAAGGCTGCCACCTTGCAGGGCAAATGGTCTTTAAACTCAGGCCGGCCGTAATTAGTGCCTGAATCTTGCTTGAGAATTAATGCGAAGTTGGGATAAATCCAAGCACGGAGTGGCCCACGGCTTAGGACATCAGGCCAAGGAGGCACGCCATGATTTTTTAAGGAGAACAAGTGCTTCCCCCTTTTTCTAAAGGTGGATCAAAGGGGAGTAGGCCTTCCCCCTTTTCTAAAGGGGGATCGAGGGGGATTTTTTGAACGGCACAATCAATTTCGCAAATAAATTTCGACGCAGTGCCGCAAATCGCAAACGGAGAATCACTGATTATGGGGAAAGCTTGCCTGTTTTGTCAAATTTCAAGCGGTCAAACATCCACCGAGTTTGTATTCGAAAACGAAACCATTGTGGTGTTCAAGGACATCAATCCCGCGGCGCCGGTTCATCTTTTGATTGTTCCCAGGAAGCATATCCGCAGTATTAACGATCTGACTGCGGCAGACCAGCCGATCCTGTCGGAAATGATCATGGTTGCCAAAGAAATGGCTGCCCGGCATGGTGTCGATAAATCCGGCTACCGTCTGTTTATCAATGTCGAGCGGGGAGGGGGCCAGGTCATATTTCATTTGCATATGCATCTAATTGCGGGTTGGAAATAATGAAAAGGCTGGCAAGCTGGGAAGCCGGAAGGCTTTAAAGCGGGGTGCGGGTTGCGCGGAGCGAGTTGCGTGTTACGAAAACAGGCGCAAAGAGCCTGGCGCAGAGGAGATAAAGCTGGAAGGCTTGGAAGCTATTAAGCTGGGAGGCTTGAAAGATTGGCAAGCCGGGAGGCTGGAAGGTGAAGGCGATGGAGATGTCTATCCCATAGCAATGGGAATAAAGCAGGGCGCAGAGGGTTTGGAGAAAAGTGTTTTGAATTCGGAAGTCGGAACGCAGCCTTCGATAAGCTCAGACGAGTCAAAGTCGGAAAGAAAAGGTATCAGCATGGACCATAGAGCAAAGCGGCCAATCAAATGGAAAAGGCGCTAAATAGATTAAATTCGCTTTAGTAGATTGTGGGAGCGGTTTGCTCACCTGAGCTTGTCGAAGGTTCAACCGCGATTAAAATGGTCTGAGATAAACCAATGAGTTCTGTCACCGATGCTCGCGCTTCCCAGCCTCCCAGCTTCCCAGCTTCCCAGCATCTCAACTTCTCATCCTTTTGGGGAATAATCTGACATGCATCCTAACCCCGAACAACCAGCGGGATTATATATCCACATCCCATTTTGCCAAAAAAAATGCCTCTACTGTGATTTTTACTCCATCACCGATCTTGCCCAAACCTCTTCGTTCCTGGCTGCCCTAAACCGGGAGATGAAACTGGCCGCCCACACCGACCTCGTATTTGATACGCTATATATCGGCGGCGGAACGCCGTCGGTGCTGGAGGCCGAAGCCATCGACCACATCATTGCTGCAGCCGGCAGACATTTTGATATTCGCGCCGGCGCTGAAATTACCATTGAGGTGAATCCCGGGACCGTCTTGCTTGAAGATCTGCGCCGGTATCGCCAATCCGGCGTCAACCGCTTGAATATCGGTGTTCAGTCCTTCCGTGATGACAACCTAAAATTGCTGGGTCGAATTCATTCGAAAAACGATGCTCTGAAATCAATTAACTGGGCGCGGCAGGTTGGTTTTGAAAATATCGGGCTGGATCTGATATACGGGCTGCCGGAACAGGATGAATCCCGGTGGCAGGCGGATTTAGACCGGGCGGTCCAGATGACGCCCGAGCACCTTTCCTGCTACCAGTTGACGCGCGAATCCGGTACCCCGCTCGATAATGAAGTTAAAGCGGGTCGTATCCGTCTGCCGGCCGAAGCACACCTCGGCAAGCTGTTTAAAACCACCATCGATTACCTGGGCCAACTCGGCTACCATCACTACGAGATATCCAATTTCGCCCGCCGCTCGGATCGTGCCGACAGCACCTGGAGATCGAGACACAATCAAAAGTACTGGTCTTTTGCACCCTACATCGGGCTTGGCCCGTCAGCGCATTCCTACCTGGAGCCGGTGCGTCATTGGAACCACCGCAGCGTCGAAAGATATATGCGGGATATCCAACAAAGTAAATTGCCGATTGCGGCAACCGAAGCACTGACCCGCGAGCAGATGATCATGGAGGCTATTTATCTCGGGTTCAGAACCGTGGAGGGTATTGATACCAGAGAATTCGAGCGCAGGTTCGCTGTTGATTTTTTGAAGGCTTTCCATCAGACAATTACCGATTTTGAGAAAGATGGGCTATTAGCAGTGAATAATGACCACTGCCGGCTTACCCCCGCAGGGATGGTCCTGATGGACGCCATCGCTACCGAGTTCACGGGTCAGGAGGTCGGCTAGCGCCGGTGGCTGGAAAGCCTGGAGGCTGGAAAGCTGGAAGGCGGGGGCTTCGGAGAAGACAGAGAATATTGAAGTGGGAAGTCGGACCCGTCGTCGTCCGATAAGGCAGGACTATGCCGCGGCTAAAGATGCGGAAG
>Ga0209536_100011350_pt1 | contig 13063 bp, 13 predicted proteins | sample DeeMarSeWOR28_12_FD_187461 | JGI IMG/M metagenome (GOLD analysis project Ga0209536, IMG submission 187461) | Marine sediment microbial communities from White Oak River estuary, North Carolina - WOR-2-8_12 (SPAdes) (version 2) | ecosystem: Environmental > Aquatic > Marine > Intertidal zone >...
CCTACTAAGTCATCTAATGCAGCTTGACTCACACCGTAGTCTTTTGCCCAGTTCATTACATGATTTCGTAATGGATCATCTTCTGGGGTATCACCAAAAACAGCTGTATCATACTTGCCATCTTCTGGTGCTTTATGTTTACCTTGAGATATTTGTTTACGAAGATCAGACCATGATTTTGCCAACTTCTCAATATCAGGCATACTCTTTTCTTCGTTCCAAAAGTTTTGTGGATACCAGTCTGGTCTCTCAAACTCTTCATCATCTTCTTCACCTTGTTCAAACTCTTCTTTTGCTTTAAGTTCTTCATCTAGTATTTTCTTTTTTTGAATGATTAATGAGATTTTATGGTTTAGTTTATTAATATTAAACTTTTTTATTGTAATTTTAGCCTATAAGCTATTTGGAAAAACAGGACTGTATGTTTGGACAGCCGTGGGTGTAATATTAGCTAATATTCAGGTTATGAAAACCATACAAATCTTTGGTTTAGTAACAGCAATGGGAAATGTAATTTATTCATCATTATATCTAGTAACAGATATTATTAATGAGAATCATTCTAAAGAAGATGCTCGGAAGGCTGTTTGGATTGGTTTTTTTGTTTTAATTTCTACTACGATTATAATGCAATTGACAATTCAATTTATTCCACATGAATCTGATTTTATTAGTGAAAATATTTCAGCTATTTTCTCTTTTTTACCAAGAATTGCATTAGCTAGTTTAATTGCGTATTTAGTTTCACAAAACCATGATGTTTGGTTTTTCGCTAAGTTAAAAAATAGGCATAAAAAAAATTATTTATGGTTTAGAAACAATTTATCAACAATTACTAGTCAATTTATAGATAATATTGTTTTTACTTTAATTGCCTTTGTTGGAATATTTTCTTGGAGTATAATTGGACAAATTTTTTTAACTTCAATGATTTTAAAAATTATTGTAGCAAGTTTAGATACACCTTTTATTTATTTAGCTAGGAAAATTAAAAAAAATTAATAATTTTTTAAATTAATATACAGGGGAAGGGATTTGTGCACGTTTTTACTGGTAAAATTTAGTAGATTAAATGTTAATATCAAATGGTTCTTTTACTGGATGCAAATCAAATTCAAATCCAAGTATAACCGATATATAACCTATAGCTATAGCTTGTAACCCAAGTATTATCTTTGGACCAACACCAATCCAGGTATCCCAATAATTATTTATCCATATACTTTTCAATTGCAATAAAAATTGCTCTCCAAACCACCTGGAAAACCAAAATCCATTTATGCTATAATTCTTAAAATTATTTTTTGTAATAATATTTCCACGGCCATAATATTGAATACCGACAGGACAACTATCAATATCATTACCATATATTATATTATCTGCACCTTCAAATTGTATTCCAACTTCACATCGTCTAATTCTATTACCTGAAATATTATTAGAATTTTCCCGCAACTGAATACCCATATCACGACAATCTGTTATAATATTTCCTGATATGATACAACTCAATCCATAAAAAGAAATTCCCCATTTGGGAGAATCTGTTATAACATTTCCTGATATGATACAACTCGTTTTATTAGCAGGTATTGCATATCCAGTAAAAGAAATTCCCTTACAATGATTAATATGATTATTAATAATTGTAATATTCCATATTAATCCTTGTTTTGAAGCAATATGAATTCCTATACTTGATGAATTACGAATAATACAATCTCTTATTGTAATATTATATAATTCTTCTGGCCAATCCATTCCTACACGAATACAAGAATTTCCCAACTCTGAATTTTCAATTATAAAATTAGAGACAATTACAAGGCTTGCTTCGACATAAATGACTGTTTCTGATCCATTCCCTTTAATAAAAGGCTTTCCGGCATCATCACCTTCACCTAGCTCATAAGCTATACCTCGAAGTGTAATGTTATACTTTACTATATGAATACCTTGTTCAAAGTAAGTACCGCTATACACTTCGATAATATCTCCAGGATTCGAAAAATTCAGCGCTTCATTTATTGATGTAAAATCTGCATCTCCAGGTTCATCATCAACTGTTATGATTTTATTGCCAGTAAAATTGTTCGAGGAGTTTTCTGCAGCAACCAATGAAAATGACAAATCAATTATTATAAAAGAAATTACTAAAGATATTATTTTCTTCATCATATTACCTCCACCTCTCACAAATATAAATTTAAATAGAAGTATATAAAAACTATGTCAATTATTGTCATATAATGTCGAAATACTGAGTTTTATTTTAAAATTTAGTTTGTTAAAAATTACAGGAGGAAGGAATTTGAGTACGAGCTTACTAGTTAAATTTCTGTCATTAAACTTTTTGGATGGATAAAAAAATAATCCAATAATTAAGTGTGAAGGAGGTAATAACATCCCACATGCTTTTACATCTTTTGGTAATTATATTTGTATATAGTAAAAGCAATAAGGGATATATTTATAACCCTTAATTCTAAAAGCATAGGGGTAACAAATGAAATATATATCTATAATAATGTTTGGGTTAGTTTTATTTAATATTTTATCAAGTGTTAATTCCAGTTCGAACTATTTAGTAAATGAAGAAGAATATGTTGAATTATTTCTTGATGATTATGATCCATTAGTAAATTTAAAATTATATGTTGATTTTATATCAATAAGAGCTCTTGATGAAATTGAAAAATTTTCAGAAGCTGATTTCTATATTAAGATACTAATTAATGATAATGAATTTAAAAGCCCAATAATTAAAAATAAAAATTTTCTTTATAATTTTTGGAATGTAACATGTGATGTACCTGATAATATTGAGACAGTGGATATAAATATTCAATTATGGGATTGGAATCCAATAAAATCTAAATTATGTGACATTAGCCAGAGTTCAGATAAAGATAGTATGGATGTTAATATTATTTATAATTTGAAAACGGGGAGATGGTATGGAGATGACAACATAATTGATGATCCAAGTGGTTATGGTCGTTTAAACGGATGTGACGATGGCAGTATTTATATTAATGAAAGAGACTGCGAAGTTGTATTTAATATTTTTACAAATGATTTTGACAATGATTTGCTTACTTACTATGTTGAAAAGTTTGTTTATCATACTGATCCAAAAATTAGTAACCTTGGTGATGATTTAGATGGTGATAAATTACCAATTGAATGGGAACATAAATGGGGATATAATCCTTTAATTTGGGATGATCATTTACATCTTGATTATGATAAAGATAGCATTAACAACTATGAGGAATATTTAACATCATATTTTTTATCTAACCCTTATAGAGCTGATATATTTATTGAAATAGATTGGATGGAGGATGGACCAGATGGTATTTCAGGTATTGTTCCAGATGATGCAAAAGAACTTATGAAAACACCATTTCATCGTCGAAATATCGTTATACATTTTGATACAGGGGAGCAAGAGGGAGGCGAGATAATTCCATTTGATGATGAAGTAACACAGGATGAAGTACTTGATATTTATCAAAAATATTTTTTACATAACGGCATTCTTGATTGGAGGCGAGGAATTTTTCATTATGGTTTTTTTGTTTATCATATTAAACCTAATGGTTATGCTTTTCGAGGAGATGGAAACCCGTTTTGGGGATATGGTCCGGGGACCAATAGTTTCATCATTTCAAGTAGGCTTATGGTTAGAATGGCTGAAAAAGTGAGTAAACCAGTAAGTTATATTTTCGCTGCATCAATCATGCATGAGATGGGGCATAATTTTGGAATAAGATTTGGTAATCCCATTGGTTGTGATAATAGTAGGACAGTTAAACCTTGGTATCTTAGTTTTTGGCTTTTTAGAAATTATAAAAGTATTATGAACTATCGTTATACCTATTTTATCATGGATTATTCAGATGGAACGCATGGTAGAAGAGATTTTAACGATTGGGAAAAAATAAAAATTGATTATTTTGAACAAAAAACATCTATTAATTTTTAGAAAAATCCTGTTGTGGACTATGATATATTTTTCATTAATTAAGGAGAAGTGCAGGTGACAAAACCTTAATTCCAGGTTCAACGCAGTAACTATTAATTGAAGAATCGGAATCCAGGCGGTTGTTTAGGACTATTTTATATTATTTTATAAGATAATGAACTATCCATTGAGTTTTACTGAACTTTTTTGATCTCCCAAAAATATTGATCCATCCTAACTTTTTTTCTTTATCATCAAAATATGTCCAATCATCAAGAAATATTATTCCCTGATTCCATTTTTCAAAATCCCTGCTGTCACTGATTCCAAAATAAAACGAAGCATCTTTTCCAAAGTGAAAATCACGTTGAAATTTTTTCCTCCATATCTTTCTTTTCAGCATTTTAATAACAAAAGAATTTGCAACCTCACAAACAAGTTCGCAGCCCGGAAAAGTTCTTTGGAGTTTTAATATCAAATCCTTTACTTCGTTTTCATGAAGATACATGAGCAACCCTTCAGCAATAAAAAGAATATTTTTGTTATTATTTTGAATATTTTCCATCCAATTAAAATCAAGCACTGAGGATGCAATAAAATGATATCTATCTGTTTCTTTGAAAAAAATTTTTCTAATTTCGATTACCTCTGGAAAATCCAAATCAAACCATGTTAACTGTTTATTATCTATCCTTGAAAATCTTGTACTAAGACCACATCCAAGTTCAACAATTATTCCATCAGGATTTTTTTCCATAAAAGAAATGCAATAATTATCAAATCTTCTGGTTCTAAGACAAAGGGTTACATTTAATTTTTTCCCTAATTTTCCTCTTACCTTCTCTTTCACAAGGCTTTGATGTAATGATGAATCAGAATTTCTAAGAATTTTGTTTAGTTCTTTTGTTATATCTACTGCCTTTTTATCTATCAAAATAGGATTTTCTGTTTGTGATTCCGCTGCACGTGAGTATAATGGAATAAGTAAAGTTTCGGAGATATCTGTAATTTTATTTAACGATTCTTTATCCATTTGAATCAAAATAATATTAAATGCATTAATATTTTTTATGTTAACATTAGAGTTTGAATGTTAATTTTGGGTTTAGATCTCTTTTTTAACCGCAATAAAACAAAGGTAAAAAAAAGAGTGTTTTTTCTCTATTGAAAATGATCGGAAAATGCAGGGGAAGAGATTTGAAAATCATTTTACCGGTAAAAAATCAACGGTTTCTCCTGTAAGACTGACGTTACAAACCCATACCTTCTTTTCGTTAATTTATGATATTTTATTAAAAAAATTGTGAATAATTTTTTCCAAATCATCAATACTTGCGTATTCTATTAAATTAAAATTTGGTAATTCTTCAATGGATATTCCTCTAATCATTGTTGATAATTTGTTTGGCCAGTAATCCTTTTCATATAATGCAAGAATCGGAATTTCTTTTAGCCCTATTCTGGGTCTTAGATATGCATGTGTAATCTCAACTCCTGTTCCAAGACTTGGAGTAGATACTTCAAAAACTGCAGCCTTAATATCACTTTCAATCCCTTCTATCATCTTATTTCTAACAAAAATCCTTCTTTTTAGATCATCTTTTGGCATGTTACCAATTGATTGCTCAAGTTTTTCTATTGCTTCATTGTATGTTTTACCTGTTGTATGTTCTGTATATACGTCAAAACCTTGTTTTTTTATTAACTCAATTATAGTTTTATGGATATTTGCTCGCTTTTTTCTATTTTCAGCCCCCTGTATAGCTGCTCCATAAAAGAGTTTCATATAATCACTCAACTATAGAATTTTTCAATTTCATCTAAGACTTTTTTACCTTTATCAGTTAAAATATATTTTCTCCATGTTACTTTCTCATCTATAGGTTTTAAAACATCTTGAGTTTCTAATTCATGAACTGCTCTTGAAATATTTTGAATGGATCTTTTATTATCTTTTGCAATATCGGATGGATGAAGTATTTTTTCATTTTTAAAGGCTCTAATTGTAATTAAACGTCTATCAACATCAATTACCCATAATGCGCATTCTTTGACATCCATGAATCTACCTCAAATTTTTATTAAATTATGTTGCAGTGTTTAATTAAAATTAAATATTTAACATTTTCTAATAAATTCTCATAAGAATTCAGATTTATAGATTAGGTCCAGATAAACGAAAACTTTTATAATTACTCATATATAATCATAATTACTAATATGGATGTTGTGACTGTTAAAAATAAAAAAATAAAAAAATTAAGACTAATAACATCCTTTTTTATTATTACTCTTTCGATTATATTACTTGTATATGCAGTAATCAGGGATGAACCAATAGTAATACTTGTTGTTTTCATTCTTTTAATCAAGACCATAGACATTATATTGAATTTACAAAAAATCTGAAGGAAAAAACATCAATATCAAATTTAAAACAGTCAGAACTAAATGATGAGGAGAAATATGGATAAATCTAACGGTTGTAAAACGCTTAAAAGAGAACTTGGGCTGTTTGAAGTTTTTTGCATAGCATCAGGTGCGATGATCAGCTCGGGGCTATTTGTGTTACCGGGGTTAGCCTATGCTAAAACAGGGGCATCAGTCATTATTTCATATCTTATAGCAAGTCTTTTAATAGTTCCCACCTTGCTTTCAAAAGCAGAACTTGCAACTGCCATGCCTAAAGCAGGTGGAGATTATTTCTTTATTGATAGAAGCATGGGACCTGCTATGGGTACTGTTGGTGGTTTTGCTTCATGGTTTTCCCTTGCCTCTAAAACTGCTTTTGCACTCATTGGGATAGGTGCATTCGTACAGCTATTTAATCCTGGTTTAACAGATATGAACCTGAAGCTTATTGCAGTAGTATTTTGCGTTGTTTTCACAGTGATAAATCTATTTGGTGTTAAACATGCAGGTAAAACTCAGGTTATTTTGGTATCAGGTCTTGTCAGCATACTTGTTTTATATATTATTGTAGGTTTTTTCTATATCTTACCTTCAAGGTTTCAACCTTTTACAACCCATGGAATTGGTCCAATATTTGCAACTGCGGGTTTTGTTTTTATATCTTTTATGGGTTTAACCAAGGTTTGTAGTGTCGCTGAAGAGGTATGCAAGCCAAAAAGAAATATTCCTCTTGGTATTTTTTTGGCATGGGGTGTTGTTTCAGCATTATATGTTTTGGTTGTTTCTGTCACTGTTGGATTATTGGAGCACACGACCTTGACAAGTTCTTTAATGCCTATATCAAAAGGTGCAGAAGTGTTCTCAGGTGAAATAGGTCTTATCATTTTAGGAGTTGCTGCAGTTCTTGCTTTTATTACTACTGCTAATGCAGGCTTGCTTTCATCTTCACGTTATCCAATGGCTTTGAGCAAGGATCATCTTTTACCAGTTTTTTTTTCAAAAATATCTAAAAAAGGTACACCAGTAATTTCGATATTGTTTACTTCTGGTTTTATGATAATTATAATACTTTTTTTAGATTTAGAAGGATTAGTTAAAACTGCATCTACTCTTGTTCTTTTGTTGTTTATTTTTGTTAATCTATCTCTTATTATGATGAGGGAAAGCAAGTTAAGGCATTATCGGCCAAGTTTTCGTTCTCCGTTTTATCCCTGGATCCAGATTGCAGGAATTATTGGTTATAGTTTGTTAATCCTTGAGATGGGGGTAATTCCATTGGTTTTTGTTGGATGTTTCATCTTAGCTGGTTTTCTTTGGTATTTGTTTTTTGCTCGTGATAAAATTTGGAGAGAATATTCACTTCTTCATGTAGTTGAAAGAGTCACAGGTGAAAAAAAAACCGGTTATCTATTGGATGAAGAGCTTCGTGAGATTCTCATTGAACGGGATGATGTTACTGAGAAAAGATTTGAGGATATTCTAGGGAATTGTGAGATTATTGATGTTTTCAAATATGAAAGACCTGATAAATTTGCATGGTTAGTTTCTAATATATTATCTGACCGTTTAAATATTGATAAAAAAAATTTATATAACCTTATCATGAAACGTGAGAAGGATTCAAATGTTATGGTGCATCCTGGCATTGCTATTTTATCAAATATCATAGATGGACGTGATAAATTTGAGATAATAATAGTTAGAAGTAAAAAAGGCATTATGCTTTTTGATGATACTCCACCAGTTCATACATTTTTTGTAGTATTAGCAACTTCTGAACAACAGAGTTTCTACATGCATTCACTCATGTGGATTGTTCAAATAGCTGAGGAAATTGATTTTGAACGAGAATGGTTAGATGCAAAAGATGTTGATGAACTCCGTAATATAGTTTTGTCATCATGGCGGAAACGAAAAATGTATTAATATTTGTGAGAAAATATATTATGAATAAAGAAATTGAAAAATAATGCCCTCATTGCGGACGAATATTTTCATTTGATCTTATAATTTATCCCAATTTTGGTAAAAATTATAATATAAAATATTAAATTATTATCCACATTATTAATAAAATAATGCAGGGGACGAGAGTTCGATTCCAAGTTCAAATCTCATAACTTTAATAAATAATATTATGCTCCCGTCGGGAAGAGAACATGAATTTACCAGTAAAAATTATGGTTTTACTACTTTTGTAACCAAATGAGTGCAGGGAACGAGCTTTTGACTCCAAGTTCAAATCATCTTAAAAAAATTTGTTTTTTTCTGATTCAGTTTTCAGGTGGCAATTTACCATCATAAAGTTAATTCTATATGTTGTAAATTATTAACTTTATTATGGATTATCAAATATATTTTTTAACTGTTGATTTAGAGTGTGTGTCAATTATTTAATATTCCTTAGTTAAGTGTAACTTAGTTAAAAATTTCTTATAATAGTTTATAATAAAATTGAAATAGCGGCGATAATATTGTTCTGAAGATAATATGACCAATTGGGAGTATAAAATAGAAAAAACAACGAAATCAATGTGGAGTGGTAAAGATAAAACAAATGTAGATGAATTGCTAAATAATCTTGGAAGAGATGGATGGGAGCTAATTTCTGTAGTTCCAGATACAACAACAGGATCGTTGTTGGGGTATCATTTCTTTTTCAAACGTAATAGGTTCTAATGATTTATAATAATTTATTAATCTACATTCTATCCATTTTTTTCTCTAATTTTTAGGTTCAAATCTTACTTTTTTCATTCTCTTCTAATAAAATTAAAAAACTGCGGATTTTCTCCTGTTGGAAATGTTGGTATGCAGGGGACGAGATTTGAACTCGGTTTTGCAGGAAAAAAATTAAGTTTCAATATAAAAATGAGATTAGAAAAAGATATAAATATAGCGTATGCATTCGCCATTAACAATTGTTAAGAAACTAGTGGAGACAGAAAAAAAAATGAAGAAAATACTGATAATAGTAGCAATAGCTGCAATAATTATAGCAGGAGTCGTTATTGCTGCAGCAGGAAACCAAGGTCAAAATAAGAGTCCCGGGCCAGCTCCAAACTCAGGTGATGGGATCCCAGATGGAAGCGGATTTGAATCATTTGGAGGTCAAGGACCCGCTTATGGACCAGGGCCAGCTCCAAACTCTCATGATGGAATATCTGATGGACCTGGTTGGTGAAAATAAAGAATAATCTTCATTTTTTCTTTTTTTCTATATTTTTCAGATAAAAAAATAAATCATTTTCTTTATGTTATAAGTATAATAATATGCAAGGGACGAGATTTGGACACCTGGAAAAAATTAAAATATCATTGTAAACAACAGTATTTGTAAAAATAAACGATTGTCAACTGTCTGATTTTTAGAAAAATTCATAAACATTAAAAATATCAACAAAAAAGGATAATATGAAGAAAATATCAGCAATAATACTTGCTCTAGTATGGGTTTTAATGAGTTTTAACGTAGCCTGTGGACAAGAAATTTCCATAGATACAATTGACATAGAGATAACAACAAGTGAAAATTTTTTATCTATTGTGGAAACTTATAGTATAGATGCTGAATCTAGTGAGACTTTATCTTTTTGGATACAAAAAGATCCGATTGATATTAATATTTTAATAGATGGAATTTCCATAGAGTACAATACGAGTCTTCCAAATCCAAGTAACAAGTATTTCTGCAATATATCTTATTTAAATATCACAACTGATACAAACATCCAAGTAAGCTACCTTTTAGATAAAGATACCTCTGAATTTGAAAAAATATTGCAATATAATACAAACTCTATATCTATATCATTCGATGGAAATGAGATATACAAAGGTTCAAATCTTTACTTTGGAAACTCTTTAAGCGTTGCGTTACAAAAACCTTCACAGGGTGAGACAGTAACCGTAACTGTTGAATCCATTCCAATGTGGGTTTATGGAATTATTTTTATTCTTATAATTTTTTTATTAGTTTCATTTATGTCTCGGTCAAAAAAACAAAAAACAACAGATTTAAAAGAGTCAGTAGGTGGATCTAAAGAGTTATTATCAACAAAAAAAGCTCTTCTAATGCAAGTTTTAAAAGATATTGAGAAAAAACACAGAGCAAATGATATATCAGATAATACTTATCATAAACTAAAAGATAAATATAAACAAGAAGCAGTAGAGACAATGAAGCAGCTTGAGGATATGGAGTCAAAAGTTAGATAAACTTTAGACTTTTGTGGAAAGAAATATTCTTTGGAAATTTTGTTATGAGGAAAGCTATAATTTTTAAAACTTTGATTTATTTTTAAAAAAGCCGCGTTTTGTTTGTTTAGGCTTATTATTCATTTTTACAAATCATTTAAATTTTAGTCATTTCAATAACAAGTTCATATGTTTCTCCATATTCTGAATATGGATTTGTTAAATATGTCCATAGCGTCGCTTGTTTTCCTTCTTTTAAAAATTCGTAATAATAACATAGATACTCTGAATCATCAACCTCACCGAAACAAATTTGATTGTTTTCTATTTCAAAGGGAGTCCATATAATCTTGTTATTCTCAACTGATTCTGATCCCATAGTGCCATTATTATAAAAAGTAGATTTTGAAGATTTTTCATCGTGTCTTGTTCCATTTTCATCAAAATAATATATTGTAGTTTCCCATTCTCCAATAAATAAATTACTTTTTGTATTATTTTTATTATCATCTTTTAAACATCCACTTAATTTAAGTGTTAGCAATAAAATTGTTACTACAAAGATTATTATCTTTTTCTTCATTTTTTCTACCTTTTATATGTTTTAACTTAGTCTAAATATATTGTTGGATTATTGTTCTTTTTATCTCCTTTATTTATTCAATCGATTTTATCTATTAATAACTTAAGGTCTTTATTTGTCTCTTCAGCAATTACCTATCCACATATCCATGAAAGCATTGGATTTGGATTTGGTGGACTTGGAGGGATAATAGTGATAGTATCAATATTTGAAATAATTGGACTTAGTATTTTATTATATTTAAGTGCGGAATAAGTTTGAATACTTTGAAATTAAAAGTTAAATAAACTCTGTTGGATTTTTTCTTTATCTTCTTCTTTTTTAGTTTTTTCTTCTTTTAATGGTTTAGTATGATCATCGGTTGATTCTGCTATAATTTCTTTTAGTTTATGGATATAACCTTTTCCAAGGATGTATTCTATTTCAGATTCTGAAAAATTGTATTTATTTTTCATTTTTTTTGCAAATTCTGTATCATTTCTGAAAATATTTGTAAAATCTGGATAAATACATTCTTTTGTTTTACGGTTTGAATTGTGGGTGCTAATACTTATTTTTTTTGAAATAATATCTTTTATACCGGCTTTGCTGCGGCTATCTTTTTTGCTTCTTAACCATGATGGAAAATTATAGCTATCATTTGGATAGTTATGTGTCTTGGCTACTGCAACTCCACCATTCATTAAATCACATGCATACGACCAGAGGGAATAATTTTGTTTTCTGCGGGTTCTTCCCAAAAAGATGTCTGCTTTTGAAAGTGCTTCATATCCTTTTACTAAATCATTAATATCTAAGTATTCTTTCGGGATGTTTTCATTCAACCATAAAATTACAAGATTTGGATCTGCATCTAGATGTGTAACACTTTCACGAATAGTTAGTATATTTTTTGTTTTAAAAATTTCACGAAGGGCTGTGAATATATCTTTTTCACGATCTCTATATCCCAAAACTGCAAGGGATTTTGAATCGATAAGGTTTCTATCAGCTGATATAGATTGTAGATCATTAATAGCAGACCTAACATCTCCTTTACATCTATCAGCAATACTTTTCAAAACTTTTTGATCAACATTAATTCCTTCGTTTAAACAAATTCGTTTTAAAAGAGTAAAAATCTGACTTGGATATGGGTCATAAAAACGAATAAGTTTGCATAAGTTCTTTAAAGCTTCACCGCTGCCTTTAATAAGACTGTAGTAATCATTAACAATCAAAATTATTGGTTGGTTTGTAATTTTTATTGTTTCGACTATTGCTTTTTTTCCGCCGTAGTCACTAAGATCTTTATTGGAATTATTAACCCCCTCTGCTCTCTCATATAGATTATCTGCTTCATCAAGTATTATAAGCTTCCTGCCACCGTCTAATGTTGAAATAAATCTACCATCATCTGTGAATGTTTCATTTACAGCTCCATAAGTTGCAACAGATTTAATTTTAGAAGCATTTCTTGCATCAGAAGTATTTAGCTCAATTGCTATCCAACCGAAATCTTTTGCAAGAGCAAAAGCTGCACTAGTTTTACCATTACCTGGCTTACCTGATAAAATTACAGCACGTTTTTTTTGAATACCTTTATCCCATAATCCAGCCCATTTTCTAAGCTCAATTAATGCTTTTTCGTTTCCAATAACCTCATCTAAGGTTTTTGGCCTATATTTTTCAGTCCAGTCCCCCATTATAACAGATATAACAAGCTACAGTATTTTAATATTTTTCCCAGGAATTGACACAACCTTTTTAACAACATGCCTTATTTCACTGTGAAAAAAATTGCGGGGATGGCCCAGCCCGGCACGGCGATGGATTGCTAATCCATTGGTCTTACGACCTCGGGAGTTCGAATCTCCCTCCCCGCGTAAATATTTAGCACGGTAAAAATTAACACGATA
>Ga0209536_100011351_pt1 | contig 13063 bp, 15 predicted proteins | sample DeeMarSeWOR28_12_FD_187461 | JGI IMG/M metagenome (GOLD analysis project Ga0209536, IMG submission 187461) | Marine sediment microbial communities from White Oak River estuary, North Carolina - WOR-2-8_12 (SPAdes) (version 2) | ecosystem: Environmental > Aquatic > Marine > Intertidal zone >...
TGTTAACCCCAACTGTTTTTTCGCAAAATGTCACTCATCTCAGCCACATCTAGTGCGAGCAAAACCACCAAATGGATTGGTAGATAGCCAACGACCATGGTTGAGCGGCGAAGGTCAGCCAACTCTTTGAAATCCTCATATGTGTGCCAGGTCACTCCCAGAGCGCAGGTGCCAAAATAATCGCTGGCGTTTATTGGTGATCCTTCAGTCTCCATCCTCATTAGCCGTTCTCTCTCTGTGGTACCCCGGGCTTCCGAGACACTGTAGCTCCACTTCTGTGTAAGCCATGGCCGCCGGAGGGTAGGTAGCCACAAACATCCCTTGCCCTGGAGAAAAATGAAATATCCATGCCATAGTGACACGAAATTAACATATTGAAATGTATACGATTTTTTGAGTAAGAAGCCTTTTGGCCCGGGAAGTTACTTTACACCCTGTAAAAAATGCTGGCAGGTGAAGAGAATGGGATGCTGAATGGTGGATGGTGGAATGATGGAATAGTGGAGTAATGGGGTTTTGGGGTCTTGGGCTATGAGGAGGCAGTTAGTTCTGTTTCTTCTTCTGATTTGCTCAACCAATCTTCCAGATAGCTCAGAACTAAAAAAATATTTTTGGCGGCGGAGGCAATGTTTTCCCTGATGAAAAAATTCGCCTGGCGGGTCATTCCTTTCTTCCAACTCAAGAGACTGTCCATCATGCACTTGGCATCGTTTATCAGCCCCATTGCTTCCAAGGTGAATTCTTCAAGATTCACGTCCTCCTGGGTGTGGACCCGACAACAGTTCACCTTGTACCACGCCTCTGCCAAGTTCTCTGAAATCACCATTCCCCGCATGGCGCCGCTTTCAATCTCCTTGCGCACCGATTCAAGGATCTTCAAAGCTTCGTAGAGGTTCTCGATAGCTTCTAAGAATTGTACTCTGCTCAGTTCCAGCATTCTTATCTTTTGCTTTGATCTTTTTCCTGCGTGCTCAAAGGACCCGGCTTCGGCCTGCCCCCTATGGAGGGCTTCAGTTGGTCTTCACCTTCTTGCGCCAGTGTGCTGCACTGCAGCGATTTCAGGTTTTAGAATGCAGATTTCAGATTTAAGGGCTTGGAAGCTAGTGGCAAAGAATGGTTTCACCCTCAGTCTACAATCTGCAATCATACATCATAGGTGCTATTCCTCCGGCTCCCAGTACTTGTAAAAATATCTGGGTATGCGCTCTTTATTGAATTCAGGCTTCTTCGCCTTGGGGCATTCGTGTAGCCTCCAGAGTTCAGCCAATCTCTGCCTACCCTCTACCCTCGGCCTCAACTTGATGTATGGAAAGCTTCTGCTCAGTTCTGCCGTAACTCTCATGTAAAGAATTTCCAGGCAGTTGATTATAACTATGGCTCCTATGGCGGTATTGTACCAGCGGTAACTATGAAATGCGGCCGGATGATAAAAGGATGATCTGACGTCAATAAAGCGGTATGAATAAAACTGAAAGACAACAAATTCGATGAGAAGCGTCAGGAGGAGAATAGCAGTTATGCCCTTGAAATAGTAATACGTTCTCCGCCTCGACTCCATCTCGGCACAAAAATCCTTCCTTTCATCCCCAGAAAGGGGCTTAGCACCGTAGGCGATGTATTTGATCCACAACCTGTAGGTGATTTCTCTTTCCTGGAAAAATGCTCCGAAAAAGAAGCAGAAAATGGAGGTCAGGGCTGCAGCCGCAATCAGGTAAGCCGCCGGGGAGTAGACTACCGTCATTTGATCAATCTTTTGCTAAGGGGATTGAGTTCGTATTAATTTTGGAATAATACCACAACCGGCTGTAAGGTAAAATAACTCTTGGCTTCCCAAATCCAGCGTTGTAGTCATACGAAATGAAATCAGCAGCTTATGGAGTATTTCTGATCCTAGATACCCGCAATTTCTTGGGGTACACACAAGACAGGACAGGGAAGTAGACGTACCACCCGTTCAGCGGCGCTGCCAAAAAAGATCTTGTCGATCTGGCCGTTCCCCACCCTGCCATGTCCTCCCATAACAATCAAATCTGCGTCGATTGCTTGGGCTCTGAGAGCGATGGTCTGAAATACAACCCCCACAGCCACCATTTTTTCAACAACAAACCCTTCAGAATCGTTGTTTGACAAAAAAGTATCAAGTTTCTCCTTCGCCTGTAGGGACAGTTTCCGGCTGATCTCTTCTTCCAGTTCACCGTTGAGTTCAGCAATTCTCTCTATGTACCGTTTATCCACAACGTGGAGCAGATGGATGCCGGCGGAGAACTTTTTTGCCAGAAATTTTGCATAATTGAAAGCCATTTGCGAACTTTTAGAGAAATCCACCGGCACTAAAAGCCTTTCTAGTTTCATTGTGCCATTCCTGAGCTGCTTTCCGCCGTTACCCTCATATCTCTTAGGGCACAATCCACAGGGCAAAGAGGTTAGCCCGATGAAGCACTTTCGTCGTTACTCGTCCAAGGGAAAATTCGTGCACCCTGGACAACCCCCTGCGGCCCATGACAATTGTGCCAAATCCCCCTTCCGTGGCTGCCTTGAGGATATCCTCTGCACGGGATCTACTCCTAGTTGTATATATGCTCGAGATTCGGCTTGGCTCCACTCCAGCCTCCTCGAGTTGTCTCTTGTAAGCATCCAACATCTGCTGGACATCTCTCTTCAGTTCATCCAGTATACTCGCCTCTATCTGTGCTCCGCTGGGGATGGAAATGTCTAACAGTTCCAAACTGAATTCTCGTATTGCGTTGAACAAGGTAACTTCAGCCCCGATGGCGGCGGCGAAATTACCTGCATAGTCTACTGCCTTGCGAGAATTATCAGAGCTATCCACAGCAAGAAGCATCTTGGTCGATTTGACACCATCCCCAACTATCCACACGGGAGTATCTCCAACTGCCTGAACAATCTTGTAGGACACCGAGCCGAGATAAATGTCCTCAAACTTACTCAACCCTCTTCTTCCTAAGACCACCGCATCATATCCTCTCGAGCTCTCTGCAACGATATCCCGCGCGATGCCTTCCTGACAGGGATGGAGAATCACCTGCACATTGTCATCTGCCATGCCGGCCCTAGACAGCAGGCCTCTGGCCTGATTTAGAAACACCTGTGCAGCCTCCTTTTCCTGGCTCAGATACTCCTCGTGCTTTTTTCCCGCCATTTTCTTGAAAAGACCGATCTTGTCGAGATCAGAGAATGGTTCAGGCGCAGTGGGCATAACATAGATCAAGTTCACTTCAAGCTTCTCAGGGGGAAAATTGAGAACCACATGGTTCACCGCATTGAGCGATTGTAATGATCCATCCACCGCAACAAGAATCTTCTTAGAATTGTTCATACCTTGTTTCCTTAGCTGAATCGACAACCTGACATGCGTGCTCTTTTAGGCCGCACAGAAGGCTGATTGCTTGGGCATGTCCAAAAAGACCCGATCTAAAATCTTCTCAAACCCCAAGTCTTTCAGAGTCGCCCTGCATCTCTCAGAGTAGTCCATGATTCTTACATAGGAATAGCTGTGCTGAAAGCGGCAGAGGATTTGCAAAAAGACCTGAAAACCTTTCGAGTCGAAGTCATCCAAATTACTCAGATTGATGTAAAGCGGCATGGGCCTGAACGACTGTAGCTTCGCCAAAGCCTCCTCAGCCTTGGCCACGTTTTTCGAGTCAAGGACCCCCCTGACTTCCATGCGAACGATTCACTTTCCTATCCTGACCATGACTTGTAGTCGTTCCATTTCATTCTCCTGACCTCTAGCCCGGCTATTTCATCATCCGGTTTGTGCCCATTTCCCTTTTTCGGTGGCCGAATATGTGGTGGACATGGACAATGAAGGGCTAAAGGTGGGGGTTTTATGAAAAATGTATTGAGGAAGGGTCCAATGTCCACCACATCTGTTCAGCCAATCCTTCTTGTGAGCGGTTACTCTCCTGAAATTGCCTTTCCTTGGTAGCAGGTATGAGATCATATGATGAAATATTTATGCCACGAGCTATCGAATACAACGTGTTGAAATAACGAGTATTTATATTTAGCAACAACGCACCCTCATGGAAGAAGCTTTACACTGTGTAAAGAATGCTGGCAGGCGCTCGCCATCTTTACCAGCTGAGCTCCACCAGGCTTTTCACTTATTCTATAAGCAGCCGAACATTATGGAGCAGATCCTGTGGATTGATTGGCTTTTCCATAAACATGTCTGCGGAAATCCAGTCCATTTCCCTATCCACCGATCTCTGGTATCCCTTCTCGGCATCGGGTTGTGCCGAAACAATCATGATGGGAATTTTGTGCAAATCTTCCCTCTGCCTTATGGAGGTGGCAAAGCTAAGACCTTCATCCATGGTTGCCATCATGATGTCCAAAAGCACAAGGTCCGGCCGCTGTGAAACCAACTTTTCCAGACCCTCTTTGCTGCTGGAAGCCGTGTCCACATGATAATCCGACTCCTCCAGTATGGCCGAACAGATTTCAAGAAAACTGGGATCATCGTCGATGATCAAGATCTTTTTCCTATTCATTTTCTCTGCTCCCTTCCTGAGATTTAGGCAGTTCTATGACAAATTGTATCCATTCTCCCTCAACCCCCTCAGCCCATATCTTTCCCCCGTGAAGCTCCACTATTGTGCGGCTAATAAAAAGTCCCAGTCCAGTACCTTTGGCTGCTCCCTCTGGGCTTTGCTGGATTCGGCAGAATTTTTGAAAAAGTTGGCCCATCTTTTCCCCCGCAATCCCAGGCCCATCATTCCATACCTCTAACCGGCAGAGAGTACCCTGATTTTTTCCTCGGAGGCGGATAACACCACCTTTGCGCCCGTACTTACAGGCATTCCCGATGAGATTGCTATAGACCACCCGAAGCAATTCCTCATCGCCCTCCAAAACCAGTCCTTCATCCGTGAGGTCTTCCACTCTTATTCTGTTAGCCGTGATTAAAATGCTCAGAGAGATCAGGGTTGGGGCCACCACCTCAGAAGCAAGATGCAACCGCCTGGGTTGGAAAAGCAGTTCACCCGTTTCGATTCTGGAAAGATCTAGATAGTTTTTTACCATCTCCACTGAGGTGCTGAGATTGCTGTAAATGTGCTTGACCATCTTCTCTTGGGGAGGCGTGAGCGTGCCGAAAATGCTTTGGAGCAGGGCCTGAGCGGACATGCTGCTGTTGGCTATGGGGGTCTTTAATTCATGGGATACAAATCTCAGCATCTCCATGTAATTGCGATTGAGCTTTCTCAGGTCCTCATTTGTAAGCTTCAACTCCTCCTGATAGAGATCAAGCTTGTGGATCATGTGGCAAAATGCTGCTGCAAGCTGTTCGATTTCATCACCCACATTCTCCTTGTAAACTTGGCATCTGCTGCACTCTTCCAGCTTGCTTGCAAGTGGATTAACCTCAGCCCCGTGTGGCGGCGGCGGGTTATCCATAAGCCAGCACGGCGGTCTTCCACGCTCATAGGCAGAACACATCAGTTGACTGCAATCTTTCACCAGCCAACACTCCACCCTCTTGCCCAGATGACCGCACGCCTGGAAGTTGCAGGAGATAAGGTCGCGCGTCAGATCGCGTAAGTCCAGAATTGGTCCGGTGATCTGCCGCGAAAACCAGTTGGTGAGGACGAGGGCAATAGAAATAATGAGGACAAGGACGGCCAAAAAGATGTTAGCCAGGCGACCCATGGTTTCGTCAACCAGGACTTTGCTGAGCCCGACTCTGACCGTACCTATTCGGTGACTTTCTTCTTGAATCGCCATGGCCGTGTCGTAGACAGAGCCAAATGAGGTCTTCACCAGCCTCGTATGCTGAATTCGGTCGGCAGGGAGGGGGTTAACCCTTACGAGATACTGAGGAAATGGCTGCAAAAGCGTGTGGACCACAACACCGTCAACCTCATTGATAATGAAAATATAGGCAAGATATGGCTCCATCCACTTTTCCGTAAAGATCACATCCAGCAGATTCGGGCGGTCATCAGCTGTCAGATACTGTTGGGCCCGCAGGGCTATACCATTGGCAATAATCTCGCCGCGGTTAGTGATCTCGTCAGTGAGACTGGGCAAGACAACAAATTGGATGCTCAACCACGACACCAGGGAGAAGAAGAGGATAACCACGGCGGTACTGACCGCAATTTTTTGTTTTACCTTTAGTTTGCCAAAGCGCATCATCTGTCACGCCCCGAACGTCTTACCCGTTCTACCTCCATTGCGGCCGCCCTGGTAACAAGTGCGAGTCTGCCCTCATGTATCTGGGTGAAATAGACCTTATCCAACCCCTGGTGATCCAGGGAACTAAAAGTCAGCGGATTGCCAATACCCAGGGAGAAGTTTTCTATGGATTCTATGGCATCCAAGAAGTTCTCCCGGTTCAAGTCGGGCCCTGCGCGCTGCAATCCTTCAACCATGACCCGGGCGTTGAGATAGCTCTCGAAACCCACGAAGTTGGGTTCATCGTCAGGAAAGAACCGAGCCATGAGTTTGGTGTATTCCTCGGCTGCAGGCAGCAGCAGTGTTTCCGTGGGTGGAGGGACCACCTGGGTGATTATGACCCCTTCTCCCGCTGCTCCCAGCTTTTTTACCAGCTCATCTGCACCGACAAATGAAACACAGTGGAAAATTGGCTCATAATCCCTTGATTTCGCTAAACGGATGAATTTGGCGCAGGGCTCATAGGTGCCGATCATTATGACAACCTCGGCTTTGGAGGCGATGATCCGTGCCAGAGCATCCTCTACCTCCAGGCTGCCCCGTCGATAGCTGCCTGTGGCCACCGGCGTGAGACCGTACTGCTTGAGAGCTACCTGGGTTCCGGTGAGCCCGTCAAAACCGTAATCATCATACTGGTAGAAGACGGCAAATTTGCTCAGAGCCAGGGATTCAACCAACTCCTTCACCACCGCACCGGTTTCCTCATAGTAGGAGGCGCGGATGTTGATGATGTATCGCTGAAAAGGATTCCTGAGGATCTGGGCTCCGGTAAACAGGCCCACGAGAGGAATGCGCGCTTCCTGCACCAGTGGCATGATTTTTACCGAAGTGGGGGTTCCCACATAACAGAAGAGAGCGAAAACTTTATCCTCGGCAATTAATTGCTGCGTGTTTTCCAGACAACGGGGCGGATCATAGCCATCATCGTAGGCAATGACTTTTATCTTCCTCCCGTGTACACCCCCTGCCTCGTTTATGGCCTCGATATAACAGAGGGCACCATGAAGGGTTTGGGTTCCAAGAAAGCTGGCATGGCCACTGAGGGCAAGGGAGGAACCCAAGCGAACCTCATCAGCACTCACACCTGGTCTTTCGACAACTGTAACTTCCTGGTTAGCTGCCCCACTGCAGCCTGTTCCCAGACAGAAGAGCAAAAATCCCAGACAAAGAAGGCTATTTTTCATGTGCCCGCCCGTATCTGTTCAACGATATCAGAAGTCTCAACCAGTTTAAGGTGACTTGCCATGGCCCTCAGGGTATCGACATCAATTTCCTTTTCTACCTGTAGCTTTTCCTTGCCATCCATCTGGGAGTACAGGGCCAGATAGTGATCTATGGTTCTGCACAAACTCCTGCACTCCTGCAAAGAAAGCTCGATTTTTACCTGATGTATCCTCTTGTCTGTTACCTGCATACCCCTATCCCTCCAATATTTTTGCAACTTCCCACGTTATCCAGTAATCTCAAGAGGAAGTTCAATAACCACGGCTGTTCCCTCATTTGCCTCGCTAGCGATCTTGATCTCCCCTCCATGATCGTCAATGATCTTTTTGCTCATCGCCATATCCAGGCCAGTGTTGCTGCCCTGTTCATCGGCAAAGGGGTTGAACATGTTCTCCAAATCTTCTGGTGGAATCCAGCCAGTTTTGCCGAGCAAGTAAATTCCCACCGTGTCCCAACAAAGTTCAGTTTGCAGGGAAAGTCTTTGATTCTCTTCTACAGAATCCATGAGTCTTCGGGTGATGGTGAGCAGAGCCTCCAACATGAGTTCCATGTCAAAAAGACTGTCCGGTATGTCGCTGTCCAGATCCACGGAAGTCTTCAAGCCCCTGGCCTTGAATTCCGGTGCCAGAATACCGTGAACCCGCCGTACCATCTCGTTGTAATTGTATGTGTCTTTTCTCTGTTTTAGAGGCCGGATGAAATCGCGCATGTTCTTGAGCACCGATTCCAATCGCTTGACCTCGTTCACAATAATTTCCACCTTCGGTCTGAGACTTGCAGGAAGGTCTGGTGAGTTTTGAATGACCGTGGCAAATCCTCCGATGGACACGAGGGGATTCCTAATTTCGTGGGCCAGATATGAAGCCATTCGCCCCACAGTGGCCAAACGGCTAGAATGAGCCAGCCTTTTTTCGCAGCTTATCTTTTCTTCCTGCACTTCGATGAGATCCCAGAACAGTCTGGCACCGACATGATCAATAACTCTCACTTGCTTTGGTTTGGTCCTCATGAGTGCTTCTAGGACATCTTCCCGTCCGGTGATTTCAATAAGCACGTGAAGATCAGCAAAGGAATAAAAGTCCCGATAGTTCGTGGTCGTAAAGATTCCCTTCTTGCGGGCATAGATCACGCCCGGTGCATCTTCTCGTAAATCAGCAACGCCGACGATGCAGAGATGTAAGTTCCGCAGCTTGTGAGTCTCGAGGAATCGTATCAGGGCTCGGCCACCTGATCCTCCACCCACCAGAGCTATATTCAGGCAAGAGAGTTCTGCTTTGCCTTGGAGTATCGACTGGACGGATTGCATAAAAATTCATCTCGCCCCCTCCCCAGTTCTGCCGGGGAGAAGAGAGTGTTTCTGATCTAATCTACCGTGTCGTAAATCCGATAGATCAGTTTGAATGTGCTTTCCACCTCAGCAAAAAGAGCCGCTTCATTCTCCACGTCTTTGGTCCGGATGTAGAGGTGTCTCAGTCCCTTTGGCGCCTGCTCATAAGTGCTAATCATGCTAACTATGCGCCCGCCGTGTGCGCGGATCACGTCAGTGACTTCCCTGATGGAACCAGGACTGTCTTCTATCTCCACACAGAGCTGCAAGGGCGCCTGATAGATTCCAGAAACGGAAACCATGGCGCGAAATACGTCACCCTTGGTGATGATGCCTTGTAGCTCGCCCTTGTGGTCAACCACAGGTAACGCTGATATGTCGTGCTTGAGCATCAGGGCGGCAGCCTTGTCTGTGGTTTCATTGCCGCTGATAGTGTAAGGGGGCTTCGACATCACCTTCTCTACCTTGAGCTTGTCCAGAAGGTAGTAGAGTTCATGAATGTCCAGGGTGGTAGCCTTGGAAGGATGAGCCTCTTTCAAATCCCGGTCCGACACCATCCCGGTAAGACGACCTTGCTTCATCACCGGCAGGTGTTGAAACCCTTTATCCTTCATCACCTTGGAAGCTTTCATTATTGAAACATCCTCTTCTACGGTTATGACCTCTTTGGTCATCCAATCTTTCACTAGCATGCCTGCCCTCCTTATTTCTTCAATGGTATCGATAGGTATTGAAATATCTATGCCAGACACTCGATGCATTTATACCATTGAAATTTATATACTTTTTTAATCTCACCCGATAAAGAAAAAGAGAGTAATTTTACAGGTTGTAAAAATAGCTGGCAGGCAACAGGATGGAATATTGGAACACAGGAATGATGGAATGCTGGGGCTTGGATGGGGGATGGGGGGATTCGGCATAGAGCATGGGCCATGGAGCGAGGAGTCAGGAGACAGAATTCAGAATCCAGGAGAAAGCGTAAGGGCTTACGATGCAGGATTCAAGATGTAGGATGCAGATATTATTTCGAATTTGGGATTGCGAATTGCGAAATGCGAAATTAAAAGAGGAGGAATGAACTAATCGGGTCCGATAATTGTATTTAGGTCTTTTCTTATCTTCGCCCAGTAATTCTGCGCTGAAGCCTGATCTGACATTATCATATCCAATTGGCGGGTATGAATTGTCAGGTAGCCCAGCCCCTTCAGCCGTTCACAGACGAAATCTTGGTCCCTTCCTTCCAAACGGGCGAACACAGCATCTTCTTTGATTTCCACTCTAAAGTCCAATTCCGAGAGAATGTCACCCACAAAATGAGCCCGTCGCACTCTTCTTGAATAGTCAGCAGCTCCACCCTTGAATTGAAAACTGACGTAGTTTTCCCGAGGCCTCTCACTCACCAGTGTTTCAACAACAGAGAAGTGAAAGCCAAAACGGGAGGTTAGGCTGCAGAAATTTTTTGAGATCATGAAATAGTTCCTATTGGCATACTGAGAGCTCAAGGCCGGGTCTAGAGCCCTGTCGGTGGTGGCTTGAGCCAGGACCGATAAAAATCCCTTCGGATCAACCGGCGGCGGACCTTTCCAGGCAACAGCGGTAATGCCCTCCCAAAGTGCCAACATGGGAATGGAGACAATGTTGCCCAGTTCAACATACTTGCCTTCCACGTCCTCCCTGAAACCATCGTCCAAATTAATAATCCACCACTGCATGGGAACATCACACACCAACTGCTTGCTCGACCGTTCGGAGAAGTGGTGCTCCTTGCCGAAGGTAAACATCTCGTGGACCGACTTCTCGTGGGCAAAGCGGGTAATATCGTGAAAGGTCGCGCAATGCTTCGGATTGAACTCGGGAGCATCTGGATCGAGAAGGTTCAAAGGAATAATGTGTTGGGCAACTTCCCCCAGGACCTCATAAACCGGACTTCCTTGCATCAAGTTCTTTTTCGGCTCTGACCTCGCCAATAGCGATTCCACTCGGCCCGCATAGACCGCCCGCCCGTCGGCGTCCACAGTTACCAACTCACCATTTTTCAGAGATTTTTTAGCCCCCACCAGGCCAAAGAGAGCAGGTACACCGAATTCTCTGGCCACGTTGGCCAGGTGGCTGGCAACGCTTCCGTGTTCGGTGACCACGGCAGCAGCCCGATGGAGGAGTGATGACCAAGCAGGGAGTGCCTGGGAAGTAACCAGTACCGCTCCTTGCGGGAACTGAAGGGTATCAGCGCTCTTGACTACTTGAAAAACCGGTCCGCATTTTACCCCCGAACTCGCGGTTGTTCCCCCGCGGATGATGATCTTTCCTGCTTCATTCGCTTCCTGCTCTAGGCGCAACGCTCTCTGTCCAGAATCAATTTGTTGCAGCGGGCGGCACTGCAAAAGATAGATGGTTCCATCCGCTGTAATGGCCCACTCGATATCCTGGGGTGAACCGTAATAGTCGTCAAGTTCTACTGCCATGACAGCCAGGGCAAAAACTTGGTCTTCAGAAATTGAAGGTACAATGCTCTCCTGGGGAGTAGCTTCAAGGCGGCACACCCCCTCTTCAGGGTCACAGAGAAATATGCGATCCTTCTTGCCGATCTTCTCCTCCACAATCTTCATCGGTGCATTTCTGGATACAATGAAAAGATCGGCATCAACACTTCCATCAACCACTGATTTCGGCAGTCCGTAAGCAGCGTGAATAAAAACGGTATCATCGCGAAAATTCATAGGATTGCGGCTGTAGATTACGCCCCCCGCCGAGGCTTCCACCATAGTCATGCAGCCCACACACATGGCAATGTCTTCATCACGGATTCCCCTGCTCAGCCTATAGGTGAGGGCGGGAAGGCTGTACTTGCTGGCCACAATCTCCTTGTAGACGTCGAAAATATTCTCCGAGCTAATGTTGAGCTCCGAGCGATATTGACCCGCAAAAGATGTTCTTGATTCGTCTTCGCCGAGGGCACTGCTTCTCAATGATACTCTGCCTGACGGACCCCGGGCTATCTCCTCGCAGGCAGCCTCAATGGCCCCCTGGAGATCTTCTGGTACCTCAGCCTGGATTATGAACTGTTGGATCCTGGTACTCAGGCCATAAAGCTCGTCCATCCTCTCCATGCTCAAGGACTGGAGCAGACGATCGATCTCGCTCTGCAGATCATTGTGCTCCATGAATTTCTCGTAAGCAAACGAGGTTACTACAAAACCCTCCGGAACCGCCACGTTGATATGGTTTTTAATTTCTCCCAGATTGGCCATTTTGCTGCCAACCTGATCTGCCATCTCCCTGTTCACCTCGGCCAGGGGGATAACCATTTCTTGACCTCTGGAAATCCTTTTTTGAGAGAGGATTTGGTTAATACGCCCCTCAATATCATTGAAGCGCTCGTAGAGTGTACCGTACTTTCCGGGAGCGAGATCATCCAGATTCTTGATCATCCGGTAGACATTTACAGAGACAGCGGTACAGTTGGCCCTGACGAAGGACATGCCGAAACTCCGTGCGGTTCGAAGAGCCTCCTCGAGATCCGACATGATTTCAAGAGCCTTGTTGTTGGCGCTCAACAGCAGCTTGAAGTTATGATATCTGGCCCTGAACAAGGTGCGCAGTTCCTCCACGTCGGAAGCGCATGGGGTCTTACCGCGCCACTTGCACACAAGGTTACTCAGGTATTTAATGATCTCGGCCATAATTATCCAAAAAGACAGTCTTTAACCGTTGCTCATTTCCAGCATAAGGTAAGGAAGCAACCCTGTCAAACCCTGCCAGAACACTCTAAAAAATCACCCTTACTCCAATACTCCATTATTCCACTACTCCAAAATCGTAGGGTGGGCAAAGCCCACCCCCGCCTACGGTAAAGAAATTCGAAGTCCGAAGCACGAAATCCTAAACAAATCCGAATGACCAAAACTTAAATGCCCAAAACGCGGAACACTACTAACAACTGAGAGAGTCTACGTTTTGAACATTGAGAAATTTGAATTTCGAATTTGTTTCGAAATTCGATATTCGATATTCGGATTTAACAGTAGGGTGGGCAAAGCCCACCCTACCTATGCTGCATGCTGCGAGCTGCAAGCTGCCTGCTAATTACACTTCTTTCTTGGCCCCTTTCTTCATCTGCAACCCCACGCCCTCGAAGAGAAAGAGTATGGCATAGCCCCACCACAGAGTATAGACCACATAGAAAACCAGAGAGAAACTGAGGATACCCGCCTTGCTAGAAGCGTTCTGCGGCGCGATCCCATAGAAGTTGTAGCCTACCTCTACGCCTTTTTTCACCACATCGGCCAGGAAAGAGCATGGAGCGAACAT
>Ga0209536_100011352_pt1 | contig 13063 bp, 9 predicted proteins | sample DeeMarSeWOR28_12_FD_187461 | JGI IMG/M metagenome (GOLD analysis project Ga0209536, IMG submission 187461) | Marine sediment microbial communities from White Oak River estuary, North Carolina - WOR-2-8_12 (SPAdes) (version 2) | ecosystem: Environmental > Aquatic > Marine > Intertidal zone >...
GAAAAGGGCCCGCGGGCGATTTGCCAAACGGCTGCATCCGCCGCACAAGATCAACCCGGAAAACCCTGAACGACGGCCCGGGGTAACATTATGAGGCCGGCTTTCATCATCTGACATCCATGTCTCTTTGCAAACCGGGCCACTATCTCGGGGCCGTGTAAAAAGCGCGCCCGGCCTGTACCTGCGTAAAAACGCCAACCCATACCATTCCCGCCAATTTTCAAGAGCGGCCGAAGCCAATAAAATTACAGGATCGGCAGGTGGGAAAGCTGCACTATCTTTTTTTTTTAATTTTGATATTTTGCCGTCCGGGTTTTTGTGTTACACCACAGGGCGGGTTTTGAAAGCGCCGGGCATCCCAAACCGCCCGGCAGCGAGCTTGTGCGGCGCCGGCCGCTTAAAACGGAAAAAGACCGCATCGAAGGCGAATCAGGCAGGCTGATACCGATATGACGAAATCAATGATATCTCCGACCCGTGTGATCGCGGCACTCGTGTTGTTATTTGCAATCGGTATTGCCTTTTTCCCGCCGGTCGAGCCGGGGCCGGCAGCCAAAGCCCTGGCCCTGACTGTTTTCACGATCGGATTCTGGGCCACCGGCATCCTCCCCGAATATCTGACCGCCCTGGTTTTTTTCACCCTGGCGATGCTTTTTTCGGTTTCTCCGGCCGGGACAATTTTCTCGGGCTTTCAATCTTCAGTTTTCTGGCTGGTTTTCGGCGGACTGATATTGGGGGTGGCCATCAAGCGAACCGGTCTGGGGGAACGGATTGCCAATCACTTGTCCGCCCGGTTTGGCAGGACCTATGTCCGCATCATCACCGGCATGGTCACCATCGGGCTGGCCCTCAGTTTCATTATGCCGTCCGCCGTGGGGCGGATTGTGCTGTTATTACCGATTGCCAATGCGATGGCAGGCCGCTTCGGTTTTGAGCCCGGTTCGCAGGGACGGACCGGCATTGTGCTGGCAGCCGGTTTCGGTTCTTTTTTCCCGGCTTTTGCCATCCTGCCGGCCAATGTGCCCAATCTGGTCTTGACCGGGGCGGCCGAGACGCTGTACCACTTTACCCCTGCCTACGGCGAGTACCTGCTGCTGCATTTTCCCGTGCTGGGGATATTAAAATCCATCATCATCATCGCTCTGATTCTGTTGCTTTATCCGGACCGGCCCCGGGTGCCGGCTGCGGCGGAAGCTGCGCAGGGCGCGATGACGGCAGACGAGAAACTGCTGGCTTGGGTTCTGGTCATGACCATAAGCTTTTGGGTATCGGATTTTATGCACCATATATCGCCGGCCTGGATCGGACTTGCCGCCGGCATCGTCTGCCTTCTGCCGGTGGTCGGGCTGGTTTCCCGGGAATCCTTTACCCGGGAGATCAATTACGGCACCCTTTTTTTCCTGGCCGGTATTATCGGATTCGGGGGTATGTTAAGCCACTCCGGGCTCGGGAATATGCTGGCGCAGGCGCTTTTGGCGGTATTGCCGCTGGAGCCGGGCAAAGACCTGCTTAACTTTGCCTCGCTGTCCATCACGGCCATGTTCATCGGAATTGTCGCCAACCTTCCCAGCGTGCCCGCGGTGCTGACCCCCCTGGCCGGCGAAATGGCCAAAGCGGCCGGGATGTCCGTGGAAAGCGTGCTGATGACCCAGGTCGTCGGGTTTTCGCTGGTTTTATTGCCGTACCAGGCACCGCCTATGGTGCTGACGGTTCAGCTGGGCGGGGTTAAAACATCCGCCGTCGTTAAATTCTGTGCGCTGTTGATCGTGTCCACGCTTATCATTCTTTTGCCGCTTGATTTTCTGTGGTGGCGCCTGATCGGCTGGATTTGATTGCCCGCAGCGGATCTGAACCGAACCCCCGGCCGTAGGACAAAATAGGCACGGCTTTCGGAGCGTCGCGTACCCGGCCGCTCATGGGTGCCGTACGCGCCGGAGGTATTTCCCAAAAAGAATTGCTCAAAGAGCTGTTCGCCCGGGCGGCTGCACGCTTTTTATGCGGAATGCTCGATCTTGAATTTCTCGGCAATCGGTTCGAAATCATAGGCGGGATACACTTCATAGCGAAAAGCCCCCCAGGCTTTCTGCTCGATAAAGCGATTCAGGTTGCGAAGGGCGTCGGGTTCCAACCGCAATTGGATGATAAAGCCGAAAGACATGGCCACGACCCAGGACAAGACCTCAGAGCCCTCGGGCGGAAAATCACGGTAAAACCCTGTTTTTTTTAGATGGCTCATTATTTCTTCCAGGGTTTTGGACTGGTCGTGATGCAATATTACCGTTACCAGAATCTTCTGCTCAGTGGACATTTAATTCCTCCATCCATCCGGGTTAACAGATTGGAAGCCATCTCAAAAAAGTCTTTTCGCCCGAACTCGGCGTTGAGCCCTCGTCTCAAGTCCTCGACACACTTGAGTATGCCTGCGGGTTGAGACCTGGCCCCGCCTTGATTTCAGACAAAAATCCTAATTTTGAGATAGCTTCTATTCATTTGAATTTGCAGGCCGATTGGAAAACAAAATAAAAACGACCGCGATCTTAAAATGTCACCCCTTTGTTTCGTTTTGTTTGGGGTCGTTCAGGGCATATTTTACGCCGACCTCATCGTTGACTTCCCAAATGATTTCGCCTGTTATTTTTTTTCTGCGGCCGTCGGCATAGATTAGTTCCCCCTCGAGCAGCCGTTCCAGGCGGGTGGGGCCGGCTTTCAGAAACCTGAACCCGGCCTGGGAAAAATCCAGGACGTCAAATTGCTTGTTTTTAATTTTTAACCGGACCTTATCCTTGGGAGAATAGATGAGGTTATAGCGGAAATACTGTCTTCTTTCGGGGCCGTCGTATTCTTCTGATTTCATCGGTTACGTATTCGGTTTGAGGTTGTCGTAAGAAATACGCGCTTCGGTTTTTCGGGTCATCAGCGGATTCGAGGGTCTGAAACGTCACTCAAAGCGGTAATTGATGATCGGGAAAAACATCAGCGGCTCTTTGGTCCAGGCAAAATTGAGCAGGCCGATCTGCAGCCCCTCCAGGGTGTCTGCGGAGTTGTACAACAGGCCGATTTGAATCCCGGAACTGGTGGTGCAGTGGTTGATGAGACCGAGCTGGACGCCTTTTATGCCCCGGGCGGTATTTAAAATCCCCAGCTGCATGCCTCTGGTGTCGCCGGCGGAATTATAGACGCCTGCCTGAAACCCCCGGGTTTTTTCCCCGGCCGCATTGATCAGACCGAGCTGCAGGCCGGAGAGCTCTCCGTTGCTTAAATTCGCCAACCCCAATTGCAGGCCTTTTACATTGCCGGCCAGTCTATTGACCGGGCCGAGGTCGATTCCGGAAAGGTTCCGGTTGATACCGTAAAACAGGTTGAATCGCAGCCCCTTGACGGAGTAACCGGGCTTGAAAACCTGAACCGGGTGTATGAAGGACAGCTGCAGGAAAGTGGCTGGGGGCTGCGCCTGGGCGGCGGGCTGTTCCGGGGCGGGGGACTGTGCTTGGGCGGCGGGCTGCAAGCAAAAGGCAGCTAAAACAGTTAAGAAAATCAAAATGGTTCGATTTTTTAACACGGCTATCTCCTTTGTTGATCGCAAGAGCCGATTCAAGCCCGGAATATCGGCACCCAGAAGATGCAGCCGGCACGCCACTCGATCATAATGGGGCGTGCGGGAGCCTGCTGCCTGACGCCTGTATCGACTTTCAGCGTCGACAGGCGCACCACCCCGATCGATCGTAAAACGGACGGTGTTCATCGGCAGTGTGGAACGCCGCTATCATTAACACTTTTTTGGGGGGCAATCAACAAGGCTTTCCAATCCGGCGAAAAACTGTCGGCCGCGGTCATGAATAACTTGACAACCTTCTGCTTTAAAAATAATAAGTATTGTTTTATATATATTGCACAGATCTCGGAGGACTAAATGGACTATAAGAAGACACTGAACCTGCCGGTCACGGAGTTTCCCATGAAGGCCAATCTGGCCGACCGCGAGCCCCAGCAGATACAATCCTGGGAAACCAGCGCCCTGTATGAAACCATCAGGCAAGCCTCCGCCGGAAGGCAACAGTTTATTTTACACGATGGCCCCCCCTATGCCAACGGCCACATTCATATCGGCACGGCCTTGAACAAGATCCTCAAGGATTTTGTCGTCCGCGCCAATCAAATGTCGGGTTATGACGCGGTGTACGTCCCCGGCTGGGATTGCCACGGACTGCCGATCGAGCATAATGTCGACAAGGAAATCGGTTCCAAAAAGAAGGCGCTCTCGCTGGCCGAAGTCCGCAAGCTGTGCCGGGCATACGCGGAGAAATATATCGACATTCAGCGGGATGAGTTCCGGCGGCTGGGTGTCATGGGTGAATGGGACAACCCTTACTTGACGATGAGCTACGAATATGAGGCGACCATCGCGCTGGAGTGCAGCAAATTCGCCATGGAGGGGAGCCTTTTCAGGAGCAAAAAACCGATCTACTGGTGCTGCAGCTGCCAGACCGCACTGGCAGAGGCGGAAATCGAATACTTTGACGAGAGCTCGCCTTCCGTTTTTGTAAAGTTTCCCCTCATAGATGATTTGAGCCGGGAATTTCCGGCTTTAAACGGCAAAGCCGTTTATATGGTCATTTGGACCACCACGCCCTGGACCCTGCCGGCCAACCTGGCCATTGCACTTCATCCCGACTACGAATACGTGGCTGTGGAAACCGACGGGGGCGAGGTGTATCTGGTCGCGGGTGAACGGGTGGACGCGTGTATGCAGGCCTTCGGCATTTCAGAATTTTCCGTTGTTGCGCGCATGACGGCCCGAGAGCTGGAGCACAAAAAGTGCCGCCACCCTTTGTATGACCGCCCGTCATTGATTATTCTGGGATCTCACGTCACATTGGAGGCCGGTACCGGTTGTGTTCACACCGCCCCCGGCCACGGACGCGAGGATTATGAAGTCGGGATAAAATACGGCCTCGATGTGTATTCACCGGTTGACCACCGGGGCTGCTTTACCCCGGAAGTCGAATTTTTTGAGGGCCAGTTCGTTTTCAAAGCCAATTCGGCCATCAATGCCAAGTTAAAGGATGCCGGCGCTCTTTTGGCCGAGGAGAGGATCACGCACTCATATCCGCATTGCTGGCGCTGCAAGGAGCCGGTGATTTTTCGGGCAACCCCCCAATGGTTTATTTCCATGGATCAGACCGGATTGAGAAAAAAATCCCTGGAAGAAATCGACCGGGTTAAATGGGTACCCCGCTGGGGCAGGGAGCGAATTTACGGCATGATCGAAAACAGGCCCGACTGGTGCGTGTCCCGCCAGCGGGCCTGGGGTGTGCCGATCACAATTTTTTATTGCGATCGCTGCGATGCGCTGCATATGGATGAAAAGACCAGTCAGCACATCTACGCGCTTTTCAAGGAAAACGGTGCAGACGTATGGTTCGAGAAAGACACCCGGGAACTGCTGCCGGACAACACGGTTTGCCGGGCGTGCGGTCATGATGCGTTTAAAAAGGAGACGGACATACTGGATGTCTGGTTTGATTCAGGGGTCAGCCACGCGGCGGTACTGGAAAAACGCCCGAACCTGAAATGGCCTGCCGATCTTTACCTCGAAGGCAGCGACCAGCACCGGGGCTGGTTCCACAGTTCGCTCCTGACCGCAGTCGGGACCCGTAACCGGGCACCCTACAAAGCCGTTTTGACTCACGGTTTCGTCGTGGACGAACAGGGCAAGAAAATGTCCAAATCCCTGGGAAATGTCATCGCGCCCAAAGAGGTGATCGATAGATACGGGGCCGAGATTCTTCGCCTCTGGGTGTCTGCTTCCGACTATCGGGATGATATCCGTATTTCAGACAAGATACTAAAACAGCTCAGCGATGCGTATCGCCGGATCAGAAACACCTGTCGATTCATGCTGGGGAATCTGTATGATTTCGACATCGCCGGGGACGCCGTGGCTTACGAAAAGATGCCGGATGTTGACCGGTTCGCCCTGCACAAGCTTCAGGAATTGATCCATAAGGCCCTCACGGCCTACGGCAGCTACGATTTTCATGTTATCTACCATTCAATTTACAATTACTGTACGGTCGACCTTTCGGCCTTTTACCTGGATATTCTTAAAGACAGATTGTACACCCTGCCGGCCTTTTCCAGAGAGCGAAGAAGTGCTCAAACCGTAATTTATACCGTATTGGACGCGCTGGTTCGACTGATGGCCCCGGTGCTGCCCTTTACGGCTGAAGAGGTCTGGAAATTCATACCGTCAGGGCGCAAGGCATCCAGCATACACCTTGAAAGCCTGCCCGAGGTAAAAGAAGAACTCCGGGATGCATCACTGGCGAAAACGTGGGAAGGAATTCTGGAGGTTCGGCGGGAGGTCACCAAAGCGCTCGAAGAGGCCCGCGCGGCCAAACTGATCGGCCATTCCCTGGATGCAGCGGTTTCAATCGGCGCCGATGAGAACTATTTTGATCTTTTAAACCCCTATGCCGCCGATTTAAGATCGGTCTTTATCGTATCCGACGTCGAGCTGCTGAAGATAGAGGAGGGCGACGACACCTTCAAGCCGACGGAAGTCGAAGGGTTGTCCGTTCGGGTCGGACGTTCGGGGAGCGGAAAGTGTGAACGATGCTGGATCCACGATTCGGAAGTCGGGCAGGGCGACGGACACCCCACGCTGTGCAAGCGCTGTCGAGGGGTATTGAAGGAAATATCGGCAGCGGGATCGGGCCCTCAAGGGGTATCGGTTTAGAAAAAGAGGGTTTAACTCCCCCCTTCACCGTCTGCCGGAAGTTTTGAAAAGCACAGCGCACGCTCTGCCGATGGACCGGGCCGGGCACCGGCACGCACTCAAGCGCCGGCGCTGCCCCCCGGGCAGACTTGCCCAAACAGTTCAAAATTTTATCCCGTTTCGTACGGGGATTCGCGCGGCGCTTTCGGCGGAAATGTCCGGCCAGGGCCCCTCCGAAGCTGTTGACGCGGCTGATAAACAAAATATTCACAGCGAAAAACGGGAATGAAACAGACCGAATCCATATTAACCGGCAAGTATGGGCGACTTTTCATTATCGCCGGTTTGGTTTTGATTTTCGACCAGATTACCAAAGCCATTGTAATGGACGCCATGCCGCTGTATGAATCCATCGCGGTTATCCCCGGGTTTTTCAACCTGACCCACATTCATAACCCGGGGGGGGCCTTTGGTTTTCTGGCCCGTCAAAGCGCCGGTGTGCGGCATCTGGTATTTATCTTTTTATCTTCGGTGGCGATCTGTTTGATTTTTTATTTTTACCGGCGAACGCCGCGCTCCCACCCGCTTTTGGCCGGCGGATTCGCCTTGATTATGGGCGGCGCCGTCGGCAACCTGATCGATCGGATCCGCTTTGGGAAGGTGGTTGACTTTTTAGATCTCTACATCGGGAAATACCACTGGCCGGCGTTTAACCTGGCGGACAGCGCCATTTCCGTGGGGATCGGGATTTTTGTCTATCACATTGTGTTTAACAAGATACCCGAATGAAGAATTCAGGTCGAGAGGCCCGGCTTTGGATTGCGATGGGAAGGCATTTTATTCCTGTAGCCACAAGAAGTCAGGCGCCAGAATTGTCCGTATGTCGCTCGCACGGCGCAGGCACCTGTGCCGCGTGTATATAACACCGATCGATTGAGCCGAAGGCGAATACCTTGTTCTGAATTCAGGATTCTGACTCCTGACTTCTTTTTCAGACTCATTCCGCTAAAGCCAGCTATCTTTGGCCTACCCCTAAAAACTGTGCTTGGGATGATATGGCCAGTCGAACCTTTATTTCGGAAATTTAATTCAGTGCTTGATTTTGTTTACTCTTAATTGGATCATAAGTGATGGCTCAAGTTCATTACCAAAACCTGGACGAGTACCTTGAAGCCCTCAAATCCGGCCGGAAGAAAAAGGGCGATGTGCCGGTGTATCTGTTGTATGGGGAGGAATCTTTATACAAAGGCGTTCTGGAAAAGCTGCTGGACGCTTTGTTGCCCGCCGAGCACAGGCACCTGTATTATGAACCCGTGGACGGCGCCCAGGAAAATATGCATGAGATTATCGAAAAGGTAAATACGTATTCACTGCTGTCCGATGTGAAGATCGTAGCGGTTGTCGATTCGAGAATATTCTATTCAAAAAAAGATGCTCGGACACTGCTGGGAAAGGCAAAAGAGCGCTATGAGGCGGATCAGATAAAAGCGGCAGCGGCCTATTTGCGGGAACTGCTCGGTGTGTTGAATCTCGATCTGGAGGATATCGCCCCCGATGAACCCGCCCAAAGTTTAAAACTGGATCTGGACGAGCCTGCCGATGCTGCCTGGCTGAAAAAGTTGGTCGCCTACTGTAAGGAAAACCGGCTATCCGTGCCCGAAAGCCGCGATCAGGCAGGCCTTCTTAAACAGGCCATTGAAAAGGGGTTTCCCGAAGGAAATTGCCTGATCATTGCGACCGAAATGGTCGACAAGCGGCGGGACCTGTATCAAACCATTCAGAAAGTGGGCACCGTGATCGACTGCTCGGTTCCTTTGGGAGACCGGTTGGCAGACCGGCGGGCGCAGGAAGCGCTGCTCTCGGAACAACTGCACGCGGCCCTTTCCGAAAGCGGCAAGACGATCGACCGCCCGGCCCGTGAGGCCCTGATCGATCTGACCGGATTTGATCTGCGCACGTTTGCGCATAACGTGGAAAAACTGGTGAATTATGTCGGGAGCCGTAAGACCATCCACATTGAGGATGTCGAGGCCGTGCTTGAGCGGACCCGAAAAGATCCAATCTATGCCATGACCAATGCCGTGGCGGATAAAAACCCCGAAATGGCCCTTTTTTTTCTCGACTCACTGCTGGCGGACAATATGCATCCGCTTCAGATTCTGGCCGCCGGCGTTAACCAGATCCGCAAACTGGTCATCGCAAAGGATTTCGCCGAAAGTCCCTATGGCCGCGTGTGGCACAGCGGTCTCTCCTTCGATCGATTTAAACACGCGGTTATGCCCGCTGTCAAAGCGTATGATGACGATGCCAAAGCGCTCTTAACGGGCTGGGTGTCCGAGTCTGATTCTCAAAAAGGGAAAAAGGCGCCCGGCGGCCGCGGCCATAAAAGCGATCTGTTGATCACCGGTAACTCAAAAAGCCCTTATCCTCTTTATCTCACACTCCAGAAAGCAGATAATTTTTCCAGAGACGAACTCACGGCCGCCCTGAAATTCCTGTACGAGGCCGACATCTGCCTTAAAACGACCGGGCAAACACCAAGGCTGGTGCTGGAAAAGGCGATTATCTCAATCTGCCGGGAGAATTCGGCCTGAAGTATGAATCGGGACAAAACCGGCACCGCCTGGGGAATCGTTTTAATCGCTTTGTCCGCCGGCATTGTCGCCGGTGTCCAGGTGGGCAAGGTGCCGCCGGTCCTGCCGGTCTTGAGAGAAGAACTGGGAATCGATCTGGTTACCGCCGGCTGGGTCGCTTCGCTGTTCAGCGGTTGCGGCGCGCTGCTGGGATTAGCGGCCGGTTTAATTGCCGATCGTATCGGCGTACGACCGGTTATCTACAACTGTACCATTCTGATGGGCGCGGGAAGCCTGATCGGGGCGGCTGCCTCGACGGTGGAGGCATTGCTTTTGGGCCGGCTGATCGAAGGCGTCGGGTTTGTGGGGATTGTCGTTGCGGCGCCGGCAGTCATTACGTCGGTTTCCAGGCCGGAAGATCGCTCTTTGACCTTGAGCGTCTGGGGCATTTATATGCCGGCCGGAATGGCCCTGGCCATGGCAACGTCACCGTTTCTGCTGGACCTTATTGGATGGCGGGGTATTTGGTTTGTCAATGTGATTCTTATTGCCGGATGCCTGCTGGGTCTGGTCCGCTATTTGGCCCCGCATCGCTGGTCGGACCCGGCACTGAGTGCCGGAGGGAAGCGGGCCTGGCGGGATGTGCGCCGGACACTTTCCATGCCGGGGCCCTGGATTCTGGGGGGCTGTTTCGCCCTTTACACGATTCAGTACTTTGCCGTGATGACCTGGCTGCCCACATTTTTAATTGAATCGATGGGCCGCGCCTCTGAAACCGCGGCCTTGATCAGCGCCGCGGTGGTATTTGTAAACAGTTTCGGCAACCTTTCCGCCGGCTGGCTTCTCAGGCGGGGCTGCCGCCCCTGGCCGTTGATCGCACTTGCATTTGCCGCCATGGGTTTCACCTCGGTCGGGATATTCTCGGGGGCCGCGCCCGATTTTTTCAAAGTGCCGCTGGCCTTCACATTCGGTGCTGTCGGCGGACTGCTGCCGGCGGCGGTCCTGGCCAGTGCGCCCGAACATTCTCCCTCCCGGGAACAAGTCGGGACAACCAATGGGATTATCGTTCAGGGCGCCAACTGCGGAAGTCTTTTAGGCCCGCCCCTGATGGCTATGGCCGTGAGCTTTTTGGGCGGCTGGGAAAATTCTTACTGGGTGATGCTGCTTTGCAGCATTGTTGGAATCGGCTTTGTCATGCGGCTGAAGGTCAGCGAGAGGTCGATGCCCTCCCGGCCGGAATAAGCATTGTGCCTGGATCCATAACATGAGGACCCCTTTCAGCGGGGTGCCGGTAACAAAGAGGGACGTGTATGCCCGAACTGCCGGAAGTTCAGACCGTTGTGCGCGACCTGGAGAAGTCGGGCCTGATCGGCCGTGAAATCAGCGGTGCCCGGATATTCTGGCCGCGCACCGTCAGCGGCCTTTCGCCCAAGACATTTTGCCGGCAAATCAAAGGCAACCAGGTTTCGGCTATTTGGCGGCGGGCCAAGTTTATTGTCTTTGATTTAAGCCAAGGGTTTCATCTGCTGGTTCACTTGCGGATGACGGGCCGCTTTTTGTTGACTTCAGCGCCGAGAGCGCGCACCAGGCATGAACATGTGGTTCTGAATTTCGGGCCTGATCTCCAGCTCCGATTCCATGACACCCGCAAGTTCGGTCGGTTTTATCTGTTGAAAAACCCGGACGAAATTCTGGGCCGCCTGGGGGTAGAGCCGCTGCACCCTGATTTTACGATGGATGTTTTCAGGGAAATGCTGCTTTCACGCAAACGGAAACTTAAACCGTTGCTGCTGGACCAGACGGTTATCGCGGGAATCGGCAATATTTACGCTGATGAGGCCCTCTGGGAAGCCGAAATTCATCCCGAACGGGTTTCATCGTCACTTGATTCATCCGAGATGGGAAAACTGTTCAAGGCCATCCCCAAGGTCCTCAGGCAGGGGTTGAAAAACATGGGGACCACCCTGGGCGACGGCAAGACCAATTTTTACTCCATCGCCGGATATAATGGACGCAACCGGATGCAGCTGAAAGTGTTTCGTCGGGCCGGCAGGTCCTGTGCGCGCTGCAGGACAACGATCAGGCGCATGGTGGTCGGGCAGCGGGGAACGTTTGTCTGCCCCCGGTGCCAGCGGCCCCATGACTGAAGACACAGCGGCCTGTTGAAAATGTGACTGCCGAATTTTTATGTCTGCCTTCTGCTGTAACCCTAAATGCGCGAAAGTCGAGGGTACCCCGGCTTTCCCCGCGAACGGGACCTTCGAAAGGCGTTCAAGGGCGGGCATCGGCTGAGCGCTGCCGAAATCAAGCCGTGGTATGCCGCCGCGGGCCCTCGGCAACGCTCAGGGCGGGGTGCCGTCGGCTTTCCCGAGGGGTGAGCAAATTGGAGAGTTTTTCTTGAAATTACATTTCATTGCCGGGAGATATTTGAAAGTTGGAACAAACGATAAAAAAATAATTATTTTAGATTGTTTAAATAGTTTTTTGTTTTGTTCGCGCACAATTAGGGTATAATCAACCCAAGATTGATGTATGACGGCACTGGAGGCGCACATGCCCAAAACGAAGATCGTCTGTACCATCGGTCCGGCCAGCAGCTCCAAAGCGATGATTCGTAAAATGATCCTGGGTGGGATGAGTGTCGCCAGGCTTAACTTTTCGCACGGCACCCACCGGGAACATCGGAAAAAAATCGATATTATCCGGGATGTTTCCCGGGAACTCAAAAGGCCCGTCGCCATTCTGCAGGACCTCTGCGGGCCCAAGATTCGGGTCGGATACATACCCGAGCCGGGTGTTCAGCTTTCGCCGGGCCAGGAGTTTATTCTGACCACCCAGGTGCTTGAAGGCGACGGGCGGCGGGTTTCGGTCACCTATACCGATCTGCCGCAGGAAGTAAAGCCCGGTGATAGACTGCTTCTGGCCGACGGGATGCTTGAACTGGCCGTCAAGCGAACCTCCCGATCCGATATCTATTGCGAGGTGATCAATGGCGGGGTCCTCAAATCGAGCAAGGGCGTCAATTTGCCGACCGGGAGCATTAAAGCGGGCTCTCTTACCGAAAAGGACAAAACCGATCTGCTGTTCGGTCTTGAAAACGGACTGGATTATGTGGCCCTTTCCTTTGTCCGAAAGCCCGACGATATCCGGGCGGTCAAGGATATTATCGAGAAAAAGGATAAAGCGGTCCCGGTGATCGCCAAGATCGAAAAACATGAGGCGCTGGCGGAAATAGAAGATATCATGGATATATCCGACGGCATTATGGTGGCCCGGGGGGATCTCGGGGTGGAAATACCGCTGGAGAACGTCCCCGGGATCCAGAAAATGCTGGTCCACAAGGCCAACCAGGCTGGAAAGCCGGTGATTATCGCGACGCAGATGCTGCGGTCGATGGTGCACGCGCCCCGGCCGACCCGGGCGGAGGCAACCGATGTGGCCAACGCGGTTTTAGACGGCGCCGACGCCGTGATGCTGTCCGAGGAGACCGCCGTGGGGGATTATCCGGTAGAGGCGATTCAATTTATGGTCCGAATAGCCGAGAGCGCTGAAAAGATCTTTCCCCATGATAAATACTTAAGGATGCTTCCTGAAAAGAAAGTTCCGGACTCGGTCGCCTATGCCTCCTGCATCCTGGCCGACCATCTGGAGGCAGCGGCAATTGTGCCGACCACCCGGTCCGGCTTTACCGCCTTTCAGATCTCACGCTTCCGGCCCCGGCCGAAGATTATTGCACTGTCGCCCGATGAAACGACGGTTCGGCGGCTGGCCC
>Ga0209536_100011353_pt1 | contig 13062 bp, 10 predicted proteins | sample DeeMarSeWOR28_12_FD_187461 | JGI IMG/M metagenome (GOLD analysis project Ga0209536, IMG submission 187461) | Marine sediment microbial communities from White Oak River estuary, North Carolina - WOR-2-8_12 (SPAdes) (version 2) | ecosystem: Environmental > Aquatic > Marine > Intertidal zone >...
CATCTTCCTCTCAGAACGTAGTGTCACCTCTGGTGCTGTAGATCTACGCAAACAGAGACTCGAAAGCTGAGCGACAAAAAGTAATAATTCCCCCAAAAAAACGCCGAAACGTACCATGCCAACCTGCTTTTGTCAATGATATTTATTACTTCCGCACACATTTCTCATTTGAACCATTTCAGATTCTTTGTTTTGAGGCCATGATTTTTTAACAGATGTCAAAAAATGACCAACCAATTAGAACTGCTAAATGATAAATGTAAGATGAAGCGATTTGAATAAGGCAGTGGCAAGTTCGGCAGGAAACTTCCCTCACAGTTCTGTGTTTCCAAGAAGCCTAGAGAGTTCGATCAAATTGCTTTTCTGCCCCAAGGCTATGAGGGTGTCGCCAATCTCTATTCGGGTGTGGGAGGCAGGATTATAGAGCATTTCACCGCTCGGCTTTTTGATTGCAACCACAATTAAGTCGAACTTTTGGCGGATGCCAGAATCTATCAAGGCCACGTCAGACAGTGTGCTGGCAGGACTGACAGGGATTTCTTCCATGGTAAATGCTATATGCGGGTCGACTAAAGTAAAGTCAAAGAACTCGGTTACGGCGGGTCGAAGCAGGGCCTGAGCCATGCGAAAGCCGCCGATCTGGTGGGGCGAGACCACAATGTTAGCACCAGCGTGAATAAGTTTTTTCTCCGAGCCAATCCGCCCGGCACGGGCCAGTATATAAAGTTTAGGGTTCAGACCCTTGGCGGTTATGGTGATATAGACATTGTCCGCCTCGGAATCAAGAGCGGTTACCAGTGCTTTCGCAGCAAGAGTACCTGCCCTGAGAAGACATTCCTCCTCAGTGGCGTCTCCGAGTATGAAGAAAAAGCCGTCTTCTTCGACTTTTGGTGCGACTTGGTGCTCCTTGTCGATCACCACTATAGGAGTGGGCCTGGTCTTTTTTATTTCCTCACAGATGATCTGGCCCACGCGTCCATACCCGCAGATCACATAATGACCCTTAAGCTTTTGAATCTCGCGTTCCAATTTTCTCCTCCCCATAACTTCCAGCAATTGCCCCTCCACCAAGGTCCGAGTGAGGGTGCCAACCACGTAGGCCAACACCCCTAAACCGGAAATCAAGACGGTCATAGTGAGTATCCGCCCTTGGTTGCTAACTGGATTGACTTCGTTGAAGCCCACGGTGGAAATGGTAATGACGGTCATGTAAAGAGAATCTAAAAAATTCCAGTGTTCCAGAGTCATGTAACCCACGGTGCCCAAGCCAATTACCAAAGCTAGCATAACGGTAGCGAAAATTATGTTGCGATTCTTTGCCATGCTTCAGTCACTTTGTAGCCCGAAAATGTAGAGGGATGCACTGAGACCAGCCAGCGACACAAGGCTTGGTTGGTCGGAGTGTCAGGCGGGTTGGGATGCAAGAATTTCCACACTGTAGTCGCTGAGCTGGGTCAATTCTGGAAGATCACCGAAAGGCACGGTGAAGGTGACCTCTTCTCGGGCAGCTATTGTTTGCACCTGTTTCTGTTTGACAGGGGGGCGTTGAATCAACCCTAAGAGCTCTTCGAGAGGCACACTTTGCAGTTGTTTTTCAGAGAGCATGATGCCAGCGTAGAAATCCAACTGCCGCGCAGTCTGGCCATCAGTCGTGTAGAGTTTGGCACGCAAATGAATCCAACGCCGAGGTGCGGGGAAGTCGTTGCGAACCCGGCCTTGGATCACGAAGAGCTGTCCTGCCTGCTTGTTGTCTATGAAGTAGCCGCGGGTCTTAACCAAATGGAGCTGTTCGATACCGGTGCTCTTAGGGGCGGTTTTTGTGGACACAGGCCATGGTAAGTAAAGCCACAGGGCGATACCCCCTGCAATAACGAGCAGGGGGATGAGTAAGATGAGCAGTCGTCTACTGGAGGCTGGGCGGGGGGGAGGAGGGCTTTTTACTTCCGGGGAGGCAAGCGCCGTTTCCACTACGCCAACCGGTTCTGGGCGGGAGACACTGAAGACATGTTGGCAGTTGGAACAACGAACTTTGACCGTAGGACGCTTTATAGTATCGGGATTCAGTTTGAATTGCTTCTGGCACTGTTCACACTGAACGATCATTTCCCTACCTCGCTGTCCCAGTTGCACCCAGTGCGGCTTGGCCACAGTAGAGCTACACAATCAATTCATAGATACCAGGTAACTGACGGTGGGCTTCATTGCAATCTAAGCCATAGCCTATTACAAATCCCTTGTCCAGGTGCAAGCCCACATAATCTAGTGGGAGAGAGACGCTGCGCCGTTCTCTTTTGTCCAGCAGAACGCACATTTTTAGAGAACGTGGATTTTTGGCCAACAGATGTTCGCACAAGAATACTGTGGTTAACCCGGAATCGACAATATCCTCCACAATGAGAACATCACGACCTTCCAGATCCAACTCGACATCGGTGGTGATTCTAATGTTGCCGCTGGACTCGGTTGCCGTACCATAGCTTGCTAACCGAACAAAATCCAACTGCGCTGGTATGCTGAGCTGGCGTACTAAATCGGCAAGAAAGATGAAGGCACCTTTCAGAACCCCTATGAGTATGACCTCTTTGCCGTGATAGTCTACAGAGATCTGGTTTGCCAACCGCTGGACTTGATGAGCAATATCTTCTGCACTAAAAATAAGACGCTTTTCGGACTGATCCATGTTTCGCCCCGAGGCCGATCACAACACGGCTCCTTTATCCCGCACCTATAACTAGCCCAGATATGACAATCTTGTCAACTATTTTGAAAACTTAGCAGTTTCTCGATGCTAGTTTCTCGATACTAGATGCTTGATACTATATTCTTGCTACTTAATAATCTATTCGGAACTAGCATCCTCGAGCTTGAAAATACTTGTTGCTGAGTCACGCTCCAACTATCAAGCATCCAGGACCGAGTATCTGCTCAATGGATCATTTCGCGTTGACACATCAGTGCCAGAGTTGCTACCTTCAGGACGGATAGCCAAGAAGCTGAGAGCGACAATTGGTGCGTGATGCGCTATATGTGAGGTGAGATTCGATATTTTTCTTGGAATAGGGAAATATGAGCAAAGAAAAGTCCATCAAAGCCAAAGTTCTTGTAGTTGATGACGAGCAAGGTGCGCGAGATGCGCTCCAAGTCATCCTTGAGGATGACTACGAAGTGAGCACTGCAGCAAGTGGCCACGAGGCAATAGCCTATTGCAAGAGCTCTCATTACGATCTGGTCTTTCTGGATGTTGCCATGCCTGAGATTGATGGCATCGAGACTCTTAAAAAGCTCCGCACCTTGGATGAGCCCATGGACGTGGTTATGATTTCAGCTTCCGACAAAGCTGAACAAGCTGTGCAATCCATCAAACTCGGTGCCTATGATTACATTACCAAGCCTTTCGAGCCTGACGACATTCTCTCAGCTGTGGCTCGGGTTTTGGAAAAGCAGACTCTACAAAGAGAAGTGCGTTATCTTCGCTCGGAAATAGCCCACAGGTTTGGAGAGCTAGAGATTGTAAGCAAGGATCCTAGAATGTTGGATATCTTGCAACTTGTAAACAAGGTGGCAAGTACCAGCAGTTCCGTGCTGATTACCGGTGAGAGTGGTACCGGCAAAGAACTTATCGCCAGATCGTTGCACCAACACGGCAACCGCAGCAAGGCTCCATTCGTGGCCATCAACTGTGCAGCTATTCCCAGTGAGCTCATGGAGAGTGAACTTTTTGGCCACGAAAAAGGCTCTTTCACAGGTGCCCACACCCGTAGCATCGGCAAGTTCGAGCACGCCAACGGGGGCACCATTTTTCTAGACGAGATTTCAGCGCTTCGTTCCGAGCTACAAGCAAAGCTCCTGAGAGTTCTTCAGGACAAGGAGATTGTACGCTTGGGCAGCAACCGGATCATTAAGGTGGACGTCAGAATCGTTGCCGCCACCAATACAAATCTGGAAGAACTGATCGAAGCGGGAAGTTTTCGGAGCGATCTTTATTTTCGCCTCAATGTAATTCCCGTCAAACTCCCACCTTTGCGTGAGCGACAGGGGGATGTAAAGCTGTTGGCCCAACATTTCCTCAATAGATTTAATGTACAGTTGAAACGCGACATCAACGGATTTACTGATAAAAGTTTGGATACCCTGGAGCGCTATCCCTGGCCTGGCAATATCCGCGAGTTAGAGAACCTGATTGAAAGAATGGTCGTACTTGGCTCCGACAGCGACCCGATCTCCTTTGCAGACCTTCCGCTGGATATTCTCCTCGATTCTAGTCTAACCCCCAAGACTCCCCCTCTGGGCGATGGATTGCTTCAGGCGCGGGAAAATTTTGAAAGACAGTATATCCTGAAAGCCCTGAAGAAAGCAGGGTGGAATCAGAGTGAGGCCGCCCGCATTCTGAACATTCACCGCAATACCCTCATCCAGAAGATGAAATCCCTGGGAATCAAAGAAACACCCTCAAGCAGTTCCCCAAAGTAATAGCCAGCTAACAGCTTACAGCCGGCAGCGGACAGCGGGCAATTTAGTGATTTCGGATTTCGGATTTCGGATTGCGGATTGCGAATTTGAGAAGGCATAGGGCATAGAGCCTGCTTGCAGCTGACAGCTTACGGCATGTAGAAATGATTCTGTTTACAGGATATTTTTCCTGCCTGCTGCCAGTTACCCGCTGCTAGCTGAAAGCCCCGTCTCGCCGTTTCTCCGCGTTTCCGCGCCTGCCCGCCATCGGCTTCGCCTTCAGGCGAGGCGGGCGAATCGCCCTCCTGTGCCTAGTTCCTATGCCCTCTGCCTCCCTGAATCCCTCAATCCCGCATCTCACATCCCCCATCCACAATCTGCAATCTAAGATCTACAATCTTCTCTCTGCCTCCAACCTCAAACCTCTAACCTCCAACATCTTTCCTACTCCCGCCAATTGGCCCTGAACTTGTGCAAGGGCTGCCAGCTGAATCCTCGTTGCACATCTATCTGGGCAGTGCACATAATCATGTGCAGAAGAGATGAGTGGTTGATATCTCAACACTATTTATGGGGTAGAGGTTGCTGTTTTGCAGAGGCGACTATCTTGGACACTGTGCAAACCTACTTGTAAGGTGGGAATTTAACGTCTTTTTATTACGTTATAATTAACTAAGTATATTCATTGGTTAACGACAAAATTCCTCATATTCCTCCGCATTCTACACTCTGGTACCGACCTTGCTCTATACCCCTCCATTCCATTCGAGAAAGGCGCACAAAATCTTTGGGACGATATGAGAGGAGGGAGGAGTTATGAAAAAGACGAAGAGGATTTTGGTGCAACTGCTTATTACTGGTAGCATTATTGCTATGTATGTACTACCGGCGCTGGCTCAAGGGGGCGGGGGGGCCTAATTTCGACCAACGTGTGGTTGGTTGGTGTGAGAAGCATAGTCCTTTGGGGCTGTGCTTTTTTTTTGCAAACTCTCCGAAAGCTGGTATAGTAGTCATCTCACAGCGCTAAGATAAAGCGTGGCTTTCCAGGAAAAAAATCAGAAGTGGACGAAAGCTCATGAGAAGACTGCTCGTGTCACTTACTGTCATACTGAGCTGTATCATCAGTTGTCAGCAAGAGCCTACCGGACCTCCCGAAAAAGTTCAACCGGAAGTGAGGACAGGAGGCGTCTATCGGGCTGCACTTCCCTGGAGTCCGAGAACCCTAGACCCGGCCTTTTCCACCGATATTTACTCTGTAACGCTGATTCAACAAATCTTTGACGGTTTGGTTCAATTTGACCAGAACCTCAATGTGGTGCCGGCCCTGGCGACCAGTTGGAGGGTTTCGTCTGATGGTCTGGTCTATACGTTCCATCTCAGGTCGAATGCGAACTTCCACAATGGCCGGCAAGTTACTGCCGAGGACTTTATCTATTCATTCACCCGCATCTTGGATCCCAAAGAAGAGTCCAGTGCTCTTAGCTTTTTTCAAAGAGTCAGAGGGGCTGCCGCCTACCGCAATGGTGAGAGTAACGCAGTTGTAGGCCTGAGAGCGATAGACGCCCATACTTTGGAGATCACCATTAACGAACCCTTTGCACCATTTCTCTCAGTTTTGGCAATGATCAGTTCCAAGGTGGTTCCCAGAGAAGAGATCGAGCGACTGGGCAAGAAATTTGGCTCTCATCCAGTAGGCACGGGACCTTTTCGCTTGGAATCCTTTGAGGAGGACAGGATCATTCTCGGAGCCAATCCGGATTACTTTGGGGGTCGCCCCTATCTGGATCGAGTCCTATACACCATCTATGCCGGGGCGCAACGTCAGAAGATCTTGCAGGAGTTTTTGGCGGATCGCCTGGAGGAAGCAGCCGTATTCGGAGCAGATCGAGAAGAAATGGCCCAGACAACCGTCTATCAATTCGTCAGGAAGCCCAGTCTGAGCCTGCAGTTTTATGGAATGAATTGCACCAGTGACCCCTTGAAAGATAAACGGGTTCGGCAAGCTTTAAGTTGGGCCATCAACAAAGAAGAAATCATTCGTGAGGTGTTCAAAGACCAATTCATTCCAGCGGCAACGATCCTGCCGCCCGGCATGACCGGCTATACTCCGGAAAACGCCGCCTACGGTTATGACCGAGAAAGGGCCAAAGAACTCCTGGCTAAGGCCGGGTATGGTCCATCGCAAAAAAAGCTGTCATTGACTCTCCTGTCTGCTTCGAAATCAAACGTGGCCCAGAAGGAATTGGCCATGGTGGCAGCGGACTTAGCCGCAGTGGGGGTTGAACTGCAAATCAAGTATGAAACGGACTGGCCTACTTTTGAAGCGACCCTAAACTCCGGCAGATTTCAGTTGTATCGTTACTTCTGGTCTGCCGACATTCCAGATCCCGACAATTTCCTCAATGTAATTTGCGGATCCGACTCTCTTTACAACTTCATGCGCTACAGCAACCCCAAAGTGGATCGCCTCCTCACCCAGGCTCTGGTGGAAACCGATATTATCAAACGGGTGAGGCTGTATCGGGAGGCAGAGGGCATGATTTTGGAAGATGCTCCAATGATTCCCTTTATGTATTGGGTCTTCGAGTCCGTGTTTCAGCCTTATGTGAAAGGCTTGGAAATTAGCGCTCTTGGAAGCCCATACATTCCTTTGAAAAAAATCTGGCTGGACAAACAGTAGCCTTTCAACTTCTCCTTTTGATGGCTCACGTCAGTTGTCCGCAGTCTAACAAACATCAACGGACAGCGCTGAATGTCCTGGTTCCCCCGCAAAATAAGCCTCAAAACCCGGTTCATGGTTGCCACCGGCGCGGTTGTCCTGGCGCTGATGGTCATTATCATTGTGCTGGTTGGGCACCGCTCCAGCCGGAGCATTAAACAGGAGGTCGAGGTACGCGGCTTCGCTGTGGCCCACAGTATTGCTGCTGTTTCCACTCAGGCGCTCGTTACCTACAATTACATCACTTTGGAGCAGAATGCCGAGCAGGCCAGCCAGGGTGCCGACATCGCCTATGTCATCATACTTGATAAGGAAAAAAAGGTGGCAGCGTTTAGCGGCCACAGTGGCTGGCAAGGAAAATACTTGGATGATGCGGTGAACCGAAAAGCGCTGTCTGCCAACACCGCGGTTATCCAGTCTGTTTTGTGGGAAGAAACTGGTGAGCGTGTAATGGACATTGCTGTGCCGGTTTTCATCCCCGGGTCCGAGATGAAGTGGGGCACGGTGCGCGTGGGACTTTCTCTTGAACGGATGTACTGGCAAATTCGACAAACCCAGCTGGTCCTGTTGGCAATAGGCACGGTGGCCCTTATTCTTGGACTGGTTGGGGCCCGGGTCATGGCCGGCCGCATCACTAAGCCTTTGGGGCAAGTAGTTGAGGCAACTATCGCCGCTGCGGCAGGCGATCTGGGCCAGCAACTAGATATTCACACCAGGGACGAAGTGGAGGATCTGGCCAACAATTTCAATACCATGATCAATGAGATCTTGGCACAGCGCCAGCAATTGGAGCAGCAGCTGGATGAGATCCTCGAGTTAAAAAGTTACAACGATATGATCTTGGCCTCCATGACCAATGGCCTCATAACCCTGGATCTGGAGGAACGGGTTGTGAGTGCCAATGGAACAGCTGAGTCCATACTGGGGCTGGAGGGGAGGCACTGGCAGGGTACAAGCTTCCGCAATTTATGGCCCGAGGACAATCCATTTGTCCGCATGTTGGAAAAATGCCTGCATACACAGACTCCTTGCCGCAACCGGGAGATATCACTGGATAGAGGAGAGGAAGAGCAACGCACTCTCATGATAAATACCTCATTTCTAGAGGATGGCCGCGAAGAAAAGCTGGGGGTCCTGGTGGTCATCAACGACATTACCGAACTCAAGGTCTTGGAGGCTCGCATGCGGCAAAGTGATAGACTGGCCGCCTTGGGAACACTTTCAGCCGGACTCGCCCACGAAATCCGCAATCCGCTCTCCGCCATTAAAACCTTTGTCCAACTCTTGCCCAGAAAGCTCTCCAACCCAGCTTTTTTCGATAAATTTCAGATTACCGTTCCCCGCGAGCTCAACCGGATAAATGATCTGATAGAAGACCTACTGGAATTGGCGAGGCCACCCAAGCTGAAGTTCAAAATGACCCCTCTGGGGGATTGCCTGAAACAGGCGGCGGACCTTTATCGTGATAAACTCGAGGAAGCTGGCATCACATTCGAGATACACGAAAAAGGGGCGCTACCGGAGATTTGGGCCGATCAGGAACATTTGGTGCGAGCTTTTTCAAATCTTATCATGAACGCCCAGCAGGCAATGGTTGACGGTGGTACACTCATTATCGAGGTGGGACCACATGAAGGTGGGGTGATGCTGCAGTTCAAAGACACCGGAGTGGGTATGGACCAAACCACGAAAGACAACATATTCGATCCTTTCTTTACCACCAAAGACAGCGGTACCGGTCTTGGTCTGGCTATGACACACAAGATCATCGAGGAGCACGGCGGCGATATCCAGGTTGAAAGTTCGGTTGGACAGGGGACTACCTTTACCCTGACGTTACCTGGTGTCCAAGGTTGAGCCCTGCCCATATTTGTGGGGCGGTTGTACATGATCATAGGCAAGTCCACCCAAATCCGATCGCTTTTCTTCCCCGGGTGATAGCGTAACTCCCCTTATTTACTGCCTTGTTGTCATCCATCACGCAAAACCATTTAATTCTGGCACCATATTTGCTCTAAAATTTCACGAAATATCCGCACTGGGAGAGGAGGCTGAATTATGGCTTGGCTGGATGGAGAAATAATGGTGGTGGACGATGATCAGGGGATTCTGGAGTCGTTCGATGCCATGCTCGGAGACGATTACCATCTGGTGACCCTAGATAATGGATTTGAGGCTATTGAGTATGTAAAATCTCATAAGCCAAAACTTATCTTTTTGGACATCAAGATGCCGGGCATGAATGGTATAGAGGTGCTCAAGAGACTGCGGCAAGACAAGGTCGATGCGGCAGTAGTCATCGTCACTGCCACGACAAAGGCGCACTATGAGGAAGAGGCAGAAGAGTTGGGTATAACCGGTTACCTGCGCAAACCGTTCGAAGTCGATGATGTGGAAGACATCACCAGACGAGTTTTACATTGACGATTTCGGATTTGTCCTTCGGACTCCCACCCTTCGGGCGGGTTCCCGGTTTCGGATTTGGGATTTTAGATCCTGGATTTCGCATTAAAGTTTCAAGTTTTTTCAATCCGCGATCCGCAATCGCAAATCCGCAATCTAGTCCTTCTCCAGACATTCCTGCAGAAAGTCGCGCCACTGTTGGAAGTATTCAAAACCGCCCACCACATAGGTATCATTGTGTCCTGACCCCATGACGAGGTGAAACCATTTGGGGGACCGAGCGGCCGCATAGAGCCGTTGCGCCATCTCAACCGGTATGGCTTCGTCGTATTGGCCATGAATAAAAAGAAGTGGTGCGCGAATAAGGTGGATCTTTCCCAGGTTATCGTAACCGCTCTGGAGGAGTTCCTGGGGGATAGCTCCAAAGAAGTAGCGCTGGAGCATATCGTGGGACGAGGTAAAGGCAGCCTCCAGCACTGCTCCCAGGCAGGGCTCCCTGCTGGCCAGATCCACGGTCAGAGCTGTGCCGAGTGAACGGCCGAAGAGCAAGATGTCACTTGGCTCAATGCTCCTGTCCTCAACCAGGTAATTCCAGGCACCCCGAGCATCAAGATAGGTGCCGGCTTTAGAAACCTGGCCTTCGCTGAGGCCGAACTCCCGGTAATCAAAAATAAAGATGGAGATATCCAGATACCGATGAAGAAGGGAAAGATTTTCCAAGCGATGACTTATGTTGCCGGCGTTACCGTGAAACCAGAGAAGTGTGGTGTTTCCCTTGGGATTGGAGGACGGTACAAACCAACCGTGCAAACGGGTGGAGTCAGCAGCTGGAAAAAAAATATTCTCGTAGGTTAGCTGATAGTCTTCCGGCGTTCCTTCGAGTTCCCGCATGGGGAAAAAAATGAGACCTTTTTCAGAGAGCATCTGTCATTCCAATGAAAAAATTCAGAAGCCAGTAGGTAAGCATAGGGCATAGAGCATAGGGCATAGAGTAAAAAATTCCAGATTCGCTCCAGGCCCAATTGCTTTGGTAGGACGGGCCCTTGTGTCCGCCAAAAGTAGTTTCTGTGGGAGCGGCTTTCTAGCCGCGATCTTATACCGATTCCAATCAATGACAGCGAAGCGTATTGACCTAATGACGGCGCAGCCATATGACGCGAGGCCAAATCCGCAATCTAGAATCTAGAATCTTCTCCATGCTCCAAGCCCCATGCCTTCTCACATCCCACATCCCGGACCTAAGCTTCAGGGCTCAGCAACTTCTTGACGTTCTCGTACAACTCCCTGATTGATTCGCCACTTAGCCAATAGGCTCGAGCTGTCTCGCTTCCTTTGGAGAACCGGAGCACGCCACGTTCAGTCTTTTCAGAGGGAACTTCTAGCAGGGAAAATGTGCCAAGCTTCTCATTGTTTTCAGAGGAGAGAACCAGTTCTAAGACTTTGTTTTCGGCGGAAGATTGCGCCCGGGGGAAGTCACCAGAAAGGTACTCCAGTTCCTGCAGGTTCCACAGCAGGGAGTTGACCCTCCAGTTCTCTGGATTTTTGCGGTCTTCATCGCCACGCCAATTCCAGGTGTCCTCATTTTTCTCTAGCCTGGCAGCCTCACCAGCCAACACCAAGGCCAGGGACTTGACCTGATCCAGGTCGAACACCAATAAAGTGCGGTCTTCCAGGTCGCTGAGAGTCTGGGGCAGTTCTGCCAATAGATTCTTTTCTACCATGGCCACTCCAGGAAGTTCTCCGCCCTTGGCGTAAACGGTCTCGTCCTCCTTGGTATTTCCGAGCAGCAAGAACTCTGTTTTTTCTTGGGTAGAAATCTTGAGGCGAATCTTGGCAGGGTCCAATCCCAGCAGAGTAAGATTGCCCTCCTCATTGTCCAGAAATCGCTTGGCACGCAAACGGAAAAGCAGACCGAGGAAGCGTTCAACTTTGGAAGTCTTGATCTTGACCTCAGCGGCAGCAGGTGCCCGCCACCGTTTATTTTCCGCTCGGGTAAGAACGAGTTGGTTTTTGCCATGATCAAGTTCAATCCGCTCGACCTCATCACTGTTTGCAGTGAAAAATTCCTTACTGCGCAAATCAAAGAGACTCTTGTCAAGTGATTGTTGTGTTGCCCCGGCGATCAAGACCACACGGTTTTTCTGGTCGCCGCTGGCATAGTACTGATTTCCCACCACTGCTTTGGCCCCAATGCGCAGTTGATGACGGGAACCGTCCGCCAGAAAAGAGAGGTGCAGCATTGGTTGGTCGAGACCATACGGCTGAAGATCTTGAGCCGCAGCCTCAACCTCACGCTCCATCTTCAGGGACTCCAGGTCGGTCAAGAGACGTGCCACGGCAAACTCATCGCCCCTGGTTTTTATGGGTTCGGTGATTTGCCAATGGCCGTTTTTTGTCAGGTAGATGGGTGAGGCCTCGCCTCTGTCCAGTTGCAGGGCAGTGATTTGGGCTTTGTCCACCTGGAAAAGATGACGGGCAGCCTCTTCCTGCTCGATAGAGGCCCTGCGGCCAACTACCTCGAAGTAGTAAAAATAACCGGCAAGTACCAAGAAAAGGGTGAGGTAGATGAGAGCGGTTCTTGTTCTCATCGATGTTTTCTCCGCGACTGAAATACTGCCAACCCGGATGCCACTACCACCGCCGGCATCAGCAGCAAACCTACCCAAAAAAGGAGCCGGTTCTGCGACTTGCTCAGGGTTAGTGGTGCGCCCGCTGTGGTGGGGCGTTGGATGCTGATGAGGTTTTCCTGTTGACCCAGGAAGTTGATGGCGTTCAGGAAAAAGTCAGCATTGCCCTGCAGGTTGAAGTAACTGTTGCTGGCGAAATCGCTGTCACCAAACACCAGAAGATGCGCCTGCCCCCCAGCGTCAGTAGCCTCGGCAGACTTACCAGGTGGTTGCTCCTGGCTCTCAGGATTATTCCCCGGGTTTGCGGCTGCAATTGCAGCAATAACAGCAACACTGATGGGTCCTTTTCTGTCCTGGGTTTCATCAAACTTGGGTGGCTCTGTCTGTCCAAGGCGGAAGCCTGTTTCAGCCCAGGAGTAAGAGGAGGTCAAGGCGAGTTCAAGCAGATCGATGGAGTCAGGAATCCCCTCGGCTGAGCCAATGGATCTTGTGGTGGGAAAGAAACAGGCAACGTTAAAGCCGTCTGTGATCTTGTGAAAACCATACTCGGTAATAACCGGAATGAGATAGCTGGCTCCAAAGACCCGACTCATGGTGTCAACAATTATGTCAGGTGAGATGATGATTCCGTATGATTTAAGGAAGTCAGCCACACCGCCATCTGAGAAAGGCTCGAGCAGGAACAGAACACTACCGTTTCGGATGCTGTACTGTCGTAACGCATCAAGTTCGCTGGCCAGCAAAGGCTTCTGCGGATCAGCTACTACCACGAGGGCAGCGTCGCCGGGTATCTTGGGATCCACCAGCAAATTGAGAGTTTTAACCTGGAAGTTTTCCTTTTCAATGGCAGCTTTGGCCGTTGCA
>Ga0209536_100011354_pt1 | contig 13062 bp, 8 predicted proteins | sample DeeMarSeWOR28_12_FD_187461 | JGI IMG/M metagenome (GOLD analysis project Ga0209536, IMG submission 187461) | Marine sediment microbial communities from White Oak River estuary, North Carolina - WOR-2-8_12 (SPAdes) (version 2) | ecosystem: Environmental > Aquatic > Marine > Intertidal zone >...
AGGTCTCGGCCACCTGTCGGCCGAGATAGAGGGCGAGGGTGGTCGAACCTTCCTTCCTCACCGAAGCGGTCAATCCGACCAGGGTCGGAGACATCGACTCCGCCAGACCGAGATTCGAGATCAGGCCGGCGAGCGCCTCCACCACGCTCGGTCGAGCGAAGCAGCGGTCCCGATGGGCGAAAACGCCTTGCTTGACGGTGTCTTGCATTGCGCCTTTCCTACTCCCCGGCCAGTCGACGACGACCGAGCGGGTTCCACCACGCGCAAGAGGGAATCGCGGCGAGCACCCGCACGCCGGCGGCCTTTCGGAGGTCGTCCGGACTGTCGAACTCGGCGAAGAACCGGAACAGGAGAAGGCAAAAATATGGGGAGATACTGCCGCCGGGTTTTACGGTCTTCAATAACGCATTCCGGTTCGGGTCAAACAATAAAAATAAAATGCTTGTGAAATAATGATCACCGTAAAGGAAGCCACTGATATCATTCTGAACCACGCCGTTGACTTCGGTGAAGAAGAAATACTGTTATCCTTCACCTTGATTATTCTCCTTCTAACCAAATGCTTAGAGCAGGAACACACGGTAGAGGTGTTTATGAAGCTTTTATTGATTTAACCATACCTGTGGAGCTTACTTCATTTGCAGCCGAAACTGATGTTAACAAAGTTTTATTAAATTGGAGTACTGCTACCGAAACGAACAACCAGGGATTTGAAATTGAAAGAAAGCTAAAGAATCAGGAATGGACAAGAATTGGTTTTGCTGAAGGTAACGGAACAACAACAGAATTAAAAAACTATTCTTACTCTGATGATTTTTCAATTATGCCTTATGAGGGTACAGTTCTCTACAGATTAAAGCAGATTGATTATGATGGTTCCTTTGAATATTCAGAGCAGGTTTTTGTAAATCTAAGCTTTATTCCTTCGGAGTATTATGTATCGCAAAATTATCCTAATCCTTTTAATCCATCAACGACTATTAAGTATTCCGTACCTGTTGAAAGCCAGGTGAAAATTAATATCTTTAATTCAATAGGTGAAGTGATTGAGAATATTGTTGACGAAGTTCACAATCCGGGAAATTATGAAGTCGTCTGGAATGCACAAAACTTTCCTTCAGGCATTTACTTTTATTCTTTTGAGATTACAAATTCGGAAGGGAATTCAATTAAAAGGGAAGTCCGAAAGATTGTTTATTTAAAATAAATGTTGTTATAAACCAAACTTCAGGGATGCTCTTTTAAGCATCCCTTTGTCATTTTAAATTAAGATTAAATCACTTTGAATTTCTGATGCACTAATCGCAAAATTAAAAACCGGGAGCTAAATACTTTTTTTTGGTCTGTTAAAACATCATTAATATCTTTAATTTTGAGATGCAATTGTTATTTTTAATTAAGTATTAATTTCATCAGAAAAACTAAATTTTAGAATAGAATTATAAATGGATAAAAGAGTAATAGAAGAAAAGCTAACGCTTGAAGATTTATTAAAAACATCACCATCAACTGAAGATCCCTCAGCAATAAATGAAATCGCAATTGTTGGTGCAGGGGTGATGGGTCAGGGACTGGCTCAAACCATTTCCGCTGCAGGGATGGATGTGCTTCTTCTGGAAAAAAATGAGGAAACTCTCAATTTATCAAAGTCCATGCTTTCTGAAACAATGGACCGGGAAATAAAAAGATGGGGAATGACCAAATCAGAAAAGAAAGCGATCCTCAGTCGAATTAACTGGGATACTACGATAGACAAAATAGCAGACAGGGATTTGATCATTGAAGCAGTTGATGAGGATTTTGATTTAAAGGTGCAGATTTTTTCTCAGCTGGATAAAAAAGCAAAGAAGGATTGTATTTTTGTATCAAACTCTTCTACTTTAAGTCTCACAAAAATTTCAGAGACAACCAGTAGACCGGATAAAATGATTGGGCTTCATTTCTTAAATCCCGTACCCAAAATACCTTTAGTTGAAGTTGTAAAATGTGTGCACACATCAAATGAAACTATTGCAAAAGTTAAAACCTTCGTTTCGCACATCGGTAAAACTCCTGTTGAGGTTTATGAATATCCTGGGTTTGTAACTACCCGCGCTATTGTTCCCTTGCTGAATGAAGCAATGCATATTCTTCAGGAAGGAATTGCAACGGCACGTGATATCGATACCGCAATGAAATTAGGTTATAACTTCCAGATGGGACCTCTTGAAATGGCAGATAGTATGGGTTTGGATGAAGTTCTTGCTTGGATGGAAACTCTTTGGAAAACTCTTGGTGAACCACGTTACCGTGCCTGCCCGATAATTCGGAAACTTGTCCGTGAGCGAAAACTTGGTAAAAAAAGCGGTGAAGGTTTTTATAAATACGATGAACACGGAAATATTATTAGCTAATCCTTTTTAAAAATTCTAATCAGTAAAATGAAATGAAAGTACTTGTTCTAAACTGCGGAAGCTCTTCAATTAAATATCAATTTATAGATACAGAAACAGAAACTGCACTTGCCAAAGGAATGGTAGAGCGAATAGGAATGACAGGTGCTGTTCTGTCTCATGTAAGATACGATGGAGACAGCATTAAAATCGCCGGTGAAATTCTTGATCACAAAATGGCAATTGAATATGTCATCGCTATTCTCCTTAGTAAAAACCACGGTGTTATTTCTGATATTAAAGAAATAAATGCCGTTGGTCATAGAGTAGTTCATGGAGGTGAAACTTTTTCAGGTTCTGTTCTGATCAATGATGAAGTAATAAAAGTCCTTCAGGACAATATTGAACTTGCGCCTCTCCACAATCCTCCTAACATTAAAGGTATTCAGGCAACCGGAAGACTTCTGCCAAAAACTCCGCAGGTAGGTGTGTTTGATACGGCATTTCATTCCAATATGCCGCCAAGATCTTTTCTCTATGGTATTCCTTACGAGCTGTATAAAAAGTATAAAATAAGACGATATGGTTTCCACGGTACTTCTCATCTTTATGTTTTTCAAAAAGCTGCAGAGATGATGAAGAAAAATGTAGGTGAATTAAAAGTCATTACAGCTCATCTTGGAAACGGCTGCAGTATAACAGCAATTGACAATGGTATCTCTGTTGATACTTCAATGGGCTTCACTCCCCTTGAAGGTTTGCTTATGGGTACAAGAAGTGGTGATCTTGATCCTTCGTTGATATTGTATATCATGGGCAAAGAAGGACTTTCACTTCATGAAGCAAACACACTGTTAAACAAACACTCAGGACTAATCGGAATAAGCGGTGAAAGTAGTGATATGCGTGAAATAGTTGCTTCAGTAAAAGATGAACAAAAGCGGGCTAAATATGCATTTGAAATCTTCTGCTATAGAATTAAGAAATATATCGGCGCATACACAGCCGCTATGGGAGGACTGGATGCACTTGTATTTACAGGTGGTATTGGTGAAAACTCTGCCGAAGTGAGAGAAGAAGTCTGCAGAAATATGGACTATCTTGGTATAAAACTCGATAGATTGAAAAACGAAAACCGTGAGCAAATTATTTCAGAAAATTCATCAAAAGTTAAAGTATTCAGAATTCCAACAAATGAAGAATTGGTGATAGCAATGGATACTGCAAAAATTGTTGGCGAACCGGTTCAAAAATTGGAATAAATATTTTATTTTAATTCCTGCCAAACACATTTACTTTAAAATAATTTCCAGAGGTCAGAAATGGATACAGGCCTTAAGGGCAGGAATGTTCTTATTACTGCATCAAGTAAAGGGATTGGAAAAGCCGTTGCAGAACTTTTTGCTGCAGAAGGTTGCAGCGTAGCCATTTCATCCCGGTCAAAAGAGAATCTGCTTGCAGCATCTAAAGATATTAAGAGCAAATACAATGTTGAACCTCTCTGGTCAGTTTGTGACCTTAATAAAAGTAAGGATATTGAAACTACCTTTAGAGCGGTTGTAGATCAGTTTGGAAGTATTGATATACTTGTAAACAATTGCGGTGGGCCTAGTCCAGGGTTGTTTCAGCAGCTTGAAGAAGAAGAATGGAATGATGCTTACGAACAGGTATTATTAAGTACAGTCCGTTTTTCAAAGCTTGTGTTGCCGGAAATGATGAGGAAAAACTGGGGTAGGATAATAAACCTCACATCAATATCAGTAAAACAGCCGGTAGATAATTTAATCTTATCTAATTCACTTCGCGCAGGGGTAACTGGCTTTGCAAAATCACTGAGTAATGAAGTGGGAAGGTTTAATATTACAGTAAATAATGTTGCACCCGGAATGACGTTGACACGAAGACTTTATGAACTTGCTGTAGTTGAGGCAAAGGAAAAAGGGAAATCTCATGAAGAAATATTAGTTGATATGGCAAAGCGAATACCTATGAACCGACTGGGACGACCCGAAGAGATTGCATCTGTGGTTGTGTTCCTTGCTTCAAGACAGGCGGGATATGTTAATGGGGTCACGATTCAGGTTGACGGTGGATATATTAAAAGTGTATATTAATAATTAAAAATTATGAAGCATCAAATTGAATTAATCATACCTCCGGAGAAGATATACGATCAGGAATACCTCTTGAGTATTTCTGCGAAGAAACTGGGGGTAAATCTTTCTGAAATAACAGCGTTTAAACCGGTACGCCGATCGATTGACGCAAGACAGAATCCTGTATTCAAAGTTTTGTACGATGTTTATGTTGGAGAGCTTCCCGATGGGGATAGTCCAAAATACATCTATAATCCGGTTAGTGGTAAGAAAAATGCTATAATTGTTGGTTTTGGTCCTGCAGGAATATTTGCTGCACTCAGGCTTATTGAGCTTGGGATTAAGCCGATTATAATAGAAAGAGGAAAGGACGTACAGACCAGAAGAAGAGATTTACGGTCTTTACAACGGGATCACCTGGTTAATTCTGATTCCAACTATTGTTTTGGTGAAGGTGGTGCCGGAACCTTTACAGATGGAAAATTGTACACCCGTTCTGTGAAACGCGGAAATGTTGGAAAGATACTTGAGATTTTCATACAACATGGTGCAAATCCTGAAATCACAATAGAGTCTCATCCTCATATTGGTTCCAATAAGCTTCCCAGAATAATCTCCGCAATCAGGCAAACAATTTTGAATGCAGGTGGTGAGATTCATTATGGTTCACGGGTTACAGATTTTATTATTAAGGATAAAAAAATAAAAGGTGTAGTTGCACATACAGGTCAAAAATATTTGGCAAATGCCGTGATCCTTGCTGCGGGGCATTCTGCAAGAGATATTTTCCAAATCCTTTATAAAAAGAACATAAAGATTGAACCCAAGCCCTTTGCAATAGGTGTTAGAATTGAACATCCTCAGCCACTCATAAATGAAATTCAGTATAAAGCAAAAATTAAATCCGAGAATCTTCCTGCAGCAACTTATAATCTTTCATATAATGTTGACGGAAGAGGAGTATACTCCTTCTGCATGTGTCCCGGCGGAATAATTGTCCCGGCCGTTACCGGACCTGAAGAAATAGTTGTGAACGGAATGTCGATGTCCAGAAGAGATTCACCATTTGCTAATTCGGGTCTCGTTGCTGAAGTGAAGGAAGAAGATTGGAATAAAGAAAATAACGGTTCTCCTTTTGTTGCACTCGATCTCCAGCAAAAGATTGAAAGACATGCATTTAAATTAGCTGGCAATACATTGTCAGCTCCGGCTCAACGTGTAACTGATTTTGTTGAAGGTAAAATGTCCCAGACTTTACCAAAAACTTCTTATATACCCGGACTAACATCTGCAAGATTGGATGAAGAGCTTCCTGGTTTCATAATCAGAAGACTAAAGCGCGCATTGAAAATCTTCGATAAAAAGATGCATGGTTACTATACGGATGAAGCCGTTCTGGTCGGAGTTGAAAGCAGAACGAGTTCACCGATAAGAGTTCCAAGAAACAGAGAGACGTTCATGCATGAAGAGATTCAGGGATTATTTCCTTGCGGTGAAGGTGCTGGATATGCAGGAGGAATTGTGTCATCGGCTATTGATGGAGAAAATTGTGCAGATGCAGCAGGAAAGTTTATTAAATGATTTTCTCCGTATCCAATTATAATGACCCAATCAACTTTTGACTTTGTAAAGCAACTCTAAAAATATTTTTATTAAATTGGAATAAAGTTCCTGATATTATTGTTACTGATCTGATCAATTCGACAAATCAAACCTAAGGAATCCTTAATGAGCGAAAATGTAAAATCCGGCAGGATAGTTGAAAAATTTTTAGGATTAATTGAAAAAGTTGGTAATAAACTTCCACACCCAACAACGTTATTTGCATTATTTGCATTTGGTGTTGTGATACTTTCTTGGGTGGTAAGTTTTTTTGATTTTTCAGTAGTGCATCCCGGAACCGGTGAGGAGATAAGACCCGTCAGTTTGCTTACTATAGATGGTCTTCATAGAATTATCTTAAATCTTGTAACCAATTTTACTTCGTTCGCACCTCTTGGAACTGTACTTGTTTCATTGCTTGGTATTGCTGTTGCAGAACACAGTGGATTGATAGGAACGACATTAAGACTTCTGGTTTTAAAAGCACCAAAAAAACTTCTGACGTTTGTAATTGTTTTCTCGGGGATATTATCAAACACTGCAAGCGAAATAGGATATGTACTTCTGGTTCCGTTAGCTGCAATTATTTTCCTTGCTGTAGGAAGACATCCGATTGCAGGTTTAGCAGCAGCGTTTGCTGGGGTATCAGGTGGTTATAGCGCCAATTTATTGTTGGGAACTCTTGATCCATTACTTGCAGGACTTTCACAGGAAGCAGCTCGTATTATAGATCCAACCTATGAGATAAATGCTGCCGCTAACTACTACTTTATGGTTGTGTCAACTTTTTTCATTGCTGCAGCAGGAACATGGGTTACCGAAAAAATTGTAATACCTCGTTTGGGTGCTTATAAAGGTTCTGTCGAGTCAGAGGAAATTAAACCGTTAAGCGCTGATGAAAAAATGGGCTTGTTGTACGCCTTGGTTGCGGTAATAATATTTTCCGGAGTAATTGCTTGGGGTCTTTTCCCTGACCAGGGATTTTTAAGAGATCCTAAAACCTTCAGCATACTCAAATCCCCATTCTTAAGTGGTATAGTATCTTTCATTTTCTTTGGGGGTGTAATTGCCGGACTTGCATATGGTATTGGAGCTAAAACTATTAAGAATGATAGCGATGCAATAAAGGGAATGAACAAATCAATGGAGACTCTTGGTTCGTACATAGTTCTGGTTTTCTTTGCTGCTCAGTTTGTTGCTTTCTTTAACTGGACAAACCTCGGAATGATTGTAGCAATTGAAGGTGCAGTTTTTCTCAAGGCATCAGGTTTAGGTCCGATTCCTTTACTAATTGCATTTATAATTATTTCGTCCATAATAAATTTATTTATGGGAAGTGCATCTGCTAAATGGGCTGTTATGGCACCAGTCTTTATCCCTATGTTTATGCTTTTAGGATACTCACCGGAATTAGTTCAGGCGGCTTACAGGGTAGGGGACAGCACAACAAATATTATCGCACCAATGATGTCTTACTTTGCACTTGTCATCGCTTTCATTAATAAATATGATAAAGATGCAGGAATAGGAACACTAATTGCGACTATGATTCCTTACACAATAACATTCTTTATCATATGGACGATTCTCTTTATAGTTTGGTTTTTATTGGGAATTCCTGTCGGACCAGGTGCACCGATGTTTATAAATCCATAAAAAAAGCGGGCTTCATTGCCCGCTTTGCAATTTAACTCTAAGCAAAATGCTTTTCTTACTATTTAAGATACAACATCTTAATCACATCATTAAAAGTTTTATCAGAAGAAAGTGATTCAGCAATAATCTTAACATAATAAACACCTGTAGAAAATCCGGAAGCATTCCAGCTTTTCTGGTAAATTCCTTTCTGCTGGATACTACTTGCGATTGTGTCAATCTCTTTACCGAGCGAATCAAATATTTTTATTGTAACGTAACTTTCTTCCGCAATGTTATATCTTATTACTGTTGAAGGATTAAACGGATTGGGATAATTTTGCTCAATGAAATATTCTGTCGGATTGAGATCAGATTCATTACCAGTTACAGTAGGTGTAAAGCGATAAATATTTCCGTTTGAGGATGTGATATAGATTTCACCATTCTCATCAGATCCGAAAGATGTGATTGAACCCGGTGCAGATAATAAAAAAGTATTTACTGTTGGATTAATTCCATCATATTCAAGGGACCAGACTTTCCTGGAACAGTAGTCGCCGTAAATATATTTCCCTTCAAGTTCCGGAACATTTATTCCTCTGTAAACATAACCACCTGTAACCGAGCATTCTGCACCGTGCGGATACTCCCAGACTGGATCAATATATTCAGGGTAATTACAGCCGGATGTGTTGTAAGTATGAGTGCCCTCATAACAACGCCAGCCATAGTTCTTCCCGTTTTCAATAATATCAATTTCTTCCCAGGCATTCTGTCCAACATCACCTGCCCATAGCTGCTCGGTTATAGGATCAAAACTGCATCGCCAGGGATTTCGTAAACCCCAGGCATAAATTTCTTTCTTTACTTCAGTATTTGTGCTATCGAAAAAAGGATTAGTTGATGGAATAGCATAAGGTGTTCCGCCATCTATATCGATTCTAAGAATTTTACCCAACAGAGTATTAATCCTTTGTGCATAATTTTGAGGATCACCACCACTGCCGCCATCACCTGTTCCGATGTAAAGGTAACCATCGCCAGGTCCAAAACCGATCCAACCGCCATTATGATTTGAATATGGCTGACTAAAGCTTAATACCAGTAACTCGCTGTTTTTATCTGCCGAATCTGGATTGGAGGTAACTTGAAATCTTGAAATAACTGTGTTGGATGCATTTGTATAGTTTACATAGAAGTATCCATTTGTTTCATAATCCGGATGAAAAGCTAATCCCAGCAAGCCCTTCTCGCCACCGGCAGAAACCCTGTCGGTTATATCCAAAAATACTTCCGTAGCTGAAGCAGATTGAGTGTTAGGAAAAACTTTTATTCTTCCTGCCTGCTCGATCACAAAATTTCTGTTTGAGTTATCATATGCATGTGTAAGAAATACCGGACCACTGAATGAAAGATTCGGAAACGCATTTTCAAGTGTTAATTGTGCATTTAATGTCGTTGTAAAAAATATTGTTAGAATAACATATAAGATCCTTGTTATCATAGTTTTTTCCTCATTTTATTGATAGCCTTCTTTTTAATTAAATCACCTTTACTGTTTATTTCTTTTTTGAATTTATCAAAATCATATCCGCAAGTTTCTGCTTTGCTTATCAGTTCAAAATATTTTTCTGATTTTTCTTTAATTGATTTATTTAACTCCTTATTAAGCTCTGACACTGTTATTTTTTTGCCATGTTTATTAATTGTTGAAGAATCAATCATTTCGAGCTGTATTTTCCATTTTAATAATTCTTCAAACCGTTCTTTATTAAAATAGGTAGTTCCTTCAAACTCATTTACGTGAATAAATTTATGAACAATTTTTTCATCAAGCAATACTTTAATTGCTGATAATACATCATCAGATTTCGGTAATACTGCCTTCTTTACAGCACTTTTCTTTTTGCTCTTTGAAGACTGTTTTTCAGTGATGAATAAATGAAGCAAAACTTTTATCAGTTCAATTCTAAGGTAAATGCTTGTTCCGTTCGGGAATTTCTCAAACAGATTAGTTATCGGTTTTGAGAGTAGAAGTTCATCAAAAATGACCGCGATTTTTTCCTGGTCCTTATTTTTGCTAAATAACTGCTTAAGCACAATTAAATTAATTAAGGTAAGATATTGTCTGCCGATCTCGAGCTTACTGTTTAAAGGTAAAATATCATCAACGCTTTTCATCCATTTAGTTACACTCTTGCGTTGATTTTGAGTTACCCAGAATTGAAAGAAATTCCGTACGGCAGAAAGATCGTCGTGAAATTTCTTTTCAACCTTTCCTTCTGGTATTTTCCCTTCGACGAAGCTTTGGAATTCTTTAGTCAGAGAAACAAGCTCGCTATCAATTTTTCCGGGAACGGAAATTTCAGCCTCTTTCTTTTTCTTTTCAGGCTTAAAGGTAAGATACGTCCTGATTTTTTCCAGGTAATCGAAAGAGAATAAGTTCTCATAGCGGCTGTGGAGAGGAAGCAGATACATTTCCTTCAACGCCTCAGTTACAGATGTAACTCCTTTCCCGTTCAGCAGGTAGTAAAGTTTTTCGTACTTTCCATCTGTATCATAGACTTCTCTGAAATTAAGACATACTCTGTACTGATAACCGAACAAGTGAACTTTGAATCCACTTTCAGCAATCATCTTCCCTGAAATCAAATATTCCAGTTGTGTTCTATGATCAGTATAAATGTAATAATATTCTCTATATGGCTTGAAGTTTAATAATTCGGAAATGTGATGAGGTCTTTTCATATCACCATTTCCCGTAACTACTTTTGGAATAGAAAAAGCAATGCTTCCCTCAGTTTCTTGATATGAATTGTTATATAATACCAAAGCCATCTCGTTACCGGCACGATTGCTGAATGCAAAAACATTCTGGTTTACATCCCCGTTCTTATCAATTAAATCATAAAACTCAAAGTTCTCCACCTGACTAAAGAGGTAACGCATTTTCATCAACGGGAAAATTTCTTTGCTGTGCCTCCAGATTAAATGTTCGTCAGGGGTTTCGTTATAATAAGCCTGTTTGTACTCCATGCCATATTTTTCAGAAAAGCCTTCAATCTGTCCATGTCCAAACATTGGAAGTCCAGGCATTGTTAACAACATAACAGCAACTCCGAAATACTTATCACCTTTACCGAATTGATTGATTGCTGTCTCCTCATCCGGGTTGCTCATAAAATTAACATAACGCTTTAGTATTTCCGGATTAAACTCAAGAGTATTTCTGATAAGCTGACGGTACTTATCATTCTCTTCCTTCATCATCATATGCATGAATGCGCTGTTGTAGACTCTGTGCATTCCGAGTGTACGTACAAAGTAGCCTTCCATCAGCCAGAATGCTTCTGCGAGTAAAAGTACATTTGGCATTTCTGCATTAATTCTATCAACCACTTCACGCCAGAATTCTTTCGGCATTACCTGATTGAATTGTTCAAGTGTCATTGAGTAGTCGGATCGGGAAGGAATGGCACCACCGGAACCGGGATTCGGAAACCACAATCTCTGATAATGTTTTTTTGCTAAAGTCATCGCTGCATCAAAACGAATGATCGGAGTTTTTCGTGCAACATGCATTATTGTTTGAATAAGTGATTCACGAACTTCAGGATTTAATAGATTTAACTGGGCTGTATCATTCCATGGCATATTTGTTCCATCATTACCATGATAAATGTATTTTGTTGTGCCTGTGTACTTGTCTCTTCTTTGAAAAACAACCGCAGCATCTTTACGTGTGTAATACTGATCTTCTATCCTGACCTCAACACGGTCATCCTCTGAAAGATTTAGACCGGTGAAAGAATAATTTGGGTATGGTGGTTCATTTCTTTGCAGAAAGTAATCCGGTTTCTCAATCACCCACTTTGAATAAATTCCTGTATGGTTCGGCACCATATCACTTGCCATTCTTATACCACGAGCCCATGCACGGTCCTTTAGATTCTGAAAAGCCTGTTCACCGCCAAGTTCGTTTGCAATCACATAATCGTAAAGTGAATAAGCCGAAGATACAGCACTTATGTTTCCTGTGAGATGTTTTATTTTTTTTGATGCATTGCTTCTTTCCCAGATTCCGATCAGCCAGAGAGCATTAAAATTCCACCTAGCAAGCCGATCGAGTTCTTCATCCGGAATCTGGTCGAGTCGTTTTATTTCTCTTTGATATTTTTCTGATAGCTGATGCATCCACACATAAACATTTTTTGCAATCATTACAACTTCAGGAATCCATTGAACATCTTCTGTAAACTTTTCATACTCAAGGTAGAATCTTCTTTCGTCTTCAGAAAGCTTTTTCTCTGCCGACAACTTTTCACGAATTAATCGTAGCCTTTCAAGGTCTTCATCGTAAGTTGGAACAGGAGGAGTCCCTTTTTCACCACCCCCATGTTGAACAAATAATTTGTAATCTTCTCTTATCAGATCAACTCCTCGAAGGAGTTTGTTTAATACATCATCACCGAGATAAGCACCGTATTCAATTCTTATATACTCAAGCTGTTTTTCCAGATCGAATGGATTTTCTGAAATTGGTTTTCTTAAAAGTTTAAAAAGTGGAAGTCCGCCGAGTCGAGTTGGCATTTCACTATCAAAAAATATTTCTGATTTCTCAATTACCTCTCTGTAATTTGTTTTCAATTGAAGATTATCATCAGCATACAGCTCTCGCAGGTTTACAGCTGCAGGATCACTGTTTTCTATATGGAGAAGTATTAATTCTTCAAATATTATTTCAGAATTTGGTTTTCCTGATGTACTATCTTCAAGATATTTTTCTACTGTAAGTTCATTGTTATAAACTGAAAGAGGAGGGAATTCTTCAATGAAAGTTAAGAGTGTCTTTTCAAGACTTGTATCAGATAATTCAGACTTTAAGTGATTGATCGCTTTCCCAAAAACACCCGGGTTGTCGCTTTCCTCATATCTTCTAATTAATAGATGGAATATTTCGTGAAGTAAACCCAGAGCATTTATTTGTCCCGCTGTTACAAACTGATCGGCATTACCTTCCTCTCTTCTTTTTGAATTTATTTTTTCAGAGAGAAGTCTTGCCTGCTGGTAATCAGCTAGTATTATTTTCCCGGTAATTGAGAAGAGTGATTTCTCAATCTTATATTTTTCTCTCGCTGCTTTCGAAACGTGAAAATCAAATTTTATCATTTTTTGCTTATAATCTTGTAAAATAAAAAGACGATTAGACGAAGATTTGTATACAAATATACTAAAATGAGGCTTAAATGTAAGGTAATTGAAATTACAAAGAGATTTATATAGCTTTCTGTAACGCTGTGCTCCCACCAACCCAGGTTTTGTTTTTATTGAAATCAACTCCCATCATCTTTCCT